>Ga0265798_10003368_pt1 | contig 22769 bp, 16 predicted proteins | sample P3T30metagenome_FD_192430 | JGI IMG/M metagenome (GOLD analysis project Ga0265798, IMG submission 192430) | Plant litter microbial communities from East Loma Ridge, Irvine, California - P3 T30 | ecosystem: Environmental > Terrestrial > Plant litter > Unclassified | place: USA: California... | reverse complement strand
CGCTATTGTGACTCCAACGAGGCCAGCTCAACGGAGCAAATTTCGGAGTCTCAGCACCCGATCCCAAGAGAGGAATTGGGAACTGTCAAAACGGGTCAGCATCGTGGAGTTGACCCAAATCGTAGGGTTTGGGTCAGCCTGTTCGGTAGATCAACGGTTGATCTATCGAAAAACCTAACCTTTACCGTGGTGTCTTTACGGTACCCATGATAACTACTGGAGGAGTCCAGGAAAATTCCCGCACATTATCGTCAGGCTCATTTCCTCCATCCCCCAACGGCTACTTGCTTACGACGACACCCCTCTTATCGCAGCACTGCCACTTCCCGCGATGTAAGCAGTATCCAGGTACCGCCGCATGTCCAGGTAACCCCTCTTCACAGGCGTGTTACGTACCTTTCCCTGAAGACGGATTACCATCGTTGGCCAGGGTAGCCCTGTAGGCAACATTGAAACTGTACCACTGGAGTATGAGTATCACCAGCTGGGACGGATCAGAGCCTTGTGCTTGAGGATGAAGTTAATGCGCGTAGTGAGGGTTGTGAGCAATAGCCGCGAGATTTCGCCGTTGGAGATGATTGTGGGATGGAAGTATGTTACCGACAGTCTAATGATTGTAGTAATGCGCTACCAATGCGAGAACGGGAGTGCACAACGACGGTCCATCCTTGCCTTCGAAGGCACTACTACCCGGCGGCAACGTCACAATGCGACATAGGCTCTCGACTTCCATCTCCTACAGCCTTACCCCAGCCTTCCAATTATGCGATGAACGGCATTCACATGGTCCTACCGTGTCTCCACATCCAAACCCATGTCCTCTGGAATCGCCTCGACGAGTATCACGGCCGGACTCATGAGTACGCCGTTGTGCAAAGCCTTCAACTGATCCGAGACATCAGCAAAGGGGCCTCTTACTTCCAGTAGTACAAGCTTTTAGTCCTGCGCCTCCTCAGATGAGGTGGGGTCTTGCGGCCATGCGGTGTCTTCGATACCCGATACGAGCGCTGGGGTCACGCAGAGACAGACACGATACCGGGCGTCCTCAGATACTGCGGTCATTTGCTTCGGGTCAACGCTGTTCCCGGGCGTACACACTCGATCCGATGATGATCTTGCAAATCGAGAAGCTCCAGCTTTGATCGCATGAGTTCGCACGGCCAGGTCTCGGGCTCGAATTTGTCCCGCACTTCATTCAAAAAGAGATGTCTCGCGAACTCTCCGTGGAAGACAGCGGATTATTTTTCTCGCTAAGGCAAGGACCTGGGAGTTTCTAAGATGGCTATTCTCGATTCTTTTGATGGTCGCTGGCGTGTCTAGGCGTTTCACTGTGTGAAGGTCACCTTAGCTATGGTTAGCTTCTTCATCTCCAATCCAGCGATGTATTTGGAAACTTCCAGTAATTGGTACGTCGTCAATTTGTACTTGCAGTAGATTGTCTAGCTTGCATCAAGTACAGATATTCACTTCTCTTTCAACTGTGCTTTGGCGGTTTGGGCTGAGCACGAGCAACATCATTGTGAAGTGCATGGAGTGAACAAAGCCGTACGAATAACTGGAGGCCCTTTGTTGACTATCGTGGCTGTGTTCATAGCCATTGCTCTACGTTGTCGCTTATAGACATTGTGAGCGCATACTGATACCCATATGTTGTACACAATGTCTTGTGTAGGGCCATGCCCGTTGAGACAACCTTCGCTGGAGAGAAATGCGAGTCTCACTACTAGTGTCTCGTATGTGCACCGATACTTTTCATTTCCATGCGGCTCTTGTAGTCCCCTTTCACGATAACGTCACTGTTTTGATAGCTTTTGAATGAATGCTCACTGGATACAAGCAGGAAGGGGATAGGGACCAGCTGAGGCCGGTTGCGCATGTGATTCACCAGCTGCCAAGTTCGCCTTCTCGCTCTCTGCTTACGGCCTTTGCTTCGTCTCAAAGAATGTAAAGTCCGACCAAACCCAGGTGTAAAGCCTTCACAGCATCAGCTCAACCATGTTCCATCGACTAGACCATCTGCCACCCCAACGCGGCCTAGATAGCTCCTTCTATAGCTACACGACACTCGATGGCCTGCCTCACCGATCCTACGCCCTCTACCTCCTGCGACGATGTGCCTACATCGTCGGACCTATCATGCGTCGGCATGGCTGGACTGTCCCAATGCTGCATGAGCTCTCGCAGTACTCTTCCTGCCATGGCAAGTCCCTGACTCAAAAGCAATACGGCATAGATCGTTATGGGAAAACCACAACCGAGATCATCCCGTTGAACATACAGTTACGTTTACGTGACGATCGCGATCCACGCCGTTTCGTCCATATGAACGACTTGGTAAGGACAATGCTGCATGAGCTTGCGCATTTTGCGCATGCGCGGCATTTCGTGGGGTTTTACAAGTTGAATGCTGCATTATTAAACGAACTAGTCAAAGACGTCGAGACTGGGGAGCTCCGTCGGCGTGTAGACTGGCGCGATGTCCCCATACGCATTGCACGATTGGAAGAGATCGTGTACACTATGACTAGAGACCTGAAGACGACCTTTGCGGAGATGATTGGCGTTGAGAGGAAAGATCGGTACAGATATAGGGTGTGAGAGCCGCGTATGAGAGCATCACGTTCAAGATAGAGCTGAGTAGAGCAGAAAGACACGGGTTGTATTGGTCGAGCGGTTAGAGACCAGCGTTTGGGTGTGGTTTAAGCATTCAGCTACGACTTGCTGAACTAGATGATAGCTCAATCAGTCGGTTTCACAGAGAGTACGTCCTCGAGGCGGATATCATCATCAGCCTCAAGTCGCTTGATCGTGACAACCGATGACTCAACAACCCTATAGCTGATGTGCGTGTGAACTGTCGTCGGCGCCCAACCCAGCATCTGCCATCCTAGTAGCTCCCAGACTGTTCCCTCAAACCAGTCCTTGAGAAAAGCGTTCTCACTGATGCCCATTATACATGTCTGCCCATCTTTGAAACCGGCGAACTTCAACGACCTCACCCACGATTCTCCTGGATCCGTTTTCTCGCGTCCGCTTGTACTTAGAGGTGTAAAGCCGGTGTGAATGACATGTTGTTTCCCTGGATACAGTGTAACGTATTGGCTTCTAGTCGTCCATGAAAACCTCTCGCTAGAGAAATAGCAAAGATTCAAGGTGCTGCGTGGCACGCGTTCGCCAGTCTCGACATCGGTGAACGTGAGCCCGCCATCATGAAGTATCTTGCCGTCGAAGAGGCTCGTTTCACGTTTGTACAATGTAATCGGTTTGTCGTGACGAAGCGTGAGACTGAGGCGGATGTTCAGATCGGTGGATCCGTCGATGTCGAAAACGTCGGGCGAAGAAGTGATGGCGACGTCGATAGATGGTGAACTAGCCATTACGACTGACAAAAATACAGCATCTAATCTGGAAAAGTAAAGGTGTGAGAGCAGTAACTATACTCATGGGTAATGCAAAGACAAATGCAAAGCTGCTGCCTTGACGCGTCGCGTCCTGCATGCGCCATTGTCAATTTTACAGAACTTCGGTCCGCATCGCTACTCGGGCATTGTCCCAGGCAATCATCTGGAACCATTGCGGGCTTTGCGATCGCATTGTTTCTAAGGATGTGAACGCTGACAGCCACGTCGACAGGGTGAGCAGATGCGTTCATGGGTGCTAGAGCTGCCAAACGAGATATCCGATGGATAATGTCATCAGCCACGCTAACCACATCCAGCACTAGCGTGCACACGAGCCATCAGCATATCCATGGATATCGTCACGTACGAGCTGCGCCCACTACACCACCTTACTCTATTCATACGGAATTGCGCGACTCATTTAAAAAGAGTGATCTGAAGAGGTATGGACGCGATACGGCAAGGAACGCTATGCGTCCTGGCTGGCAAAAACTACAATGTTCGCACCATCCACACCAAGGGGAACGCCGCGACCAAGTGAAGGTGAAAGGGTCTGATGGGAGCAAGACCCCGGAACAAGAGGCAGCACCAAGAGCTATCATGACCGAAACAATGAGTCTCATGAACGCCCGATCACAATGGAGGAGTCCAGTATTGATGTGCTGAGAAAGCCATATTTGGCTATCAGATGGCTCTCTGACGTCTGGAACTATCGCAGGTCACCTCAACTTGTCCCGTCTTAACCGCTTCTCAGCACAATCCTATTGTTCCGCGAAGTGAACGCGCTCAAAATGGGTCGTTCTTGCGTCTTCACTACGACTCGCAATAGGAATTACCAGTCTTCACCACCCGATTGGGACAAGACGGCAGAAGTTTGTGCAGCTCACCTCGAGACAATAGCAGCTTAATGAGAAACAGTCGCAGCCGTCGACAGTAGTCCTCATACTTAAACTGCCCTCCTCCTTGGCAGAATCTATCGTCAGACTGCCCAGCTTCTTCTATCTTCTCATTACGACTTTCTCAGTTTACCGCACGTTACCATACATTCTTCAGCACTCAGCTTCTTACTTCCATCTTTCGATCTTTACGATACCCATTACTCTTTACGATACCTTTCCATTATCATGTCTTCCTCTACTCTGCCCTCGGTCGAGCTGGTCTCACCCGGCATGCTTGAAGCTGCCACCATCTTGGCTGGACTTCGTCACACTCGTCCCAGAGATCCCTTTACGACTCCCACAAGGTCACCTTCCGTCATCCTCCCTTCGGTTGAGCAGGCCTCACCGATCGATGTACCCATGGGAGCTGCTCGTGCTGGCCACACCTTCGGCACTCGCTCCACCGGCGCTCCTTCTCCGTCTGCTTCTTACAGCTCTGGCAAACCTCGTCTGCTCAAGCTCAAGCTCAGGCGCCCCAAGAACACCACCGCGATCGACTCCACTCCCATCCCCGTGAGCCAGGCTGTCGGCCCCCCCAACGCAGAGTCTGGTCGCTCAGGTCTCAAGCTCAAACTGCGTTGCATCCAATCCGCCCTTCATCCTTCTTCACCCACCCCCATTGCTGGCGCTGGCCATAAGCGCAAGATCGATCAACTCGTCACTCAGTCTGAGGATGACAACGACTCCGAGGCCGACATCATGCCGCCCAAACGTCGCATGAAGCAGACCGCCCAACCTCCTCTGCCCATCTCCGCGCCCACCATGAAGCGCAACAAGCGCATCCTGGACCCGAAGAGGGCTGACCACGCAGCACTCATCGCCACTGCCGCCAAGGCCGGCAACGAGTACTACGACTCGGACGTGGGCGACGTCGCTGGCGACGTCAAAGACACCACCAAGCCAGAATTGTTCCGCAACGTCACCTGGGGCGCCTACGCCACCGACTACGCGGACGACGACAACTTCAAGGCCAATCCTGAGTTCACTCAGTTCGTCCCCGGCCGGTTCGAGCTTCTCGCTGACGGCACCGCGTTCGACCAGAAGCACAAGCTGGTCGTCAAGCTCCTCGACAAGAACGGCAAGAAGCGCATCTTCGCCAACCCGCCCCCGCGCAACTGGGCTTCGCAGGAGGCCATCACGGCGCTGAACAAGCGCACTGTTCAGCAAATCCGGCGCAACACCAGCGTCCGGTTCCGTGAGGTCGTGCAGGCCTACGTGGCGGAGGAGCGCAAGTGGATCCTCGCCAACCTCACCGCCGGCAAGCCCACCAAGGGGTGGAAGGCCTTCGTTGAGGCGTTCAACCAGACCTTCGGCGGCAAGGTTCTCGCGGGTACGGCCGGCGCTCGGCCTTTGAGGAGTCACTCAAGTCTCACCAAGGAGGTGGAGAGATTTGGAGCTGACTTCTACATGAAGGGTCGGGTGCCGGTGACGGCCAAGAAGGTGGTCAAGAAGGAGTGAGTGGTTGTGGCGGCGGAGATGTGGTGTGGTGGTGTCTGGTCTGTGGGTGCTGGTGGTGAGCTGGGCGCTGGTCGTCCGTAAGTCTCACCTTGATGATCATTAGCTAGTTGTGAGCTGGGGCTGGTCCCTTGTAAGTCTCGACAATTCATATATACACTCTTTGAACACTCGCACAATGTATTCGTGATGATCAATGCTGACTGAAAAAATGATTTGTGTGCCTCCAGGCCATGCATGCCAGATATACTTGATGAACTGCAATGTGTATATCGTCTTCCCGCTGCTATAACCTGATGCATTTTAACCATTGGCACGTGTATGTTATCTCTGGTCTTCACCCTTCGCACCCTAAAGCTGAGTCAGAACTCCATTGCATCCGTCGCCATGGTATCCACCCCCATTGATGCAAGCACCGCCGCAACATCGTCGACTGCCTGCTCGATCTTCTGATGCTCTTGGTGCACCATCTCCACACACCGCATGACCTGAGATCGCGCGGTATGCGCCTCAGCTGGTCGCGTTCCTTCCGTACCCGCGAACTGATCTACGACATCAAACAGCAGGTGCCCGTAGCTATCATCTGCGCTCGCAGAATAGCGCGAAGAGTTCGCGCCATTCTTCTCGTCCTCAAATTCCGGAAGGTTATATTTTTCTATCGCAGTCTTCGTCATGACTGCAATCTCGTTGTGGAGGAAGATCGCATCTGAGTTGGGGTTGAGCATGCGAAACAGTGCTGGTGAAGAGCCGGACCCGCTGATGTTGCATCGGAAGACTCGGGTGATGATGCTGCCGTACAGTAAGAAGTCGTTGAGACCAATGATCTCCTTGAGTCTTTGGAGGATACTGTTGGTGTAACAGGACGTGTGTGTGTTCATTGTCTCAACCAGTGTTACCGTTGAAATCGATTGTGTGTGTTTTCGGTGCGGTTGGCTGTTGAATGTGACGTTCTGTTGAAAGCTTCTGATAGTGGTTAAAGTGGTAGAAGGTAAAGGGCCGTTTATAAGGGGTCTATAGGCTCTGAACTCAAGAGTGAAATTGGTTGAGTAGAACAAGAGTCAGATCGTGAACCGTTCTCGGTCGATATAAGCGGCGAAGAAGGCTCTCATTCACATCGCCAAGGTAGGGCCACAATGATCGAATCGGTGAATTGAGTGAGCTTCTCAAGGGTCGTGACTCCCGCGGAGCGACTGCGGAGGTCTCAAAGCAAGATGTCGCAAACTTCATCTTCTTGTAAGGCAAGGAGTGTGACGGGTCGGTAGTGACGAACAAAAGCAGCACCTGACTGATTAGCCAAGTAGCAAGAGATTTAAATGCAATATATATATATATAAGTATAGAAGGAATTTGCGAAGCAAAAGAGAAGGTAATTCGCCAGTCCGTTAAATACTTGCACTTACCTTGTGATGAGTTGACTATTGCTTGTTCGGCCTCATTGTCTAACCTCATTCTATTGTTCTATACGAGCAAAACATCAAAGGTAGTTAATGATTGCGCACGCAGTTGTGCCAAAGTTTGTCGTACAACAGGACTACGCTGCCAAGTGAGTGTAGGATGGAGTGACCTCTACTGCAAGCTGAGCCAAACTGCGCGCAAGACCCTTCAGCCATGATACCTGCTGAACAGGCGCTACAGTTGCAGCAAACCCAGGTTCGGGCGTGACGGGTAGATCAAAGGGCGATTGCAACGACAACACAGCTAAGAGAGCGGCAAGATCGAGAACACCAATTTGACCGGCAGCAGGCACATCTTTCCCGATACTACCAAAGCGGAGACAAGAAGCCTCGAAAGCTCGTCGGGCCTGCTCGCGCTGCTGCACAGCCACACCCTGCTCTTCCAGCACTTTCCTGGTCTGCGCATCTTTCGCCAGCTCAGCTGCCTTCTGCGCCTTGTCCAAGCGCCTGTAGATGAAGTCAATTACCACGCATCGCGCAACGAAGACATACCCTCTCGTCATCAACGAGAATCTCTGCGTGCAATACTCGTAAAATCTCTGTATCAAGGGATGCAAGAGATTCGTACCTTCCAGTACCGACGGTAGATTTGGTTCGTCCTCGTCGTACATCTCGGAGAGCAAAGCTTCGTGCCACATCTGGATGTGTGGACGAGCGCGCAGAAAGGAGATGAGGTGGGCTTTGGCTATATGGGCCGAGTCAGACTTGCATAGTATGTGCGAGATAAAGGTCAGATAGTAGAACCACTCCACTGCCGAAGTGTACGACTGAATCGTGGAAAAGATCGCTGGGATGGTGTACCAGCTGGGCCGGAAGACTTTCGGCTGTTGAGTGTATTCCATTTCGGTGAAACCGCGCAACGTCAAGCTGATCATTTGGACACGCTTTGCTTAGTCTTCGCTGGGTTGTGGTAGCTGAAAGAAGCTCGTGGAATCGCGCATGCTCATGGAATGACCTCGATTGACGGCGTTGTGAAGGGTGATGTCGAGAAACAGTGTCTGTTTGCTGGTGGTCGATAGCGCAAGCGATGAATAAGTCACACCATTAGACGGGACTGTATCCGGGGGTGATGCGAGTATGAAGTGCGAAGCGCTCATGACCCCTGGGACTCCAGGTACCGATGTTGCTAGTTCCTGAACAGATCGTCAAGTGCTCTACGACCCAAAAAAGTGTGCAGGGTACTCAATGAAAGACGCAAACCACCTTACACTTGACGGTGCGAGAGCAATCTCTCCACCACCCCACCATACATTGGAGCACTGGCCCCCATGTAGTCCAAAGACCACTATCAATTCTTACCACTCGTTCGTGCAGCCATCTTTGCTCTACGCTGCCCGTACAACAGTAACCATGTCCACTCAGGAGGTTCCGGTAGAAACGCCTTTCCCCGACATGAACATTGACAAGCAACATGGCCCTGTGCACGTTCACAGTGCGACCGCTACAATCACCAGGATCGCTAAGAGCCCACCGTCCAAGGGTTTCACCACGAAGGTCATCAGGGTCGTGATGTCATGCACCGGCAACATTGACACCGACACCATTCTCATCGAGAACTCCGATATCCTTCGCATGTTTGTTGAGAAGGACGGAAAAATAGTCATCAGTTTCACGCAGCTTCCCATGATGATACCGATCTGGAAGTTGGAACCTGCTGGCCCAATGCCGGACAACATGGGTGAAGAGGACACCGACGAGGACCTCCAGATGCGAAGGAATGCTTGGAAAACCTGTCGACTTGTATGGGGGCGCCATGCGGGACTTGAAGAGCTGAACAGGCGAGCAGCTGTGACTATGCGTGCGATGCAGAAGCAGGACGAGCTTGCTGCTCAAGCTGATAATGGTAAGCAATTGCGTTCTTTACTATTTGGTCGTTTGCGCATCGCCCCTGAAGTCAGTCCCCTCGTGATAGCAATCACTGACCTCTAATAAGCTGAACGCCTTAGACGTCTAGCAACAACGCCAAAGAACCCGATTTCTGGACGTCAACGAGCAGTATACGTACCGCCGCCATCGACGACGCCAACGACTCTACAACCATCGACGACCCCACAGGGCACCCCACCGAGGCATCAGTTCGTACTCCCTGGCGCACCAGCTTCCAAGAATTCCCGTCGCGTTCCAAACCAGGCATTTCTGTCCGCCCCGACAACGATGACACGTCCTATGCGTATCGGTGGTCATACACTACTACAGCCAGAGGACGTCGAAGGGCATTGGAGCGATGCAGAGGAAGAGGTTGCGGGCCAGACTGCTGGCGACTCTACATCGACCGGAACACGCAAGCCCGGGTCTGAAGACCTTGCAGCCTTGGTCCGGCGTCGCCAGGCCGAGATCGAGGCTGCTCAGGCCACGGAGGCGGGCCCATCGGATTTCTTGGGCTCATCCCGTTTGGAGGATGATAATGAAGGAGATGGAGATCCTGAGCTCTTTGGTCTCTCGGGTATAGATGACGAGGGAGGTATAGAGGGACAAGTCGAGAACCGGTCGGAAAAAGAGCCTGAAGAGGACAGCGAAGACTTCGAAGACAGCAGCGAAGAGGCCGACGATGACAAAGAAGACGGAGACTTTGGGGAGTCTCTCCCTGTGAAGGGCAAGCGCTCGCAAGGTACCCTGAAGAAAGTCTCACGACCGTCTCAGAAGCAGCTTGGAAAGCGACCTGCCAAGCCCACTCCAGTTGAAGCCAATACCCAGCCCCCCAAGTCAAAGCTTCGAAAGACTGGGGTTCCGATCTGGCCGACGACTATCATCACCACTGGTACCGCCGGACCGAGTCTACGACAGGTTATGGAAGAGATGGGCCAGATCCTGACGACAGACGCTGAGCGTCAAGAGTATATGCATCTCGTGTGGACGCGTCGTCGAGCCGCCGAGGAAGACAAGGATGCTACCGCCGAACAAGCAGTACTTCATGACCTAGAGACCTTTGTGCGTAATCACGGCATCGTGGACTTGCACAACCGGTGGGCACGATGGATGGAGTCTGGCGTCAAGACTGCCATGCCCATGTATAAACCGGCAGGAACTGGTGTGATGGATGCGGAGGAGCGGAAGACGATGTTCGAGAGGAAGAAAAGGGTGCGTCGGGGCTAGGAAGGCTTGGTGGGTTCGAGACGGAATGAGACGGTTCGGCGCGAGTCCATGGTGTTGAGACTTGATAGGGAGTCAAGAAAGCTTTGCGTATGACACTGGTTGTTAGCTGGAGGGTAGAACGTCTTCGTTGAAGAGGACAAATTAAAATGTAATGAATCCTCGATATACTAAGCACTGCGGGCCGATATGACGTCGTGTGTGATCGCTTGTGTAGACCTTGGGCGTGCAACTATGCTTCACAGGTAACCACGTGCGGCAAAGAATATTGATGAAAGTGAGGTAAATGTTGGACAGATTCTGGAGATGGCAACCATACCTAGGTAGCCTTCTTCGGATATCGTGAAGTTTGGTGGTTCAGGGTCCAAGCACGCGTGTCGCGTACGCGACATCGGCGCTAATTTCGGTGATGATGACGTCATCATTCTTCACAACACCACTGCAACCACAACCGCGCATCTCAAGTTACCTTCGGGGATATACTTCCAAGACCGCGCATCTGACAACTACATTGAGGCCTCAGGATGCTCGTCATAAGCGGGTGTCGTTGCCTCCTTCCCAGCGAAGCGTGGACTTCGAAGACGCCTGACAGCGACGAAGACCGCTTACAATGCTCACGACATCTTGCGATGCATGAGATGAATCCAATATTGTTACGGCCCGCATCGGCTGTGCAGAAAATTTTCTGCACGCAAATTCACTATTTCGTTGTTGAGCCGCTATGACCAAAGGTTCTTGGAACTCATCGACATTGCTCGCCATCTTATCTGAACCACCAGTCTTCCAGTACGCACCTGTGTACTGATCATAACCTCTCTGCCTCTCGTAAGCGCAACAAACTCCGAAATTGAGACGTTCAGGTTGGAAGTCACGGTGCATGAAAGCTCGTCGCAAAGGAAACCAACGGTAGAGCACCCCGCCGATCACTTTCTCAACCAGCCGCCATCAATCCCAGCTCTTCGACTGGGAAGCCTCGCACTCCTGCATCGGAACTTGCTATTACCGATAGGAAATTTATTGATATGGGAAATGAGAGCAGCGTCCCGGCAGCTAGGTCTTGTGACAAAGCACCGGAGCAAGCAGCTAAGAAGCATGAGCCCGGCAACAGTGAAACAAATTTGCCTGTTACAAACTTCAGCGAACCCAAATCGAAACGACACAAGACTATCAGGGCCAAGACAGTCATAAAACCTCCCACTAAGCGCGTACCGAATTCCGTGAACAGTCGTGCGCCACAAGGTCAAGGCACTGAACAAACTGTCGATCACCTCCGGGATAAACACTTCCAGCCCCAAATACGTGAGAAGGGAGGACGCAATGGAAAGAAGGACAGTACATCCGAGACTCCAACAAGACGTTCGCATCGGAAGAAGGCTGGTCGACCGGAAGCTGGACCCACTACTCCTCTGGTAAAGAGTGTAAACAAATACGGCTTTGAGGTATGGGTCCCGGCTACCGGATCGAACAGCCTTACGGCGAGTCACAATGCGAAAGAGGAGAGCGCAGAACCTCTTTCTCTTCAAGAAGACGACATCTCCGATGACGTTTCGGTCGGACACACCCCCGATTCCGCGGTAGCTGATCCAGGCAAAGAGACCACCGGAGAAGCAATACCTCAAGGGCACGCCGGTGACAACAGAAAGCACGAACCGGTCAATGATGTCGTTAGGAGCGGCGGGGAAGGGGACCTAGTGGCGATGGAGGACGTTGTCGACACCAGCTTCATTCTAGAACGGCTCAAGACTTATGATAGACGAGTGTCGACCGAAAAGGACACGGATGCGCACGATGCTGGTGACCGGGAAAAGCAGCCAGTATCCGACCAAGACGTTCAAATGATGGATGTCGATGACTCGCAAGCTAGTGTCACTGCTTCTGGGTTTGGTCATGACGACGCCAATCCCCAAGTCAATCACCATGCTTCACCAGGCTTGATACCAGAAGAGGAAGGTATCGCTGCTGAGATCAATAGCCCCCTGGCAGTTGACCTCACAGTTGGAAGAACAACACCTGGCCCCTTGTACTGGCGTGCAGCCGACAAACGAACGGAAACTGGTGTCCACTTCTTCAACATGCCTTTCGAGGACTTGCGTGAGATGACACGACTCCAAGCTCTCGAACGAGCACGTCCACAGTCATCCGATGAACTTCGTGCTCTGCTGATCTCCGCGACTACCAGTAGCGAATCCAGTCCCGAAGAGTACGCCCTCGCTGAAGCCAGGGTCAAGCTCCAAGCATGTCGCAATGCGTTGTATGGCGTTCGACTAAGGGAGCGCATGGCTACAATGCGGATGGCAGCCGCTCGCGCAACGCAACAGCCGCGTAATCTTGTTGCACAACTTGAGGTCATCACCGATGATGCACGGAAGGAGCTTCGTGATGCTCAAGATGCGTTTGATGAGGACTTTCGGAATGTTGCTGTCGCCAAGCAAGCCCTCAAGAATGTCACGGGTAAGCCCGTGCCAGATATTCAGGACCCAGAGACGGAAGCGGATGCTTTGAGAAGGGAGAAGATGGTTAATGAGATCAATGGGGCTATTGCAGAGTATGAAGCGCAGGTGAAAGCGCAGCACGGTATCAGTTGAGGCGCACTTTGGGTAAGGTGTTTGGCAAAAGGAGTTGGACGACGGGGCCTGTATGTTAATGTGTAGTGGAGGCATATGGCGGAGACGTGTAATGTATGAATCGACTTCTACGGAGGCGACAAGCGACCCGAATTCATGTGATGTGAAATGCGATAACGATGTCGCTATTTTGACTTCTACAGTGTTGCCTGAATGTTCGTGGGTATATCACTTATCGATTGTATCAGTTGCTCGAGTTGGATCAATAAGTAGTGCTGTGTATAGTCCTTTCAATGTTTTCTCTCGTTTTGGAGGTCGCGAGTGAGAGCGCAAGCGAAAGTGAGACAAAACAAAACAGCCCTGCGCGCAAACGACCACCACGCGAATTTCAATAACATCACATCTCAACGATTTTTCCAATAAACCTCGGATCATTGATATACAAAGGCCAGTATGCGCAGCGAAGGCTCCAAAATGCAAAGCGACACGCCAGACCCCCAGCAATTCTTCACACCCGCGCCTACCCCACCGGTCAACACCACTGCGCCTGAGACAAATGCGATGCAGACTCCCAAGACATACAGACGGAAGAGGCCACCCACGACGTCGCGCAGTCTTACCGTCTTTGAGCCTCGGCTCTTCGCTGTCATGCCCGAAGCCGCGGCCAGCGAGCTCATCAACACTATGCGCTTGATTCTCACGAGAGGCGGCCAGAAGAAGCACTTGCTGGAATTGTGGTCGCAGAGAATCAAAGATATTCTCCAGAGGCTGGACAACCGCGAGGTAGTTAGGGTGTATAACGAGTTTGCGACTGCGCATGATCATCGGGAAGAGAGGTTGACGTACAAGCTGCCGGTGGTCCAAGAATTGGAAGAGGAGAAAGAAGAGGCGGAGAAGGTCGATGAAGCGCACGACGATATCGGGACCCATGGCAGGCTTAAAAGGTCTGTGGGAGAAGATGCTGCTGCCGACAACGCACTGCAAAAGAAAGTCAGATTCGAAGTCGCACAAGACCCTGATGTCGCCATGGGAGGCATACCTTCACCGAGAATCTTGATTCCTTCTGCGATTGAACATGCCGAGCCAAAGACAGCGATGTCGCCTTCACCCACATCGCCGGTACCACCACCTTCTCCATCCGTTTCCGCAGGCGTCGCATGCGAAAGACACCCTCACGGCACCTGCACGGTCGTACGAGTCCATGGTTTCGAAGCCTTTCCCGTCTTGAATATCCAGGAAATCCAAGCCGACTATTATGGGAGCGCCAGCATCGTTGCCATGTGCGTGCACCGCAGAAACAACAACCACGTCACCCAAGTAGCAGCAAGTATGGATAATGGGCCAGTCGACTTCCTTCTCATCAACGACCCGCGCATCATTGAGTTCCTCGGTTTCCGTGAGCCACCATACAACACCCTCTGCATCCAACCCAACCCTCGTCTAGATGAGACATACCAGATACATGTCCAGCCAGGCCGTGCATCGCGCGACCCAAACTCTTGGCTTGTTGGCGAGTTGGTATCGGCGCGCCATGCGTATCTATACTGGTTGGACAGCAGGCAGGCCGCAGACCCGAAAGCTCCACCTACTATCGCGGAAGCTAAGATCCTGGCCCCCAAGATAGGTCGCCGAGCTAAAGATGTATGGGAAGAGATTGAGAAGTGTTGGAAGCTTGAGCAGGGTAGTAATGGGAAGCGTTACAGAGAGAACAGGATGGAGTACTTAGGGGAGGATCCAAGGTATCTCGAGAGAGGAGATTGCAGATTGGGGAGGAGTATGTGGGTGTAGGTGGAGGAGCTGTGCTTGTATCTTCGATTCATTCGGACTGCGATGAAAGCTTCAGGAAGCACTCTAACTGCTTGACATTCCAGACATGTCCTGAGCTATGCGTATTCGCTAAGGCCACCTCAATGCGGTGAGCGTGATGGTCGACTGTTTGTCGCGCGCGTAGTATATGCGCACATCGACATCACTCTCTTGTAGTAATACATCTTTCGAACACATCGATACTTAATGAATCCATGAGTGTACAGTGGCAAATCTGGTTCCTGGTGTTAAGGTCCATAAAAAACAAGTGCGACTTACTCTGCCACGGGTCATTAATGGGTGCATTGAACCCTAACATCACACTATATTATCGTGTAATTCAGCTAAATTGCTCGAATTTCGGTTGATTATCCGGACATACTGTCGATGTCCTTGATGCTGGGAGGCTGTGTGAGGGGAGGGATGGGGTTTCGCTGAAAAGCTTGAGCTATGACGCAGATTGATTACTAAGCACAAATCCGGCCTCAAACCGCGACTGCAAACTTCAGTGCTACACGTCGGCCAACAAACGTCAACGATTGCCCGATGCCACAATCCTGCGAGCTTCGATGTCTTACCGAATACCTCGCGATATGGATACATTTTTCCCAGTCCTCTCCTTCCATGATAGCGAGACCATGCCACCTAGATAACGCGAAGACGACGCGTCCCCTCCGCGCACCGACGAACGAAATCCAGCAAGGCTCCCTCACCCGATCAAACTTCATGACGCTTCACCCGATACCTGCTACAATCAACGAATAATCATGGATAAAGACCGACATCTACGTACATATGGTTGAACCGGTATACGGTGGTGTTGTGTCTACAGATCTTCGGCACCATCATCCATTTGGTCGTCCTCTGTAGGCACAGCAGCTTCTGGTGGGGCAACAATTGCTGGAGCTGTTTCATCCGGGGCGGCAGTCCCTGAGGCTTCCGTTGGCGGTGGTACGGGTGCTGGCAGGCCACCTGGAAAGGAGCCTGTCACGTAGGATTCATGGAAAAGATCACCGTCATCGTCCGATTCCGCATCCGAGCCTGAGCCTGAGTCATTTTCATCAGGCTCTTCTTCAGGATCTGCCCACGGCCGTTGCGCTTCCTCGATAATTGGCACCGCCATCGACCGGACCTCATGGACACCTCTTAAATGCGCATCAGGAGCCAGAATCTTGCCTATCTCTCCTTGGCTGGATGATTCCGGAACTTCCACGAGCTCTGCAGATTTTGATGCCTCCGGCTCCATCTCACCCTTGCCCCCATCTTCTCTGCACAGACGAAGGTCTTCGAACGTCATGGGTTCATACGGCACTCGTATTCCAATCCTAGGCCATATGGGCCGCGCTGGGACCTCGTCCTTGGGTGTGCTCTGGAACATCAGTCCGTAGTGGTCGTATAGCCTAGAGCGGTATACAGGCATACCGAGTGCCGGCACGTATCCATCCGGACCCCCTTCGGTCACGTCTTTGGGTGCATCTATCCCCTGGATGGGCCACTTCACAGGTTCTTCAGGTCGCGTCGGTTGCTCTGAGTATGGTATCCAGCACTCGTTTAACGAGTGGGGCCAGAATGCCCGGCATCTATTGGGATTCAGAAGACAGATTTTCCTGCGAGATCTTGGCTCTAGAGCGACAGCTCGCGTATCCGTCTCGGGGAAGCCCATGGGTATGGTCGCATCTGAAATTTCCTCTAACACTGGAGATTGAGGGGGCGAGTTGACAGGTGAGGCATGCTGTAGCTTTCGGTATGTGTGTCGTTCGCGGCGACCGGTCGTTTCCTCCGCCCACTCGGTGGTGACGAACTTGCGTTCGCCCAATCTGAATGGTTTCGAATCTCTCCAGAACTCCCGGGCTGGGTATGGGTAACCGATGGTCGCTTTGCCAGCTTTTCGGCTTTCGCCTACTGGCTTCTCGAGTACGGTCTCGTTATTCGTAGGCTCATCTCCGGAAGCCTGTGGTGCGTCAACTTGGCTGTCACGATCACTTTCGCTGTCAAGATCATCTGCTTCTATCCAGTCTTCCGGATCATCCCTAACGGCGCTGGTCTCAGGATACCAACCAGTTTTCATCGGCCCGAGGCAATCATACGAGGTCAGCCAATCCCAAGAGCTCTCACGTGCAGAGATGAACAGGCCCTGTTTCGTCTGAATTTGACCCCACCTGTCTTGGACGATACTCCTACCGGAAACCGTTGCTTCTCGGACATTCGAAGTATTAGGTCTGCTGTTCTTGTAGGTTTCGATCTCGTCTCGGCGTCTTGCATCATGGGAACTGTACACAAGATTCTTCGTCTCGCGATCGATCTTCTTCTCCGTTTTCATCCGCTCGGCCTCGACCGCCGCCTCATCCAGCTGAAAGCGATGCGGCTCGATCTCGTCCGAATCATCACTGTCAGTGTCGTCTTCCTCTGGGCGACGCAAGCCAACAAGTCGACGCCTGTATCTTGGTGTCCACAGGTGAAGCTCGCCCGGCCCTACAAGAGGCAGAGTGGCCTTTTGCCTCGTCCTTTTCGGGATCTGATTCCCGAGATGGTTTTCCAAGCCTTGTTTGTAATTTCGGCCACCAATGTCTCTTGAGTCATATAGTTCCATCAACGAATGCAGCCAGTCATAATGGCCATTATCGGTGCCTGAGTTCTCGAGCTTATATTGAAGCCTACGACGCAACCGTTTTGCTTCAGCTTCTTTCCTCTTATCAGGGTCCAAGTAGATCAGCCTTCTCCGCCGCCTGGAGGCATCCTGGTAGAAGAGCCAGTCTTCGACCATCTGTTGAGCGCGCGTCATCCCTTCATGGTCTCTCTGACGTTTTGCTTTGTCAAACCTCTTGTCATCTCTGTATTTTTTAGCCTGCCTGTAGTTATCCCTTGCTATTAGCATCTCTCTCTTGGCTGCTTTCGTATCCGGATCCCTTCCACTCCGCCCATTATTTTCGAGCTCATCTCGATAAGCTTGATTCTTCGCTGTATAGTCCGCTTCGATCGCCTCGAAGTTGTAGTCAGCAGCGTGATCCTTCTCAATGTCTTCATCCTTCTTCTGGTCTTTCTGCCAGAGCTCCAGGTCTTTGGTTATCTTATCCCATGTGTCGCGCAGAGTGTTTACTCGAGAGCCTCTGGTTGCCCCTGGCTCCGTGGTGACAAGTATCAGTTTTGGAATATGCTTATTCTTGGGGGCTACATCCTCAGACCTATTACGAGCTGTGTTGTCCTCTCTTCCCTTTTCCTTCCTCGAATTGCCATCTTTGCTGTTCTTCTGTTGGTTCTCGTTGGTCATCTTGTCGCGACAAGTTTGAGCTTAACGCAGCAAACGTGGGGTGGCTTGTTTCAGGACTGAATTCAATTATGCTAAATCGTGGGGAACTGAACGCCGTCGTTGCATCAAGTTCAGGGTAAATATCATGCTAACATACTGGCCGAGCAGCTGCTACAAACAAAGAGCTATCTACCATTTCCGGCGAGCATTTCACACTACCATGGAACAAAGACATGCTCGCTAGGTACAGACGTCCGGAACGAGCACATGCTGGCACGGCATCCTTCAAACAAAGAGATCACTTCCCCTCTCTAAACGCACCCGTCGTCACTTCCGCCTAGAGGCTTTGCCAAGTTGACCATTCGAGGCCCTTACTACACATCAGCCCAGCGTTTCCGCTTGGGCTTGACCACTTTTTTCGGAGCCGGCTTTCCCGCCATGAGTGCATCCTGCCTTTCCCACTCTTTCTTCTGCACTTTGTAGAGCACCAACTGTGCGGAATCCAGAGTGTCGGGATTCATCTGCTTCGCCCAATAGAGCAGAGGGATATGCATATAACCGTCGACCCTGTGTGTACCCTTGAAGCCAATAACGAGGTTAGGATCACGGCTAGAACCTAGATTGCCACTATTCTCTGCGACTATAGTCCGCGCCGCTACCTCATCGTATGGCGATATCGAGTCGTCATCATAGTCAATCCACTCTTCCTCAGGTAGCATCGGCCCTGTATGACCAGGCGTGTCTTCGGTGTTCTCTGCCGATGCAGCGTCGGATGCAGCATCCCCTTCGGACAATCGTTCGTTTTCATCGGATGTGTCATCGGCAGCGGCGTCTTCACTCACGCCTGGCGCTTTCGCCATCTTCCTGGTGGTACATTGCGGATGGTGTCGGGTCGGGAGCTTTTCGGGTGCGTTGGTGGGAGGAACGGTGCCGGATACATCGCCCACTCCTTGAGCGCCTGTATCGCCAGGGTTGTTCTTGCTGCCTTCCATGGGGTTTGCGAGCTCAAGAGGAGATGCTACGCCATGCTGTAGCCTCGAACCTGGCTTCTTAAGGGTGCGTCGGGTGTTTGCTGTGCGCATGTCCCCAGCAGCTTGTCTCGAACGCTTACGAGCACCAAGACCCTGAGCATTGTCGTTAGCAAGAGCCAGGATCTTGTCGCACTCGGTCTCACTTACTTGTGTCGCAGTCTGCATGCCGCCAGTCGCAACTCCGTCCTTAGTCCGCAACTTCAACTTCACGATTAACGATGTCTTCGGTCGGTCGGTACGTGCCCGCTTGGTGTCAGATGGACTCACTGTGGCAGGACGCTTGCGCTTGCCCCCGCCGTCGACGGGACTAGAGACCGCCTCCGCCGTCGGATCGACCAACGGTACTGCCTCTGCCGCATCCCTATCTCCCGCCATACGCACATCTCCGTCTTGATCTCGATCCGCTGCTTCGCCGTCGATCGGGGTAGCTTCATCTTCTTGAGCGTTGGCCTTAGTCTCCGCATGCCTCACCGTGGTCGTCTCTGTCTTCTGTCCTTCTTCAAACTTTGCTGCTGCGTTCCCGCTACGCTTCTTCTCTTGCTCTGCCTTCTTTTGCTCTTCTTTCAGCTTCTTATTTAGCTTCGCAATCTCCTTTTGCCTGATCACCTCTTGTCTCAACTCAGCCTTCTGTGCGTCGTTCACCTTCTTTCTATCATCAGGGTCGCTCAGAGACAGAGGATGGTATCGCTTATCAAAGTCGAGAAACATTTCCACAAGAGCCTCCTTGGGTACGTCGTTGAAATTCGCGATCCCAAGATCGAAGAGGACCGGTCGAAGGGATCGCTTATTTACAGAGTTCACCGGCCAGTTCTCGTAATCATTCGCCATCGTGTGCGGTGTCGTGCGCTACCGCTTTGATTTCGTCTAGTCGCTGTCTTCGTGGGTTGGGAGCGGGCGCGCGGAGTAAGATGGGCTGCGGAGGTGTGCGCCAAGGATCGTGACTGGGGTCGCGTCGTGTGCGGAACGGCACGCGAGTCGCGCCAATGATACGCTTGCGATGGAAGTTGCCGAACCTGTATCTCCAGGGTGAGTGACCATGCTGCGAGCAAACCCTGGAGGTGAAGCGTCCCTCACGTGCGACGTCCCGCTCTGACCCTACACAGCGCAACCCTAACCGGATTGGGGGTACGTCATCAATCAATGTTCGACAACAGTATGAGCCACGAAAGCGTATGCTTTGTATAAGCTTCAAAACGAGCAGCAGCGTCGCGGAACACTGTGGCAGTCAGATACAACAGGACTTGAGCTTTACTCGGCTCTTGGCGTAATCCGTGTCTCGAACTGATTGCTCAAAGAAGAGCGCGTACTGTGAAGAAGCACAACGTGCTGACATTATGAAAACTATACTACGTTTGATCTATTCTAGCAGAACTGCGGGATCGAGTGCGAGAAGAGTATTGCAGCCATCCCCGTGCTATGCACCGGCTGTTACCTCAGTCCAAGTTTACATCTACACGCCCACGCCACTTCTTGTCGTCCTTTTCCCCACAAGATTGAAGAGATAAGTGAGATGGTCTACTTCTTGCCTCCTCGTTTTGACCGCGTCTTCTTCTTCTTAGATGTAGATGCCTTCTTGGATTTGCTCTTCCGAGTTGGCGCGGGAGAGTTCTCTCCGGATATGTCAATATCTACTTGTTCGCCAGTCTGATCTATTCCCACATCGTCTCCGTTCACCTCCTCAGAATCGGCCTCTTGCTGCTGCACGGTTCTTCCGGCCTTCTTATTCTGGTTATCGAGTTTTTGTTTATAGGTAGCCGACCAAGTATTACCCAGTTTAGTAATATCATTTTGAAGACCATTTGCGACTGTCTTATCCTTGAGGATATAGTGATGAAAAGCACCAGGTTTGTTCGGGTTGTCGTCGTATTCCGCAGCACGCTTGTGAAGTTCCTCAGTAAGCTTAGCACTCTGTGTTTCGTTGCAAAATTTCATAGCTGTACGTAGTTGTACGCGGGTGTATTGCGTGTAGTCATGTTTTTCCGCTTTCTTGCCTGCCGCCTTGGGTCGAGGTTTGGACCCAGTTGGTGGCCCACCAGCAGGGTTGCTTGGTGCTACTGGATCACTGTTGTCTTTCTTTTTACTCTTGTCACCATCGTCGTCATCATCACTACTATCATGCCCACCATCATCACCGCCACCGCCACTACCACTGCCTCGGGGACAACCTGCCAAACCACTACATTCGCGGTAACTGATTGCAAACAAGTCGTTCTCGTCGTCACTAGAGTCGCTGTCATCATCTGGCATCTCCTCCTCGATCAGTTCGTCGTAAAGCCCATCCGGTGCTTCGCGTTCGTGCAAGGTCTTCCAGTCGTCCCATGTTTCGCCCGCTGAGATAAACAAGCCAGTCTCCAGTCGCGTTCTGCGAAGATCTCTGGATGTTGATAAAGTGTCATTGGCATGACCGTCTGTCGGTAGTCCTTCCGAGAGCCCTGTCTCGCGTGCCCGTCGTTCGGAGTGAGATTCGCTCATCTTTGGATCTTTGTTCTGGTCTTCCACCTCCTTTCTTTTCTTCTCGATGGCGTCGGTGTCGAGTAATAAGTTGTAAGGTTCGATTGGCACCCCTCCAAGCTGCTCTCCTAGTCCCACCGGGAATTTTTCCGCTCTTGGAATACGCATACGTAACTGATCGGGCGGCATGCTTCGCCAATCTAGATTATCGAGCAAACCTACTCCGTTCTTTTCGAAGTCCTTGAGGACGCTCCTTAGTTTGCTGTCGTAAGTTTCGTCATCCCCCAATTTTGCAGGGGCATGGCCTTTGGCAAAAGCTAGTCCTGCCCTCTTCTTTACGGCGGCATCGATATCTTCACGGTATTGCTTCCTGTACTCTGGTGTTTGATAGTAAAGATAGTCTTCATACAATGCGGTGGCAACACGACGCTTTTGGTGTGCCTGTGAGCGTTTCTTTGCATCGTCCTGTTGGTCCTTATCCTCTGCATCCTCCCTTGCCTTCTGAAGTTTGTCTTGAAGAGAGTCTTGCTTTTTCTCAATTTTCTTTTGTATTTTATTGATTGGTGCTGCAGTACTTCCTGCCTCAGCTCCGCCATTGTTCTGCTCGACCACATTGGATGCTGTGGGCCTGTTGCTTGGAGACGAGGGTTGGGTGGTATCGTCGTTGCGGGCTGTCGTTTTCAACTTGGATCGGTCTCGTAAGCCTGACCGTCTCTCATTAGTTGAATCTTGCGAATTATCATCGGCATCATTTGCACGGCGTTCCGGCGGCATCACTAGAGCTGATTGTCGGCTTGCACGAGAAGATGCGTTTGTGGCAAGAGACGTGATGTTCGCAATCAATTGTGTATGAAGACGCAATCCATTGCTGATACAGCCGCCGAACATAAGAAAGGTTTCTTAACCCTTTGTCCCGGAATCTGGAACTCGGCGACAAAGAGAGGGTCAGTACATCGAAAGAAGTGCATGGCTTTTCGCGGCGCCCTATATACTTTTAGACAAACAAAGAAATCCCAAGCCGCAATGTTCGAGAACATCTTCTCGATGTTCTTTTTATGATGAGTGAGGTGGTGATGCTCCTCCAGCCATCCACACCTCTACTTCGCGTCCTTTCTCCTAGCCTCATCGAGGAGCCTCTCCCTTAACTCCCGCATACCCAGCTGATCAGTCGGCACTGGTTCAACTCCTTCCTGCATCTTGCCATGCATCGGAACCAGGACCGTCTTGTGCAGGACGCGGAAGGTCTCAGCGACTACAGGGTCGGAGTAGCGACCGAGCCGCCGTGCATTATGCATCTTTCGCTCTTCCTCCTCTGCGATCTGCTCCTCAGTC
>Ga0265798_10003367_pt1 | contig 22776 bp, 23 predicted proteins | sample P3T30metagenome_FD_192430 | JGI IMG/M metagenome (GOLD analysis project Ga0265798, IMG submission 192430) | Plant litter microbial communities from East Loma Ridge, Irvine, California - P3 T30 | ecosystem: Environmental > Terrestrial > Plant litter > Unclassified | place: USA: California... | reverse complement strand
ACGTACTTGATGCCGTAATAAATCACGCACCCTAATTGCCTCCGTGGGAGGCACAAAAGACAGCGTATGTGAATCTCGTTGCATGACGCATGGATGACTTTCCCGAGTATGGTTCTGGTCTAGGAGAGGATTTTGCGCTTGACGAAGATGGCGCTGAGGAGGAGGAATGGGATCCGGATCATGTGAGGGTTTCGCTGTATCGGATTGGTGCGGAGATGTATGATGATTTGTATTGTCTTGATACGTTTGAACGGTATGCGAGGTATCGTGATGGGAATGGGGTGTCGGTTGGGTAGGAGTCGGGGAGTGCTATTTGGGCATGTTGTGTCGTTTGGGCTTTGTGAGGTGTTGGGATTGATTGGCTTTTCGAATAGTACTTGGGCTTTGTCGTTCGTTTACGGGCTGGTTGAGGAAAGAAGCACAGCGTGTGTGAACCTTGTAAGGTTGCCCAATGAGAGCTTTTCCGATGTCATGATGGTGCCTGGAATGGCGGCTGTCGAAAGCGAAAAAGAAGGTAGAGACGAAGAAGAAGAAGAGGATATTGATGTCGTTATATTTCCTGTACCCTGTATCGCCTAGAGTCGTATACTGGTTTGTGACATGCCAGTACTTTTGAAACATTTGCAAGGCATCGACATGACGGCATACATACCGGTGGAGCGTCCAGATTCATAGCATATGATGGCAAGTCCACACACACCCACCTACACATATCCACCTCCACTTCCCATCGTCCACTTCTCGACCAGCTCCGCATCAAAAGTCATCTCAATCATCGTCAATCCAAATTCATCCACATCCTCCGGCCGCATCTCCCCAAACAGCCGCGCACAATGAAAGCGCTGTAAGAACGCCACATTGCCTTGCTCGCACCGGCGCTCCCACTCCGTTGCGCTCCTGGCGTCCCACAAACCGCTGCGATTCGTGAACATGATGCCGCCTGGGCATGTGGCCCAGCGCTGCTGTAGGCCCAGGAAGATAGAGCTGATGCTCATGGCGATGAGCCATGTGCGGCGGATGGATTCGGATAGGATCCAAAGGTGCCACTGCTGTCGGGATGGCGAGGTGTGGTTTTGAAGCTGCTTCAGTGCGTCTGAGGGTTCGCGGAGTGTTCTACTAGCTGAATTCAAAAGCTTGTGGGTCCAGGTATCTTGCGTGAGCAAGTGGCCTTCCGCGACATGTCGGGCGCGTATGTCGCCGTCGTGCAGGCCGATGATCTGGTATACCAGGAGAGCGTGTAGCCTGGCTAACTGGGCGTAGAGATCGATCGGTTCGTTGACGGGCTCGGTCTGATTCTCTTGAACAAGGTCGCTGGATCTGTCTTGCACAATCTGAAGCACAGCTTCTGTGGTCGCGGGTGTGCGGTGCACATAGCTCACCAGAGTGGCATAGGCGATTTGGACGCACGCTGGAAATGAACCCTTGTACAATTGGTGGTGGATGAATGGATTGGTGCCCATGCTGGCCCAGCGTTCGAACCAGCATTGCAAGGTCTTGATATAGTCCTTCATCTTCGCTTTGCTCTGTGGTACTTGGCTGGCGATTGCAGGGTCAATGTCGTGATAAATGCTCCATGAGTTGGGGGCCAAGAACCAATTGGCCTTATTGCCCGGAGTGCCGAGTAATTGGGGCTCAGATGAAGGGTTTAACATATCGAGGTTATTGTCCAGGAAAGGAAACGTTAAATCCATGCCCAGGCTATTCAGATCGTCCGCCGTGATCTCAGCAAGCAGTGTGCCCGTTTCTGTTTCCAGCGGTGCATTCGATACATGTGGCACCAATGGCCGAAGTGATGGGGCGCGTGAGACATCTTGGCCGCCCGGAGATGGATAGAAGCAGGTCATTCCTCTTCTCACGCAGCGTAAACACGACGGCGTTTGGCGTCCACATTTGCGTTTCGATCTTGCACAGGCACTACAAGCGTTCGTTCCCATGTGCTCAACGTTCTTGGGCATCTTGGAAAAGCTACTTTAATCATGATTGTTGACAGGAAAGTTGGCCGTTATTTTTGGACGTTGTCCGTTTCCCGCTACGTCCGCAATCGTCTCATGTTTGATTGGTCAGATCACCCGCACACTACTCCGCGACAACATCTCGCCCAAGGTGATTCCTTGGATAATCGATCGTCTTCCCGCAAAACAGCGAGCAAGATTACGAAGCGACTTCTTCTTGTGTGATAGCTACCGCTCTAGTCCGACGAGACATGCGGAAGAGGCGGGTCGTCTCATGCAATTTTGTGAGAGCACACCTTGAAGGATTGACAAGCAAACGTGAGATTATCCGCGGACGAGATTTTCAAAGTGGACACGATGGTACCAATGTCACTCTCTAGGACGGCCATATGCATGAGGTGTAGAAGCATAAGAAGACCACGACGTCGGCCATCTTTTCAGCTCATCATCAGCACCAAGCATCACAACCTCCTCTGAATCTATTCAGTATAAAATCTCCATATCCAGTCCTTGAACGACTTCTATACCAATCCTCAAGCTCAAAACCATCACAATGGCCGACTTCGACCTCCAAAACAGCGTGTCCACAAACTTCACCACGACAGTCCACAAAGCCCCGTACCCAGCTATATCTCCCACGAACCCTCTTCTCAGCCAATCTGGCAAGACCGTCCTCATCACAGGCGGCGGCGCAGGCATCGGCAAAGCCATCGCACGCCACTTCGTCCTCGCCGGTGCCTCTACCGTCATCATCATTGGACGACGCGTCCAGGTGCTCGAAGAGACCGCTGCCGAGCTCAAAGGCACTGGGAGCAGCAACATCCTGACCCGTGGCGTCGATGTGACCGACGATGCGGGCGTGACTGCACTTTGGGACAGTCTTGCGACAGATGGCATCCACGTCGACGTCCTAATTCTGAATTCTGGCGTAGCCGGGGCCAAAGCGAGCATACTCGAGCTCGGTCTCCCTGCTGTCTGGGATGTCTTCGAAACCAACGTCAAAGGTCCGCTGCACTTCGCCGAGCGCTTCTACAAGCAGTCCTCTAAGCCCAAGGTCAGCTAGCACACGCTTCCCTGACTTGCTCTCTTGCTAATGTACTGCCCAGTCCCTCGTCTCCGTCTCCTCAGCAGTGATACACTATCGCGCCCACCCCATCGTCGCCGTACGACCCACGTACGCGCTCACGAAAAGCGCAGGCACATTGGCCATGACGTTGATCGCAGACGACGTGTCGGCGGACAAGATGCAGGTTGTGAACTTTCACCCAGGTATGATCTACACGTCTGAGCTCGAGAGAGAGGGAATTCCAGAGCACGGTGTGTTCGAGTTTGATGACCGTAAGTACTCCAGATCCTTGCGTGTGCGGCGTGGAGAGCTTACTCAATCACAGCGAACCTACCGGGTGCTTTTGCGGTGTGGGCTGCATCTCCAGAGGCGAAGTACTTGCATGGGCGTTATGTGTACGCGGCGTGGGACGTCGAAGAGTTGAAGGAGCAAGTTTCTGAGCGCTTGTCGGTGGACCGCGATTATTTGGCTCTTGGCGTTAAGGGTTTGAAGTGGGGAAAGAAGGATTTAAGGGAAGCTGATTCTGGAACATGTGGTCCGAGCTGAATGGTCTCGGTGGGTCATCTGCCGTTGTTCGATATTCGATGGATTGGTAGTAGAGGTATTGCTCAAACTTTCTGTAAAACCTGCTATGCACACGTCAATAGGTGTCCCTAACGTGACCAGCTGTCAAGTACCAGGATTGACTTAGCTGTTATTTACTGATCACTATTCCGGAATGCCAGATTGTCCACGTTCCAGTTGAGTATCACTGCAGCTCCATTACATTGAAAGGTCTTCGCGAATAGACAGGCTGTTCGTTCGATGTACAATAATTCCTTGCACAAATGATAATGCAGGATCGTTCTAGCTCTAATGAAGTGTCTAATCATGCAACCGTTTTATCTCGGGCTCACTGACCGTGTCCATTCTTCCACCCTATTCGCATCTGCCCCTTACACGACAACCTTATGCGGCGCATCCTTCTCCTCGGGCTCGCCGAAGATGTTGACCGGCCACCTCGGCTTGTTGGCAATGTAGGGAATGTTGAAGCGGCGCGGCTCCTTGACGCCGATCTGCTCAACCTTCTCGAAGTCCTCCTTCTTGAGCTCAATCTCCTTGAAATTCTCCTGAATGCGCGACGCAGTGACCGACTTGGGGATGACGCTGTGTCCACCGACCGTTGCCCATGCGAGGATGACTTGTGCGGGTGTGGCGTTGTACTTGGAGGCGACTTCCTTGACGGTAGCGTGCTGGACGAGGAGGGGCTCGTTGAACATGTTGTTGCCGAATGCCTGTCAATCTATCAGTAAGGGGAATGCGGGAGCTCAAGAAGGAGGGACGTACGGAGTACTCGGTGATGTGGATATTCTTCTCTTTGCAGAACTGAATGAGATCAGACTGCAGCAGCCTTGGGTGGCGCTCAATCTGGTTGGCTGCTGGGGTGACGCCAGTACCGTCAATGAGTGCCTGGAGGTGCTCCTTGGTGTGGTTTGATACACCAACAGCACGCGCCTTCTTCTTGTCCAGTTTGGTCATGGCACGCCATGTGTCAACGATGGAGACATCGTTCAGCATCTTGACATCGCCGTTGCTCTCAAGTGGGAAGAGGTTCTGGTGGACATCCTTCTGCTCGTCGAACGCAACGGGGAAATGTACGAGGTACAAGTCCAAGTATTCGAGACCAAGTTCTGCCAGGCAGTCGTCAAGCGCGCCGGCTACATCGTCGGGACGATGTTGAGAGTTCCAGAGCTTGGATGTGATGAAGACGTCCTCGCGCTTGAGGTTGGGCACGTCGCCGCCAAACGCCCTCTTGAGCGCACGGGCAATCTCCTTCTGGTTGCCATACACCTTGGCGAGATCGAGGTGACGGTATCCAGCCTTGAGAGCCTCAAAGACAGCGGCCTCAACTTGACCTGGCTCCGCCTGCCAAGTGCCAAAACCCAATTGACTGGAATTTTTTTAGCGTGTGGTGCATAGATTACATGCAGGTACATACGGGATGGCTGCGCCAGTGTTGAGCTTGACTGTTCTTCCGAGAGACATTTTGAAGTATCAATTGCTTGTGCTATATGTGTTCGCAGTGAAAAAAACTTGTTGTGTTTTGTCTCGAGCAATTCTAAGTTTTCGCGGGGTTGAAGTACTGCCTATGGCAACTTGGTGGGGCTCCACCGGAGGCAACGATGACATCGCGCTTTCCCCATGTCTACGTCTAATTGCGTTAGGCATCCGTCGAGAATCCACCACAAAGCGGAGGAGATTGAAGCCCACGAATTAAAACAATGTTCGAGAAGCTTCTTCTTCGAATCGCCTCCGAGATGTTGCCAGGAAACAAGTGCCGTTCGATCGCGCGGTCATCTCCCCTGTGCCTAAGTTACTCCATTTGGGCTACCATCAACGGTGTTTGTTATGTGCTCTCGACGGAATGTGAAGAACCAGATTCCGTCCCCGGACACATATGATCTTTGCAATGCTGCCTCCCACAAGCTCGAATCTATGACACCGGGCGCAGTGTATTTGAACTCCTGCATGTATGCCACTTTGGTGCAAAACCTTGTCGACTCGAGCAATTGTCCTTCAAAGATTTCGCAATGTAGCTGTGTTACGTTCATCTATCCACATATTACAATTTCAAATACAGAGTAGTTGACTACATCTTGTGCTTCATGTAGCTAGTGCTAGTGCTGCCTTGCAGCATAAGAGACTGCTACTGTTCGAAGACTTCGCTGTTAGTAAGGACTTCCTTCTCTAACCACAAGAGCACTGAATCGAATACGGGTGTGCTTGACGGACAAGATGCTAAGAGTGATGGCTCGCAGCATTACCACATAGACGGCAGGCAGACTGATGTATAGTCTAGTGCAGTGTCAATTTTCTACGACTCTAAGCAAAGTATAGCCTATCCATCTCCAATGGCACATCGAAAGATGTCGAAAGATTCCAAAATTACGACCCCAATAGGGAATTCTACTGACACAATTATGTTCGTAATCGCGTGCAAGAACGCCTGAACTCCGACTCCGTCAGCTCAGCTACTTGTCTCATTGAAGCTAGTGTAATCGAAGCACCTGAGTCACCTGAACCATAACATTCATCGCTTCGTGAGTTCGAAGTACCACAATTAACGAGTCAATTCGTAGAGTAACAAAACGGCACATCATGTCTTCAGTAAATCCGTCACAACTAGGATGGATCGGTCTAGGCTCAATGGGCCTAGCAATGGCCCTCAATATCCAGAAACACATCACGCAAAACAACCTTCCAGCACTCAAGTATTGGAACCGCACTATATCTCGCGGCGAGACGCTGAAAGAACTCGGGAGCATTGCATGTACATCGCCTGAAGAACTGGCGCGAAACTGCGATGTCATATTCATCTCCGTAAGCCCATAATCTCCATCCAATTTTCTACATCTAACCCCATAAAGGTCAGCGACGACGCAACCCTCAAGACTATAATCAACACATTAATCGCCAGTGGCCCTCTCACCAACAAGCTCATCGTCGACACGACGACCTGTCATCCAAACACATCTGCCACCATCTCATCTCTCCTCTCCTCACACTCAGCAACATACATCGCCGCCCCAGTCTTCGGCTCTACGCCGGTCGCACAAGCAGGACAACTACTGGTTGCCGTCGCAGGATCGGCGTCCGCGATAGCAATTGTGAATCCGTATTTGCAAGGCGTCATAGCGCGTGCCGTAATTGAAGTAGGCGAGCAGCCTGAGAAAGCACTGCTCTTGAAGACGACGAGTAATTCCATAACCGCGGGACTCATGTATTTGCTCTCGGAAGCACACACGCTAGCCGAAGTGTCTGGCCTCCCTTCTTCAACGCTGCACACACTCGTCGAGCACAATTTCGGTACGTATGCTGCTGGTGTGTCGGAGCGACTAATTAGCGGTGCGTACTGCCCTGCTCCTAGTGAGGCGCCGCGGTCAGGGCTGGAGTTGGGGATCAAGGATGTTGGGCATGCGGTGAGTCTGGCGAAGGAGAAGGGAATGGATCTGAGGCTGGGCGAGATGTATCTTGAAGCTGCGGGTGAGGCGAAGGCGTGGGGTGATGCGAGTGGGAGGAAGATGGATAGCAGTGCTGTGTTTGGCGTGGTGAGGCGTAGAGCAGGGTTGGAGTTTGAAAACGAGGCTGTCAAGGGGAGGGATGAGTCAAGACAGAGCATGCCAGATGCAACGTAGTACTGAAAAAGTGCTGTCGGACACGCTTTAATTCTAACCAGCTCTACCTTTATCTTTGAGTGTCTAAATCATCACCACTGGAATGAAGCTACGCCACGTTCTCAGCAGCTTGCAGCTCAGCTTCTACTTCCGCGATGACTACCTTGCGCACGCCTTCCCAGCCCTCAGACTTCTTCAACAGGCTGACCCTCCGCGGCTTGTCTTCAAGGCCTTTAAACTCAACAGGTAGCACCTTCTCCTGGAAGTATTCTTTGTGTTCTGGCAACGCCAGCTCGACTGCGTTCGCGAACTTGGCAGGATGTGCAGTGGCGAGCGCGATGTGGTGTGTCGATGGCGGTTTGGAGACCTCTGCTGAGCGTAATGCTGCTGCAATGCCGATGGCTGAATGCGGGTCGAGGACGTAGCTCTTCAATGCTGAAGCGCTGAAGATGTTCTTGATTGTGTCGATGGTCTCCTCGTCGCTCACACGATACGAGGCGAAGTCGGACTGTGCTGCCTTGAGAATCTGCTGGTCGACGCCGAACCCTCCCTTCGACTTGAGGTCGTTGAGCCAGCCCCGTACGTGGTCGCCTGCTTGACTCCGCCGCTGGATGACTGCGTCTGAGTTTGTGCTGTACACGTCGTATGCCAGGAACCAGAGCAACCGCTCAAAGTTCGATGACACCAGGATGTCCATGGCGGGACTCAGTGTCTCCTTCACGCCTCCCTCGTGCGCCTTGACGCCGTCCGCGACTAAGCCACCCTCGGCCTCTTTGCCGTGCACGGGGTGCTTCTCGTATTTGCCAGACTCCCAGAAGCGGTGCAGGATGTCATTCTCGTTTGTCGCGATCACGAGCTTCTCCGCTGGTAGGCCCATGCGCTTCGCGAAGAAGCCAGCAAGTATGTCGCCGAAGTTGCCTGTGGGCACAACGAATCGGACGGTGGACGCGGGGAGGAAGGCGGGGGATTTGATGAGGTCGAAGTAGGAGTAGAAGTAGTAGGTGATCTGGGCAAGGATGCGGGCCCAGTTAATCGAGTTCACGGCAGCGACGTGATGTGACTTGTTCATCTCGGGGTCTGCGAAGAGAGCTTTGACGAAGTCCTACGCTTTGTTAGTTACGTACGCCTACGGGATATGTTATGCGTACCTGGCAGTCGTCGAATGTGCCATCAACAGCCAAGTTGTGTACGTTCGCGTCCATGACGGTGGTCATTTGTGCTTCTTGGATGGCGCTGACCTTACCATGCGGGTGCATGATAAAGACAGACACATCCTTCTTACCGCGCAGGCCGTAGATGGCTGCTGAGCCGGTATCACCACTTGTCGCGCCAATGACGGTCAAGTGCTCCCTGTCGCGTCCAGACTTGCCCTCGTTCTTGCGAACGAGAAAGTACTCGAACAGGTTGCCGAGGAACTGGAGCGCGACATCCTTGAAAGCAAATGTCGGCCCGTGGAACAGCTCCAGCAGATGTATGTTCTTCTCCTTGTCGATTGTAACGGTCGGCGTGACGTCTTTCGCGCGGAAGGTGGAGTAGCTGCGGTGGATGATGTCTTTGAGGTCCGCAGACGGTATCTCGGACGGGGAGATGTAGAGGGAGAAGATCTCGTATGCGAGGTCCGCGAAGCATAGGTCTTTCCAGCTGGACGCCCAGTTGTCGGGTAGGACAGGGATCTCTTCGGGGATGAACAGGCCGCCGTCTGAGGCGAGGCCCTTTAATACGACTTCCTCGAAAGAGAGCTACGTGGGTTAGAATAGTCTTTGCATGCCGACTCTCGATGCGCAAGGAGACGTACATCGTAAGAACCCCCTCGGGTGCTCAGGTAGCGCTGAGACGTGGTGTGTGAAGACATGATGCACAATGCTAGTCAAAGATTGTGCGCAAGGAGCAAGTAAAGTGGGATATATGGTTCAACGGCCTGGTATGTGAAGTGAAGCGTCCCCGTGGGGTGTGCAGGTCAAAAAGTAGCTCCGCAATCGCAGTGACTCAAGAAGCTTCCTCCGTGCTCATTGCCCTGCTATTGCCCTCTGATGTGTTGCCCTGGCGCACAATAGGCTGCTGCGTTAAGCTATCGATTGTTTAACTATAGCGACAGAATCATTACGACGTATTCAGCTTGCCAATGCAAGAATACTGAGAGACCTATGATGCCCCGCGCGTGCAGTTGACGCCCCGCCAAAGATTCCTGTTCCTGCATTGCGCTGGCGGCATCGGCGTCGGACATTGTGACTACCATCTCCACCATCTCATCTACGTACAGCCGCTGAACCACACGTACCACACAGGGCACGGAGGACTGCTTACAGAATTCTCTGCCCTTGTTTCTCGGTGAAATTTGAGGCCGGAATGAAGGTCCATGGCAGCCATCCGCCGAAAACTTTATATCGTGTTGTGGAGCTATCCGTAGAGGCTTGTGCGTGTGCAGAAGCACAAAGAATTGCACAACGATCTTGGGGCATTTTGAACGGGGCTTGAATTCTACTACTTCTGCTTAGTTGCTGGCAGAGATGACAAGGACTTGCGCGTCTTGGAGGAAGGACATTGATGCAGACGGTGGTCCTATGTAGCTTCGCAGTTCGTTCCAGGTCGACTTTCCAACTCTCCAACTGCCATTCATATGCAGTGTCAGTGAATTCTACAAGCACACATTTACTGAATAGTGTTCAAGGCCGTGCTTACATGCAAACTCCAGACTCGACAACGAGGCTAGGATTGAGTTCGATCGAAGATTGAGCTATAGTGCTTGCATTGCTTGGGTAGGTCTTGAACACACTCAAGCATGTTTTCCGCGCTTCCGTACACCATGATCAACGTGAAAGTAATTCCTTACAACCATTTCGTCGTCTCATGTCCTGCAGTATCGGCGGTCGGCACCGGCGAACTGTCGGCGAATTGTCGGCGCACTGTTGCACGCACGGGCTGCGCACAGAGCCGCAAATTTGCGCCTTGGTAAGCAACGCGCTAGCAAAATTAGCGCCGCCCGCTGAGTATATATTCATCGCAGCCCTCGCCCTCAGCTTGTTTCTTCAGTTGACGATGTAAGTTCCACCCGACCCGTACGTTTCGGTCGCACAGCTAACAGCCTTTCCAGACTTCATAGAATCATTTCTATAGTTATCTTCTCCTTCTGAGCTTCTCACAAAAGCCACAGAATCTCCAACCTGGTTGATGACTTGCAGCCTCGATGTCCCGGAGTGAGGCCTCATTACGTTTGCTTCGGCGAGCGTGGCGATGATCTTCAGCCAACTGGTCTCGTACTTCGGTCGAGCTGGACGGCAGGATGTTGACGGCAATCTGACAGGCCTTTTTCATTGACCATGCTGGCTTGCCAGGTGCTCGAGGAAGAAGTTATTTTTTTTTGTACCGTGACAGCGACTTGATATCTCGGCATCCGCAAACCTAGGATCGCACTTTGGCGCATTTCCTAACTCCACACCACATTGACTGCACGCCATATTCACTATCCAACTACGGAGCGCAATGATCCACTGCTCAACACCATCCGTACTTCTCGTTCCCAACCCAGTTGATCTTCTCCGCCATCGGCCCATCATGCTCTGGGTACCACTGCAGACTCGCGATGCTCTCCGCGTCTCGATGGACGACCTTTGCGCTTGCATCCAGCCGTTGGGCAGCACCCACAGTCGCTGATGTTGGGTTCCAGATCTCCACATGCTCCATCTTCCACTCCTCCGCTTCATGCTGTGCCGCGGCCATGAGCGCCGTGATGGCAGCCTCGTGGCCGGTCGACTGCTCGCTCGCGCCATCTTCAACGACGAGCCGCAGTATGTGCAAAGTATTGCCTTTCGACGCGGCCGGATCGTTGTTGTACCACATGCGCGTCCAGTAACACCATACGCGCGAGCCCTTCTCCGAGCCTACGATTGCTCCTTTGACCTTTGGCGTCGTGCCGTGCAGCTCCGTTCCCACGAAGTCCTCTCGAGCGTGATGCCACTGAATGGTCTCGACATCCGGGAGAAGTGCGACCGCAGCGTTGCTGCCTTTCGATCGCGACTCCAGGCTGTGTCTCACAGAGGCTACGTCAATCTCGCAAAGCTCCGCAATATCCTCGGCATGCAGCGAGCGCGCAGGAGGTAGACCACTCGTGATTTTGGCAGACGCGCCAGCTGGAATGGCGATATGGGAGGAGTTGAACGGCTCCCATCCAAACGAGTTGTAGAATTTCTGAATAGATCAGCAAATGTGCTGTGGCATAGACGTGTGAACACCAACCTTTCCAATATCTGAATAGAGGATTGAGAAGTGGTTCTCTTTCTCTTCAATCATCTGATGTGTCCGCAATGCCTTTCCCAGCTCTTGCATCAACCTTTGGGCATACCCTCTCTTTCTCAAATGAGAGGCACAGAAGACACTTCCAATTCCATGGCACACTGTCTCGTGCAGCTTACCGTCTTGCCATACAAGGGCCTTCTTGCGATAGCTCTCACAACTTGCGAGCGGCAGACGGGTTCCCGACCCTGGTGCCAACGGGTTACCATTCAAGGCTGTGTCTACCAAGATCCAGTAAGATATGCCACCGTCCCGCGTCAAAGCCTGCTTCGACAGTGTCTCCTCTCGACGCAGGTAGGCTGGCAAGGAAAGGGCACCTCTCCATTCGGCGCCGTTGAGATTGAACTGAATGAGCTTCTCGTCTTCGGTAGGATGAACAAGTCGTAGCGTGGGAGAATCTCCTCTAGGAAGGTCGACGATAGAACCCATGCTTGCGGTGTTGAGGTAATCGTTGGCCGTTGTCAGTCCTTATATATGTGTCGTTGAAGTAGCTTTTGCGCGCTTGTCGTGTAGGGCGTGGAGCGAGGTACTTTGAGAGTAGTCGGTCCACAAATCTCGGGTACACTAGAGTCCTTAGGAGGAAGGTGGTGGCTCACGCCGCGTAGGAGGATGTTCAAAAAGTAATGGTGTTTATTGAGACTCAAATGACGGAAGGTGAACCTTTGTTCGCTCAGACGCTTGACGCTTGCCCCACGTTCCGCGGTCGATCTACCCTTCGTGCCTTCATCGCTCTCTGGCCCTCTTATGTACATATGCTACACATGATATCGTCCGAGGCCGACCGTCTTCTCTTCCCGACGTCTGCCATGTCTAAGCGAGAGACGTCGTTGCTTACAGGGTCATGCGCAGGTGTCATGCTTTTGAACGCACTAATTACATAAAGACACGCCTCTTCTGCCGTGGCCGACGCCAGGGTAGTCACTACTGGAGCACTCGCAGCAGGTGTAGCACAGCGTGATTCATCTTCCAACCCTATGCTCTCTGAGGTGCAGCGGCGCACAAATGTGGCGGCGTCCAAGCTAACCGCCGCTCTGACCACAGCTCACCCCTCCGCTCTGGGAACGATGGTGATTGCGACTCCGCTGTAGCAACAATAAACCACGCGCTCAGCTTGGCGTTGTCATGGCTTCTATACTTTCGAGCGGTTGTGGCACGTAGCTGCCTTGCAGCCTTAACGCTACGCGCCTGCCAACAGCGACGACAGGTTGGACCGCGGTCTCCAGCTTTCTCAGACCATCCTCAGACCTTGCGGCGCTTTGGAACACTACCAATGCCCCAGCGGTGCCCTTCCCAACGTTCCGTCTCTCGTCACTCACTTGCCAGGTTCCGTCTCTCATCACTCACTTGTCAGGTTCCATTCTCAGTGGCCCTCACTGCACATAGTGCCCTCAGGCCGTAGAGCGACCGACGAAGCTGTGAAAGCCTAGGTGCTCAGTTTCCCTCTTTGCCCTCCACGACGACCGATTGCTCACTTTTTTCTCGCGCGCGTCGCTAGTAGCATTTCATGTCTATTTCACGCCTTCCGTTCCATTCCGACAGGCTTGTTCGAGCAACTTTTGTCGCTGTGGTGAGGCACCTCACATGATCGCAATTCCTCGCTGCCGCGACTGCAATCTAGCGCTACTCACAAAAGTGAGGTTCACAGCACCACTCACTCGTTTACAAACTACCTCAAGTCTGCCGAGCACTTTTCGTTTCTCATCTGCATTCCCTTAACACAATTCAACCGCACAACCGCGTAATGGCTGGACCTCCTTTCAATACACCTCGCGAGATTGTGGATTTGGCGTCCCATAGCGAGGCTTCCGACAGCGAAGATAACGTTCTCTCTGGCGACGAACTGCGGTTCTTCGATGCGCAAGCCGAGCGGCAAGGTGAATTTCCCGGCATGAGTGACGACGATGACTTCCTCGAAGAACTGGACCCGCGCCATCCTCAAGTTCCCGGGCCTGCACAGGACATCATTGATCTGACTGGCATTCCGGACATTGACATTCCACCTTCAACCCCAGCTTTCATTGGTCGTCGAGAGGCTGCGCAGCCTAGCAATCATCGTAATGTTGCTCGCATCATCACCGAGAACGAGTGCTTGCAGATGGTCATGGATGTCCTGCCAGATATAGCCATCAGCCACGTGCTCGAACTGATCCGGAAGAGCACCACAGACCTTACGCGCACGGCTGGGCAGTGTGAGGATCTAATCACGCAGCTGCTCGATGGCGAAGCGTATCCAAAGGAAGCAGACGAGGCCAAAAACAACAAACGAAAGCGAGAAGATGATGACGACTGGAAAGAGTATGAGAAGGCCGAGCGTCATCCCGCAGTGGCAAGCTACGAGTCAGATGCGTAAGTTCAATTCCTTTTTCATCGTATTCACCCCTGGTCCTTCGACATGTCAAAAGCGAAACACGCGGTGATGTGCGGACATGGACCACCCGTCACATATGACACAATACACAGAGCTTGAGCCACACACTCATCTCTGACTTGGCACTCGTTGTCATTCCAGAGCCTGCGCCAGATATTGGCGTCGCGAACTCTGGTAGACTAAGCCCACGCTACCACAAACCCCGAATTTCTAACGCACTCATCACTTGTGCTATTACCAAACGCTGATCGACCTTATTACTGACTTAAACCCCCAGGGCTGATCTGCTTAAAGACGAGTTCCCTTACGTACCTGTACGGCATATCGCAAACGTCCTGAGCGAACAGAAGACCTTGTTCAAATCATACATCCTTCTTGAAGAACAACTACGTAATTACGGCCGCATCGCAAACAATCGCTTTTCAAAAATCGGCAAATCACGAGCCAAGCGTGGTGCAGAGCTGATACTGATCGAACGTGGGAGCCAGGTACCTAAAGAGCTACACGCTGCGAAGAAGAAAGTCGAGGGAGAGATGTGGAAGCGTCGCAAGGCTGAAGAGGATGAAGAAGCTGAGAAGACCAACCTCAAGGAGGCGCGAAAGAACAACGAAATGGGCGAGTGCGCATGTTGTTTTGAGGATGTCCCTCTCAACCGCATGATATCTTGCAGTGGCGAGACGACCCACTTTTACTGCATGGAGTGTCCTAAGCAACAGATCGAAACACAAATGGGCCAGTCGAAATGCCGGCCAGGCTGTTTTGGAGTTGACAATTGCGATGGGAAATTTTCACGCGCCCAGCTTCAGCAAGTTCTGGGGGACAAAACCTTCGAGCGACTTGAGCACATGCAGCAACAGCAAGATCTTGCTGCAGCCGGTCTGGACTTCCTCTCGGAATGTCCATTCTGCGACTTCAAGATGGAGTGCCCGCCAGTGGGAGTCGACAAGGAATTCCGGTGTCAAAACAAGAAGTGCGGTAAGACAAGCTGCCGACTCTGCGACAAAGAGACACACATACCGCTCACCTGCAAGGAAGCCGACAAAGACGGCCAAATATTACTGCGGCATATCATCGAAGAAGCCATGTCAGCAGCACTTATTCGCCAGTGCAACCGCTGCAAACATCCGTTCGTCAAGGAGTACGGTTGCAATAAGATGACGTGCTCACATTGCACCAATGTTCAATGGTAAGTTGTTCGATCGTTCGATACTTTACATACCCTCTTCGGCTAACAATCTTCTAGTTATGTCTGCTCTAAGGACGTGACGACCTATGAGCACTTTGGCGAGATCGGACGTGGCCGTTGCCCTCTGCACGAAAATGTGGAAGACCGTCACGAGCAGGAGGTCAAGAAAGCCGCTGACGAGGCCATGGCCAAAGTCCGGGCTGAAAACCCGCATCTGAAAGATGCAGACTTGATGGTCAAGGTGTCGGACAAAGTCAAGCAGGCAGAGGACGCGCGGAAAGGTCGAGCACAGGTGCAGGCTCAAGCTTTCCCATATCACATGGTGAACGACCAGCTTCAACACCGTGTGGCACCTCCGGCGATTCAACCCCATCGCCGCGCCGCTCATGTCCCCGCTCCACAGTACCCACCAATCCAGCATCAGTACGTACCCTTCCAACATCATGCGGTCGTTCCAGCTCCGGCTCCGGCTCCGGCTCCGGCTCCGGCTCCGGCTCCAGCCTTTTTCCACTTTCATCACGGTTTCCAGCAGCCGCCAGTTCAGCCACATCCTCTAGCAGCGCCGCACCCGTACGTTCGGGTGTTCAACTTTCCGCTCAACCCGTACTATCAATTTTTTCCACCGCCTAACCACCCCCAGTAGACACAATCGCGGCGACGCGCAGTTCAACCCGCTACCTCGTCGTCCCTTGTTCGGGCAAGCACCACAACATCGATTGCAAGCCCCTCTTCCTCGCCCACCCCGGTTCGTCCCGTTGGATGCTAATGGATTGAACCAGAGACTAGAACAGCTACAGGAGCGGGCACGACAACAGCATGATGCGGTGAATCTTCAGTTGAGGTTGCTGCGCTTGCAGCAGGACAATGTGGCTCAGCAACGCCAACTGATGCAGCACGATGATGAGCTGAATCAGCACAGGAGACGGGCCCTGGATCACAGGGCACGGCAGATGGCGATGCTTGGGCAGCGTCGGGCGCAGGATAGGCCGCCGGCTGCGAGACCTCATCAGGATTTAATGGGGCAGCCCAGGCAAGACGCTTGAGCATGCCAAGTCATAAGTTACGTGATATATTGTTACGGGTTTTTTTCGGCATCTGCGTTTTTTCATGCCCGACATAGGCATCATAGTGTGCATCGATCTATCAACTTCATAATTCCATGCTGCGTACGTGTGTATGTGTGCCATTCAATTCGTTTCTGATCAGTGACCTCTGGGTGGCAAGCTTTCACAAACTCATCCAAAACAGTGACGGACATGTTCTTTTTGTTATTGATTATCGTGAGCTGGCAAAGCTCGTTTTCGTACTGTCATTGCCTTGAAGCTTGGCCTTGCTTTCTTCAATCCACATGTCGAACCTGAAGACGCCGGCTTCCACGCCCCGTATCGGCGTGACCTGGTCGCCTCCCAGGTCTGCACCTTCCTTGTTTCTGCCGTTCTCTACGTCCTCTTCCTCCTCCTCTTCGCGTACTGTAGCCCTCCGTCGCCTCTTCTGCAAACTAGACTGCACCGGTATCCAGGGCTGGGGATGGCGTATCGGTGGATCGACGCCCGGGTCGTCTTTCAGCTCCATGCAGATGTTGAAGGAGCAGTTGGGTGGCAGCGGTGCCAGCTTCGCGGTCCGAGTCGTCAGCACGATGAGCGCGGCGCGAAACTGTTCTGACATGTCGACGTCGACGTCCCTATCCAGCTCCCTCTCCCTGCTTCTCCTCTCCCTGCTTCTCCTCTCCTCCGTCGGCACCTCATCATCCGACTCCTCTCCCTCCCCATCCTCCTCCCCATCCTCCCTATCCTCTTCCCCACTGTCCCACTCAATCTCCACATTCCTCTCATTCTTGCCCACAACGGGAAAGGTACTAACATCAAACATATACCGCTCCATGATCCTCGCGCTCCCCGTCTTCGCCGCCTCGCCCTCGCCCCAGCTAAACACCACAATGCCAATGCGCGCCACAGCGCCGCTCAACAGGTCCTCGCGCACGGCGGCGACGGCGTCGCGGATCCATTCGCAGACGAGCGGGTGGCGCGAGTGGTGGACGGCCGTGTTGTGGAAGCGCGACTGCACGAAGGAGGCGGGCGGGTAGAGGGCGCGCAGGCGGAGGAGGGTGTGGGTGTAGGCGGTGAGGAAGGAGAGGAAGGAGGTGAGGTTCTCGAGGTAGGTGGGTGGCATTGTGCGGCGTGTTTCAGGTGGTGGGTGGGGATGCGGTGCGATGTCGAGGTGGCTCGCTCATTGTTGACGTGGCAGAGGTGAGGTTGTGTGGAAAGCGCACATCAGCTCTCTCGCCTTATAGGAACAGCCATTGGCCGTTCGAATCTCACCACGTCCTCTTCAGTATTAAGCTTCATCCTTTATTGGTGAGCATCATTTAGAGGTTCAGGTACAAATTCAGTCCCTGTAGGCCGCGGCCCATCACCCCGCCACCCAGTCAATTTAGTTAGGCTTCACGGCGTGCCCCGCATCTCCGAGTCGCGAGATATTCTTTCCCTCAGCCTTGCCGCCGCCGCGCGCGCAGACAACAGACAACAGACAACAAACATCCACCAACGCGTCCATTCCTCCTCACCCTCTCCCCTTACAGACGCCCTCGCCGCGAACACGTGACGGGCAACGCTAGAGTAGAGGCGCCCTCCGACTAGCCCCCACGCCTCCCGCCATGGAGGACCAGCTAGTGCAGCTGCTCTCCGCGACGCAGACGGCCCAGGAAGGCCCGCGCAAGTCGGCCGAACTGACGCTGCTCTCCTACTACGGCCACCAGGAGCTGCCCCTCGGCCTCGTCGGCATCGCCTGCCACGACAATGTGCCCCTCAACATCCGCCAGGCCGCCCTGCTGTACCTCAAGCAGCTGGTGCTGGCCGGCTGGAGCGAGAGCTTCGAGGAGTACAAGGGCCGCCTGCTGGTCGCCGACGAGAACAGGCCGCTCATACGCCAGCAGCTGCTTGCCCTCGCGACTACGGACCAGCTCGACCGCAAGCTCAAGGCCGCCGCGGGCCTCGTCGTCAGCAAGATCGCCAACTCGGACTACCCCGACCACTGGCCCGATCTGCTCCCGAAGCTGCTGGAGCTGATTCCCAATGCCACCGACGGGCAGCTGCACGGCGCCCTCAAGGTGCTGGGCGAGCTCGTTGACGACTGCTTCAACGAGCACACCTTCTTTCACATCGCCCCACAGCTCGTCAAGGTCCTGTACGATGTGGCCGCCAGCGAGCAGCGGCCACCCGTTTTGAGGGCCCTGGCGTGCAGCATCTTCCGCGGCTGCTTCGACATCCTGGAGATGGTGCTCGAGGACAATAAGACGGCCGTCAAGGCCTTTGCGGACGAGATCTTGCAGGAATGGATCCCCTTCTTTATCGGCACGCTGAAGATGAGGCTGCCGGAGCCGCCGTCCTTTGAGGACGACGAGTCGGACGAGGCCGATGCGGAGACGTACAAGGGCCTGATTGCGCTGAAGCTCCAGGTGGTCAAGGTGGGTTGACTTCTATGCGGAAGTACAGACTGGTGAAGCTGACAGGTCCAGATCCTCATGCGGATAAGGTCCGTCTTCCCTGCCATTCTCTCGCCGCAGAGCCTCGTCCTGTTCCAGGCGACCTGGGAGGAACTCTCGCTGCTCCAGCCCGCATACTCGCTCATGTACATACGCGAAGAGCGCCAGAGCCGGCTGGAAGACGCAGACGGCCTACCGTATACCCTCGACTTCCTCGTCCTGGAAGAGCTCGACTTCATGCAGGCATGTCTGCGAGCGCCTCCGGTGCGCGCCCAGCTCGAGCAGCAACTCGCAACTCAGACGCCCGAGACATCGTGGGTGACGGAGGTCATGAAGCTCGCGGTAGCCTACGCGCAGATCACTACAGAGGAGGAGGGGCTGTGGGACATCGATGTCAACATCTTTCTCAGCGAGGAAACGAGCGTAACGGCCAACTACACCCCACGCACGGCTTGCGGCGACCTCGTCATCAAGCTGGGCGAGTGGCTCACGGAGCCGACCATCAATGGCCTGTTGGCGCACACAAGAGCACTTTACTCTGAGGCCAATGACTGGAAGGCGAAAGAGGCGGCGTTGTACGTCTTGAACCAGCTGCTCAGCGACTTCCAAGACGTCGACAAGCAGATTGGCCCTGAGGCCGCAAGTGGCTTTGTCGACTTCATCCGCTTTGCCATGCAGCAGCCAGATCCGTTCCTGCGAGCGCGCGGTTACCTCGTTGCTGGTAGTCTCACGCGAACCTCCGGCGACGCTCTGCAGCAGCTTGCGACGTCCTTCCTCGAAGCCTCGCTACAGGCTATACCGAGTGACGAATCGGACGTGGTCCAGGTCTCGTGTATCCGAGCTATGCAGCTGTATCTCCAAGCCCTTCCACACGCCATCACACAACCGCTACAAGGCGCCATCATCACCGCCATCACAGGCTACCTCGCTACACAAGATCTTCAGGAGCTTGCAGACAGCGACGATCTCATGGTGACTTTGGTGGAGACGCTGAGGGATGCCATACTCATCGACACACGGATATGCATAACTGCGAATGGCCTCGACACACTGTTCTCGGTTGCTAGACACGGCGCGAACAACTTCCAACTCGCCATGCTGGTCAACGAGGCTTTCGAGGAGGTGACGCAGTCAATTGCACAGATGGGCGGCGACGCGTACGTGCAGTTGTGTGCGAGGGTCTTGCCCTCACTCACTGGCGCATTCGATGTCGGCAGCCTGACTGAGGAGAATGCGCTGTGCAATCTCGCCGCAGATCTCCTCTCTGTGCTGGCGGAGCATGGACCCGAGCCTCTTCCTGCTGGGTTCATCGCAGCCACAATGCCGAAGCTTACACGGCTGCTCCTCGGTAGCGCTGACGAGGAGTTACTCAAGTCTGCAACTACAGCTGTGAAGAACATCATCTCGCATGATCATCAACAGCTCTTTGAATGGCGGGACGACACCGGAAAGGCTGGCCTTGAGGTTGCTCTCATCATTGTCTCACGATTACTGTCCTCTTGCAGTGATCATGCTGCTGGAGAGGTCGGCGCGCTTGCTGCTGAGGTAGTCGAGAAGGCGGGCCACGAACGGTTGGGTCCGTATCTGGAGGAGCTGCTGCGAAGCGTTGCTGTGCGGTTAGCTACCGCCGAGCACGCGCCGTTCATTCAAAGCCTAACACTGGTCTTCGCACGTCTCAGCTTGAACCACGCTTCCGAGGTCGTTGATTTCCTAGCGCGACAAGACATTGGCGGCCAGAACGGCCTACAAGTCGTGATGGCGAAGTGGCTCGAGAATTCGATCAACTTCGCAGGCTACGACGAGATCCGGCAGAACGTCATCGCGCTGTCAAAGTTGTACGACCTGAAGGATGCGCGACTAGCACAAGTCCAAGTAAAAGGTGATTTGATTCCACACACAGACGGCCGCATCATGACAAGAAGCCGTGCAAAGAACAGTACGTAAAGTCCTCTTGTGTCATAGTCCCATTGCACCACATACCGTCATGAACAACTACTAACACATCTCCTAGGACCAGACGAATGGACCGTCGTCCCCGCCACCCTCAAGATCCTCAAAGTCCTCATCGTCGAACTCCAATCCGCCTCCGGCGCACCCCTCGACGCCGCCGCAGCTGCCGAACTCGCCGAAGACGACGGCTCCGATGACGGCGACTGGGAGGATGAGACGAACCCTTTTGTCGATCTTGGTAGCGGTTTCAGCAAAGAACAACTAATGGCGTTTGCAGCGGAGGAGCCGGGCAGTGGAAGGCAGAGGGATGACGAGACGCAAGGGTTTTTGGTGGATTTCTTCAAGAGGGCTGCGACGACGAATGGTTTTGGGGATGAGTTCAATCAGTTGAATGAGGATGAGAAGCAGCGGTTACGGGAGAGTGCGGCGTAGGTTTGAGGAAGGAGGGATGGGGGTGATATGGTGCATAGACGGTGTTGTGGGGAGAGGGACCGCAATCGTTCGGTTATGTAGTGGTTGGGGAATGTCGTCATTTTTAGGTGTATGGGTGGGCTTGTGGATAGATGGCGAAAAGTTGGAAGGGAGTTGGTATGGAAATGCCACATATCCATTGTCACTGTTTGCTGGTACAAACAGTTCCATGGTAGTCGTGAGTATCCTCTCCAGCAACAATATGCGCCGCCAAGGCCTGTGCCACCTTTGCTGCCTCGTGCAACATGCCTTTTATTCACGAACTCGACACGACAACAAGGACTTCCTGTCCATGATTTACACCGCGATGGCTTCACCTGCTCCCCCAAATCCGCTGCCGCTCAAAGGCCTCCTCAAACTACCAAACGAAACTACTTTTCGACATCGCTTCTCCACTGAGCATCTCTGACCTGCGGCGTCTAAGCAGAGTAAACATCAGCCTATACTTTTTCGTACGCTCGTACCTAGTCCGGCACCGATACAACACGGGCCTCGTCACGCTCCCCAACGAACTCATCCTCGAAATCACCCACCACCTCCGCAAGCAAAAGGACCGCAGCCGTTTTGTGCGTGCAAGTCAGCGCTTCTACCCCCTCGTCATGAACTACATAATCCGCTACGACATGCGGTACCACGGCAGTAGCCTACTTAATAAGGCGACGGGAAGCAATCTCAAGGGCGTGGTGAAGAAAATGTTACGTATGGGAGGAGACGTCAATACGCAGAGTGGCTTTCGGCCCCTTGGCACATGCGAGTTGCCCACGCCACTGATCGTCGCGGTGGGACACGAGCGCATGGTTCGACTATTACTCTCGACTGGGGCGAAACAGGCTGTTGGCGGAAAGCGGACGTCATTGTTAATTGCTATTATGAAGAGGAACCCGAACGAGGGTATCGCGCTCTTACTCTCGCAGAACGTGGATGCTACTGACGACATCGCAACGCCCTTAAGTCCTACTAACATCCTCCTCCTAGCATGCAAAGCCCAACTCGCCACTCTCGTACGGCACTTACTCGAGCAGTGCACGCTTCGTGCGAAACAAGTAAATGTACGTATCATTAGCATCGCGTTGTACGAGCTTCTCGAAAGTACGGCCAGTAAAGGGGATTTTAAATTGAGGGAGCTGCTGGAGGATGTGTACCAGATTACTCTGATGCTTCTGCAGCACGGGGCGGATCCGGGTATGGTGTTTCCTGGGGTGCGTGGGGCGTGTACGGCTCGTGGCGTGGTGTTGAAGTATCCTGATCCGAGGGTGAGGAATGTGTTGCTGGGAGCTGCGCGGACGGTTGATAAGCCGTGGAGAGAGAGCAGTGTCACAAAAGCGCATCGAAAACAGACGCAAGAAGCGCCCGTAGTTAAGAAATTGGCAGACGACGCTGACGGCAGCGTTATCGCGGTATCACTGCGTCATGCCACCCAATACGCCACATTAGCCGCGTACCTCGATGTCAAGGAAACGAGTATGTGTGCCTCTACGCCGGAAGACGAAATAGTCGACAATGCATCACATAGCCTGAACCTCACACAAAAAGTCGCAAGAGAGACGCAAGGACTCGTCCCGAGACCAAACATGCTCACTGAAGCGCATCCCACGACAGCGCTGTACCCACAGCTCGCGGCGCCGAGACCGACGATTCAACCTATCGATCACATCTTCTGGACGCAAGTATCAGCGCGTGCGAAGAGCGTGTGGAGGGAACGGACGGAAGGAGAAGTTGGAGTTCGGAAAGCGTGTCAGATGAAGGTACTGAACGCTCCGGAGAATCCACTGCGGTTCGGACGCCCGATGCATGAGTCTTGTAGCGTGTAGTTGTGGGCGGGGTTTACGAAGAGGAAGGGGCGAGGGGGTGGGGAAGA
>Ga0265798_10003366_pt1 | contig 22777 bp, 20 predicted proteins | sample P3T30metagenome_FD_192430 | JGI IMG/M metagenome (GOLD analysis project Ga0265798, IMG submission 192430) | Plant litter microbial communities from East Loma Ridge, Irvine, California - P3 T30 | ecosystem: Environmental > Terrestrial > Plant litter > Unclassified | place: USA: California... | reverse complement strand
GTTGCAAAAGTCAGGCGAGGAGTTTGCGTGAGGATAACAGCGCTCAAATTGGGCGCACAAACTAGCGATACAGCTGTCTTTCGGGCTGTCGTAGTGCTAGCCGCAATCGCCGGCTGAACGAGCGTGAGACTTTTGCAACAGCCACGCCCGTTATCGAACAAATTTTTAAAGTAACTGAAAAGAGGCTACGCAATAGTAAGATGATTTTATGCTTTGGGCCTATAAATAGGGCCAAGACTGCGGGGATCTAGGAGACTCACCTCCTCAAAGGCCAATAGAGCCGCGGGGGCAGTTTTGTAGGACGGTCGGCACCAGCAGCTGCTACAAATAAGAATGTAGCGTGTAGCACCTACGGCATCGTAGGCACACCGTTGAGCATCCGATTGGGTGCCTGGCTCCCGCGATGTGCGCTAAATGAGCAGCAAAAAGAAGAAAGCCAGTGGCTGAAAAAGAGGTCCTGGGGGCCACCATATGCCTGCTCTTGTATGCAACGCAAAAGGCTGCGGTAAGTGATGGGCTTTTACGCAGCAGTGACCGAAATGCCGTTCGAAGTGTCCGCGTGCTACCACGGCTACGGCGTAGCGACAAGGGAGTTGAAGCAACGCCGCCGTTGGTCGTTCCCCGCAATGCCTAAGCTGTCCTGCGCGTCAGTTGGGATAAAGTTGAGCGAATAACCGACCGAATCCACGACGAGGCTGCGAATATATTTAACTATTTGCTTACCAGTTGACTGGTGTCGTTCTTTATACTTGAATTCTAACCCGGTTCCCACCGGGGTGGCAAAATAAGACCGAGTAATCAGCTGTCCTTGCTCGTCGTGCAGTACAGCTTGCATAACCCCCGCGTAGTAATTCCTGCGGCCAGCGGTATCATGCTGACTAATGCGTTCGTTGCCAGCGCGTAGGCGCATGATCATATACACGCCTTCCGGTGCCCGTAGTACCCACAGGCGAGTATGCTGCCTCGCAGCTGCTGGCATAAGCTTCGCTAAGTCGATTTCAGTGGGTTTACTTGGTAGCTGGACTGCTACATGGATATCTACAGCAAAGGGCAGCCAGTCAGCGAAGGCAACGCTGGCTAGCGGCATAAATAGTAGCGCTGCTAAGTAAGGCGTTTTCATGCCAGCAAGCTACGACTATACCAGAGAGGGCAGAGCCGCACCTAAGACGTAGACGAGCTAGGCAACCTCTGGCTGCTAAGCCAGCAGGTGTGCGTGAAGACCGCCTAGGTAATTACTTTCACGCATGCTTTCTATCCGCTTCCCTAGTTGCCTAGCAGTGGTGGCACATGTGCTGGCTTCCGGCCTGACCCATGCCCAGTCCACCGCTCCCCCCGTTAGAGCTCGCATCCAGTTGGGCCGCTGCGACCAGCAGGTAGTGTATAACCTGCCTGCTCAGCGCTTCGATCAAACCGCCCAGGCCATTGCCCGCGCTACAGGCTGCTTCATTCGCTACCCCGATAAGTCCCTCGTCAATGTGCCTGTACAGCCGGTGCGCGGCCGGCTCACGCGCCGCCAAGCCCTGCGCGTGGCGTTGCGCGGCAGCACCTTACGCATTGTGCGCGAAACGCCAAACTTGATGGAAGTCGCGCGCGTGCCAGTTCCCTAGGCGTGCCGCAACGAGAAGGGTATGATACAAACGCAAGGCGTTGAAGCGGCAGCTGGACAGTGTGCCACCTAGTCACTTCAACGCCTTAATCAACTAGTAACAACTGCGCCGACCCGTACCTAATCTATACGAAGACGCGGCACATGAGCTAGGAGGCTGCCTGCGGGATAATGCTAATCATATCGTCCTCGCTGGGCTCCTTGGCGGGCTTCAGTTCCAGTGCCTGGTCGGGTTGCACCCGGCGGCGGCGCTGCACGGGGGTTAGTACCCAATCAGCAGCAGCTACATGATGCAGACGGAATAAGGTGATTTAGTCCAGAAAGCAAAAGCTGGGAAATTTGATATGATAGTGCACGGATGTAATTGCTTTTGCCAGATGGGGGCTGGCATTGCCAAGACCATTAAGCAGGTGTTCCCCGCGGCCTATCAGGCCGACCTAGCGACGGTAGCCGGGGACCAGACAAAACTCGACACTTACTCCGTTGCCCAGGTGGACGTGCCCGGCAGAGAGCTGGTTATTATCAATGCCTATACGCAGTATCAGTGGCGCGGCGCAGGTCTCAAAGCAGATTACGAAGCTATCCGGCGGGTCTTCCAGAGTGTGAAGCGGGCGTATGCGGGCCGACGCATTGGCTACCCTGCCCTCGGCGCGGGCTTAGCCGGGGGAGACTGGGCGATCATTGCGGCCATCATCGAAGAAGAGCTCGCGGGCGAGGAGCATGTCTTCGTACAATGGACCAAGCAGCTAGTAGGCGCAGCTTCTGCTCCCGAACCTGCTAGCCGCAGTAAGACAGCTTACGCTAGTTGATCGTCTGAGCCCTGCGACGGTGGGGTGTTGCTTAAGGGAGCCTGCAAGGCGGCCGTCACGGCATCTAGGCGGCGGACTAGTTCTTCGTTCGAGGGAAGGAAGGGACGTAGTTCGCTCGGCAGCGTCTCGGAAAAGGTGTAGGTAGCCACTCCGATGGGTTTATTGACATCACGCAGGGCAAACTCGACCACCGTGCGGTTCTTACTCTGGCAGATAATGATGCCAATGCTGGGCTGCTCATGCAATTTGCGCACCGTGTCATTGAGCACGGAGAGATAAAAGTTTATCTTGCCCGCGTACTCGGGTCGGAACTCGTCAATCTTGAGCTCAATGGCAACTAAGCATTGCAGTTCGCGGTGGAAGAGCAACAGGTCAATAAAGTACTCTTGCCCCGCTAACTCGAGCCGATACTGGTTGCCGAGAAAGGTAAAGTCGCCCCCCATCTCACTCAGAAACCGCCGCACGTTGCTGAGCAGCGCTTGTTCCAACTCATATTCCGAATGGGGCACACTGAGTTCGAGAAAGTCGAAAAGGTATTCGTCTTTGAGGGCTAGCACAGCCGGAGCGTGCTGCGTCGGGGGCAAGGTCTGCTCGAAGTTGTGTTGTGCCGTGACGGTCTTTTGATACGCCTGCGCTTGCAGCTGATGCAGTAAGGTAGCTTTGGTCCAACGGTGTTGGCGGGCTTGCGTGACGTAGAACAAGCGCTCGGGCGCGGAATGCGTTTTCTCCAAGATGGCGACGTTTAGGCTCCAGCCTAATTCTCGCACCAATGGTGCGAGAACCTCCTCCTGCGCGTAGGCGAGGTAGAAGGCACGCATGCGCCAGAGGTTAGACGCAGAAAAACCACTGAGGCCGACAAACTCGGTTTGTAAGTCGTGGGCAAGGGTTTCGACTATTTTCTTACCCTAGCCCGCTTGGTGCTGTCGTTCCGCAATCAAGCGTCCCAAGTCCCAGTAGAGCTGCAATTGCTCGCGATTGACAGCTTGTAGCGCCTGATACTGGGCGGCGCGCACGCGCTGCTTGATGGCAGTGATAAACTGGGGGTAATCGGCGGGGACAGAACTCACAGGCAAAACCGACACAGGCGAAAATCACAGCTAGCGCGGAGGAGACAGGAAAACAAGCGCAAGTTCGGACGTTCCAGTTGAAGAAGTCCCTTTTTCGTGCTTTTCTACTTCGGCCATTGCTACTCCACTAAATGGTAGCGAAAAAGGCCTCGCAAACCTGCGTTTTTGAGCCTGTTTGCGGGGTAGTCCAATAGCTCAAGAAAGACCCCTAACCAACCCTTTGCCCCGCTAACGCTCGCTTCGCCAACGGGCGTAAATTTGTTGGTAAAGCATATCTGCTCTCGTTTATAGCGGCTGCAGAACGCTTTATCCAGCCAGCAACCCGTGCCGTCTAGCTACCTAAGCTTACGTAAATGGTCGGTCGACTGGCTGTCCCCAAGCACCGGCGCTCGTCGGGGCCTTGCGCGGGGACGCGTCGGATTCGGCAGCAGCCATCCTGCTTTTTAGAGCCCAGTTTCTAAACACTTCCCCTGTTTGCTTTTCCTGGCCCGCCTCGGAGGCCCGCTTCGGCGTGATTCCTTCCGGGTTCGGGTTCGCCGGGAGGTCGGCGGCTTCAGGGCGCGGAACGCCCCACCCCGGCGCTTGCTTCCGGCATGCTACGCCCTGACGTGCGAACGGCGCCCGCCGTAGTGCCTCTGTTGGTCCGCTCCGACCGCCTGATGCTCTTCTTGGCGCTCGCGCCCGCTGTACTTTTACAGACTGGTTTGCTTTCGTTATTCATGTCTGTTCTTGCTGAAATTGCCCGTCGCCGCACCTTTGCCATCATCTCCCACCCAGACGCAGGCAAAACTACCCTAACCGAGAAGTTCCTGCTTTTCGGTGGGGCCATCCAAACGGCCGGGGCTGTCAAATCGAACAAGGCCCAGAAAACCGCGACCTCCGACTTCATGGAGATTGAGCGCCAGCGCGGTATTTCGGTGGCTACCTCGGTCATGGGCTTCGACTATCACCACCATCGTGTCACCATCCTTGACACGCCCGGCCACCGCGACTTCGCCGAGGATACCTACCGCACGCTCTCGGCCGTGGACAGCGTCATCTTGGTGGTGGACAGCGTCAAGGGGGTGGAAGAGCAGACCCGCCGCCTGATGGAGGTGTGCCGCCTGCGCAACACACCGGTGATGATATTCGTCAACAAGCTTGACCGCGACGGCAAGCCGCCGTTTGACTTGCTCGACGAGCTAGAAGAAAGCCTTAACATCCGGGTGCGCCCCCTAACGTGGCCCATCAACCAGGGCCGTACATTCCAAGGCGTGTACAACTTGTACAGGAAAGAGCTGAATCTGTTTCGAGCTACCAAGACCACCCGCGCCGAGCACGTAGTAGCCGTGCGCGACCTGCATGCGCCCGAGCTCGACGAGCACTTACCGGCCGCTGACGTGCGCCAGCTGCGTGACGACGTGGAGCTGGTAGAAGGTATCTATGACCCGCTCGACGAGGCCGCCTACCGCCGGGGTGAGCTGGCACCCGTGTTTTTCGGCAGCGCCAGCAACAACTTCGGGGTGCAGGAGCTACTCGACACGTTTGTAGCCCTGGCCCCGCCCCCAAGCGGGCAGCCAGCCGTGTCGCGCTTCGTGCGGGCCCAGGAACCAGCGTTTACGGGCTTCGTCTTTAAGATTCACGCCAACCTCGACCCACGCCACCGCGACCGCATTGCCTTCATGCGCATCGTGTCGGGGCGCTTTGAGCGCCACGCCTTCTACCTACACACGCGGCTGGGGCGCAAGCTGCGCTTTGCCAACCCCACTACCTTCCTAGCCAACGATAAGAGTGTGGTGGACGAAGCCTGGCCCGGCGACGTAGTAGGCCTCTACGACAGCGGCCAGTTTGCCATCGGCGACACGCTCACGGAGGGCGAGCTGCTGGTGTTTCAGGGCATTCCCCGCTTCGCGCCCGAGATTTTGCGTGAGGTGGTAAACGAAGACCCCCTGAAAACCAAGCAGCTCGATAAGGGCATCCGCGAGCTTACGGAAGAGGGGGTAGCTCAGCTCTTTACGCAGCAGCCGGGCAACCGCAAAATTATCGGTACGGTGGGCGAGTTGCAGTTTGAGGTACTGGCTTTCCGCCTGGAGCACGAGTACGGGGCGCGCTGCTCGTTCCGGCCACTGTCCATCTTTAAAGCCTACTGGTTGGAGGCCGACAACCCGGCCGACCTACGCCAGTTTGTGGCCCGCCGCACCAACAGCGTGGCCTACGACCGCGACCAGCGCCCCGTGCTGCTAGCCGAGAGCCAATGGACCGTGAATGCCCTCAAGCAGGGCAACCCGGCCATCAATTTCCTGGCCTGGAATGAGCCGCAGGAGCAACGCACTTCCTAGCCTAGCTCCAAAAGCAAAGGCCAGAAAGACGCCTTTTACGGAAGAGGAGGAGTAGCTAGAAACCTGTGCGATAACAGGGATTATCCTATCCCATGTTCAGATACGGTTTCTAATTGGGCCACTAAGAGGAGCGGAATAAGATTCCGGGGTTATGAGGCAATAGAGCCTGTTTATGATGATAAGTGGACCGCGAATTGAGCGAGTGATCCTAACAGGTATAGCAGAATAAATAAAGCGAGTAGGGCAATTTTCAGAGAATAGCTTACGACGAGCTTATATCATTTATTGAAAGACCGTGGCTGTTGCAGAAGTAACAAGCTAGTTCGACAAGCGGTCGCAGCTAGTACAGAACCCTGCAAAAAGCCGCGTTATCGCTGGTATACTGGCCCGCTTTAGTTGCTAGCAGTCCCAGACAAGATTCTTAGTGGAGTTCTGCAACAGCCACGCTCGTATAATGAAGGGCTAGGCTCCCCCCTTATACGAGCGCTTTTTGGAGGGTGGAAATTAGACTATAGGCTCAGGAAGCACCTTCCCGCTGAGGTGGTTCAGAAACTCACTCTCGACTTCATTTGCGCGCCGTGAGCAGGACTTAACATCCACCGGATGGGTAGCTTTGGAAGGGGCACTTTTCTGGGCTTAACAATTGACGCAGGGAAGTGGGAAGCGTAAACAGCTAAATGGGCAGTAGGTCTGAAAGGGTGTGCAACACTATATTAGCCAAACCCTATTGCACTTGCTCTCGATGAAACACGTGTTTCTGCCCGCTATTATGTTGCTCGTGGTGCTAACTAGTGCCTGCCGCAAAAAAGAAGAAGCTCCCGCGGCTGCAATAGACGCAGACTTTGAGCTCCTCAATACCCAAGGGCAGCCTGCGGTTAGCTTTCGGCAAGGGCAAAATATCCTTTTTCGCTTTCGACTGAAAAACAATACCAGCCAGAATGCGCTGCTCACCAATCCCTTATTCGAAACCGACCATTTCTTAGAAGTAAGCCGGGTAAACACCGCCATTAGTAGAACGGTAGTCGGGAAGCCCTACAAATATATTTTTTGCGCTTACGTAGGGGGGTACCCAGTAAGGGCCCATGACAGGCTAGTCATTACGATTCCGTGGGTAGCAGATGCGGCCTATCCAATGAGTGATGTGTTTTGTGCACACGCCGCCAACAGCTATTTACCAACTGGTCATTATAGCTGCAGTTTTACTACTGCCTTACGGTTCGACCCTAATGGCAGTATTACTAATCCAGCTGTTGTCCTAGAGCCACAGACTTTTACCAAGGAGTTTGACGTGCTGTAGCGTAAGCAGACTAGCTACCTAAGGTTTACGCAGTAAAATCTCGACGATTCCTTTCCTGAGTTTGGAAACATATTCGCCCAGGAAACCTGCGGCATTTAAATGGGAGCAAAGTGGATCCATACGCCGCAAAAGCAGCTTCTGTTTTTTGATGCGTAAGCCTTGAGACGCTTTCTAAACATTGTTTTGAGGAATGGCTATAGCCGAGCTTGTCACATTTTTTAAACGCCCGTTTAAGAAACGTTATAAATGCCGTAGTAAGCCTGAAGGGTGGCGTTCCGAACATACGATAGGTACTAGCTCGCCTCAAACTGAAACAACCCCGACCTGCTACCAAGTTGGGGCCGTTTTAAATACCGAATGACAGAGGGCCTAGCGGTGGCCGTAGGGACGAGCCGGTCCGCGGTCGTGGCGGTGCTGGGCTTCCTAGCGGGACCGCTCGATAGCTTGCTGACGTTTACAGGCGCGTTGGGCTTGTTCTACCCGAGCGCGTTCGCGGGGCGACAACCGGCGCAGGTCGCGGTCATGGTCAAAAGGAGCGGCCGAAGCGGCAGTAGTAACGAAGAGGGCAGCGGCGGCAACGAAGGAAAAGAAAGAGGCTTTCATAACAGGTGGAAGGGGGTGAAAGCTAAGAGAACAACGAGTAGCTCATTTGCCCTTTCTAAGGCAAGTGCAGTGCCAAGCCACTCCGAATTGATTTACCCTATTCTACACAACCATCTCATTTATAGGCTTATGCTTGCTCTTAAAGCATATTCTATGTCGACCAACGCGGTAACTATGCCGCTTAACGCCTGCTCCTGTGCTGTGCTGGCGCGCAGGCCTGCTCACGACTTGTAAATATCATGCGAAGGCGATTAGGTTAAGCGAAGTATTAAGCACCGAGGCGCGCAGCATATTTTCAACATGCAGATAGCCGATGAACACGAAGGCGATGGCCGAGCGGTTTAGCACGTCGCTGCTGAATACAAAATAGAGCTTGTCAACGACCTGAAAGGTCGCCACTAGCGAGGTGTAGTAGTTGTAGTTGCCCTAGTGCACAGTAATACCATTGGCTTGCAACTCCGCGCCTTTGCCCATATCGCGTACGAGAGCCACGCGAATGGCAGTGGCCCGGGGCCCGTCTCAATGCCAAGCCATTCTAAAATTACTTGGATAAGTGCAAAGTGCGCCAAACGTTCTCTTGCACTGCTTTCAGAGCCCATGCATTAGTTTTCTGCTCACGCGTTGAACTTCCAGTTTGTTGCTTACCTTTGCGGCATACCAAACGGTCGGTTTTATGCAAGAGTCGCGCGAACATATCCTTTCTACTACGCTCCAACTCTTTTTGCGCAACAGCTACAAAGAGGTTACTATGAGTGAATTAGTGAAGGAAAGTGGCTTGTCAAAAGGAGCCTTCTACCACTATTTTAATAGCAAGGAACAGCTATTTGAAGAAGTAATCAATCACTTCTATGGCAGCCTAATGCAGGTGGACTATAGTGCGTATGCGCATGACACCTTGCAAGCATTCTACCACGACTACCTAGCCGGTATCAAGCAGCGCCTGGACCGTCATCCAGCGATTGCAGAAGGAAGCCTACAAGTCAACCAGTACCAACTCCTATTCGACGCTCTCAAACGACTGCCTGCGTTTCGGGAGATGCGCGTGCGGCGGCAGGGGCTGGAGTTAGCGGAATGGACGGCCATGGTGCGGCAGGCCCGGGCCGCTGGAGAAATACGCACGAATCTGTCGGACACGCAAGTAGCTAAGCTCTTTGTGTACCTCAGCGATGGGGTGGCGGTGAGACTGCTTTTGCAAAATCAGACTGACGAGTTGCTGCTAGAGATGAGCAGCTCCTTTGCCGCTTTATATCAACAACTCACTCCCTAGGGCCCTACCCCAATAGCTTGCTTGTCTTCTTACCTTAAAACATACCAACCGTCCGGTTTTATACATATTAGAACATACCAACCGTCCGGTCTCATTTCTTTTTCTCATGAACTCTAACGAAACTCTTTTGGCAACCGAAACGGCACCAGCTGAAGCGCCTAAGGCCAAGTCTCGCGCCCCGCTGTTCCTGGTGCTGCTCCTACTAGTAGCTGGGGCTGGGGGCTGGTACTACTGGCAGCAAAACCGGGGCATCGAAACCACCGATAATGTCCAACTCGACGGTAACGTGGAGTCGGTGCGGGCCAGCGTGACAGCCTACCTCGACAAGATTTACTTCCAAGACAACCAGCAGGTAAAGCAGGGCGATACGCTGTTGCGCTTCAACTCCGTGGCACTGCGGGCCCGCGTGCAGCAGGCTACCGCCATGTTGGCCAACGCCCAGGCTGCGCTGCGGGCCAGCGGCAGCACGGCCGCCGCTAGCGCCGACAATGCCGTGGCCTCGGTCCAGCTGGCGCAGTCGGGGCAGCAGAGCCTGGCTTCGGCCCAGGCTAACATTCAGCGCGCCCAGGAAGAGTACGACCGCACGGTGAAGCTGCTGCAAATCAAGGGCGCAACCCAGCAGCAGCTCGAAGCGGCTCGCACCCAGCTGGCCGTGACGCGCGCCGACTACGCGGCCGTGCAGAGCCGCCAACTGTCGTCGGCGACCACGGCGCGGGGCCTGCAAGCCACCTCCCGCTCGCAACGGGCTCAGATTGGCACGGCCCAGGCCCTGGTGAAGCAGCGCGAGGCGGAATTAGCCTTAGCCGAGGAAGATTTGCGCCACGCCACCGTGCTGGCGCCCTGCTCCGGCATCGTGAGCAAGCGGGCCGTGCAGCAGGGACAATTCGTATCGGCTGGGCAAAGCCTGTGTGCGGTGGTGGACCAGCAGCACCTGTGGGTGACAGCTAACGTGAAGGAAACCCAACTCGGCACGCTGCGGCCAGGGCAGCCCGTGGAGGTAGAGATAGATGCCTACCCCGGCCTACGTCTAGAGGGCCGCGTGGCCTCGTTCGGGGGAGCCACGGGCGCTAAGTTCTCACTTCTACCGCCCGACAATGCCTCGGGCAACTTCGTGAAGGTGGTGCAGCGCTTCCCAGTGCGCATCGAGTTAGAAAAAACGCAGCCAACCGCCGCTGGCGCCGCTCCGCTGTATCCCGGCTTGAGCGCCTTCGTCAAAATCAACACCCGCGCCAATGGCAACTGAGACCGCAACGGAACTGGCCCCGTCCCTAGTCCGCACCTACCCCACGGGCCTGACGCGCGTTATCCTGGTGGGCACGGCTATTAGCTGCGCGCTGCTGGAGCTGATTGACACCACGGTGGTGAACGTGGCCCTCAACGAGATGAGTGGCAGCCTGGGCGCCACGACCACCGAAATCGCATGGGTGGTCACGAGCTACGGCATCGCCAACGTGATTGTGATTCCGCTTTCAGCCATGTTTTCTGGCTTGTTTGGGCGCAAGCGCTACTTCACGGGCTCGGTGGTCGTCTTCACCATCGCTTCGCTCATGTGCGGGCTCTCGGGCAGCCTCTGGACGCTGGTGTTCTGGCGCTTAATCCAGGGCTTGGGCGGCGGCGGGCTGCTCTCCACAGCGCAGTCCATCATTTTCGACGCGTTTCCGCCCAAGGAGGCGGCGATAGGCACCGCCATCTTTGGCCTCGGGGTTATCCTGGGGCCCACGTTTGGGCCGGTGATGGGCGGCTACATCACCGACACGCTGAACTGGCACTGGATATTCTTCGTCAATCTGCCGGTGGGGGCGCTGGCCGCCGTGCTGGCGTGGAACTTCGTGCCCGACCTGCTGGGGGCCCAAAAGCCCGACCGCCTCGACTGGTGGGGCATTGGCCTGCTGGTGGTGGGCATCGGCAGCTTGCAGTACGTGCTAGAAGAGGGCGGCACCGAGGACTGGTTTGAGAGCACCGAGATTACCGTGTTCTTTATTACGGCGGTGGTGATGCTAACGGGCTTCATCTGGCGCGAGCTCTCCATCAACTACCCGGCCGTGAACCTGCGCCTCTACCGCAGCTACAACCTGGCGCTGGGCAATATCCTCAACCTGATTGTGGGCACGGTCATCACTGGCTCAGTCTTCATCTTCCCGTTGTTCGTGCAAACCTCGCTGGGCTGGACGGGCACCCAGACCGGCGCCTTCATGATTCCGGGGGCCCTGTGCACGGCGGCGGGCATGATTATCGTGGCGCGCCTGCTGGGCAGCGGCGTCAACCCCAAGGTTATCATGAGCGTCGGGGCGGTCATGATGTCGGCCTTTCTGGTGCTGCTCTCGTTCTCCTCACCCGAATCGGGGCGTGACGAGTTCTTCTGGCCCTTCATTCTGCGCGGCCTGGGCGCGGCCTTTATGATGTCGCCGGTGATGGGCCTCTCGGTGGCTGGCCTCACAGGGCGCGACCTGGCCCAGGCGGCCGGCCTCTCCAACATGCTGCGCCAGCTGGGCGGGGCGGTGGGTATTGCCTTCATCAACCTGTTTCTGAACACGCGCACCGGCCAGGCCCGCACCGGGCTGCTGGCCAACATAACCGAGTTTTCGGACTACGCCACCGAGCGAGTCGCGGGCTTTACCCAGACCCTGGTGGACGCCGGCTACGCCACCGACGACGCGGCGGCCGGGGCTTGGCGGCGGCTGGGCAGCACCCTGGCCAAACAGCAGGCCATCGTGGCCTACAACCAGGGCTTCTTCATGATGGGGCTGGCTGTGCTCGCTTGCCTGCCCATCATTGCCTTCATCCGCTACAAGAAGGGCACTATCATCCAGGCCGGGGGCGACCACTAGCGCCGTTGCGGGGGCTAGCCACCACCTAGGCTTCGACTGGCCCCCGCCCCTTTCAACTCATTCTAATCAGCCTGCCGCACCCCGGCCGGCGCACTGCCATATGAAACGCCTTTTTAGTGGGCTCCTGTTGCTGGCCGGTTTAAGCCAGGGAGCCGTTTGCGCGCAATCCGCCCAACCCCCGGTGGCCCCGGCCACCCCACTTACCTTGAGCATGGACCAGGCCCGCACCGTGGGCCTGGCCAACCGCTTCGATGTGAAAGCCAACAAGTACACCATCACCGATGCCGAGCTGGACGTGAAGCGCAGCCGGCAGGCGTGGCTGCCCGACGTGCGGGCCACGGGCACCGTGCGCTACAACCCCCAGATACAGGCCACGCTCATCACGCCCGGCTTCTTGGGGTCGAACGAGCCGCAATTGCTGGCTCTCGGGGCGCGCAGTGTCAGCGTGTACAGCCTGGAGCTGGTGCAGCCCGTGCTCGACCCCACCCGCCGCACCGACGTGCAATTGGCCCGCGCCTCGCTGGCCTCGCAGCAGGAGCGCGTGCGGGGCCAGGAAATAGCCATCAAAAACCAGATTAGCCAGGCCTACCTCAACGTGGTGCTGCGCCGGCTGCAAACCCGCATTGCCCGGCGCGAGGAAGCCCGCTTTCAGGACTACGTGACCCTGAGTGAGGGACGCTTCAAAAATGGCGTGCTGATTGAGAACGACCTGCTGCGGGCGCGGCTCGACTTGCAGAACGCGCACGTGCAGGCCACGACCAGCGAGCAGGAGTACGAGTTGAGTTTAGTGACGCTGTGCAACCGCCTCAACGTGCCGCCTGCCACCGCCCTGGTACTGACCGACACGCTGGTCACCACTAGCGCCCCCCTATCCCTCACCGCCGACCCGGCTGTAGTTGGCAACCGGACCGAGGTGAAACAGCTCCAGCTCACGCAGGCCAGCAATGCCCTGCAAGTGCAGCGCCAACGCCAAACCACCCGCCCTACCCTCTCGCTGGTGGGTAACTACTCGGCCCAGTATCTCAACGCCAACTTCAACTACAATTACACCGACAGCAAGTGGTGGTCGCCGTTCAACTCGGTGGGCGTGCAGTTTGCGCTGCCCCTAACGCGGCAGCTTACCAACCGTACCGTGGTGCAGCAGGCCACCGTGCGGGCCCTAGAAACCGACGCTCGCCTGCAACAGCAGCAACTCGATGTAAGCTACGAAATCGAGCACGCTGCCCGCGAAGTCAACAACGCGCAGCAAAACCTCCAGCTGGTGCAGCGCGCCTACGAGCTCTCGCAGCAGGTGTACCGCAACCAACAGCAGCAGTACGCCCTAGGTGCCTTGCAGTACGCTGACCTGCTCACCACTGAGCGCTCACTACTCAGTACCGAGCAGAATTATATTAATGCCACGTACAGCTACCTAGCAGCCAAGCTCAGCTACGAGGTGGCCACAGGGGCCTTATAGGCGGCCAGGATCCTTAGTTAAAAGCCTGCGCGGACTGTGACCTACCCTGGCTGGTGCTCCCGATCAGCTTTTGCAAGGTGCGGTGGCGGTGACAGCAGTAGGGGACCGGCTACAAGCAGTTCACCTATAAAGTCGTCACGCACTTTCGCTTGTCCGAGTGCGTGCCCAAGCAGCATTTCATTATCTGATGCGTATTGGCCACTAACACCAAGATACGCACGTAGCGAGGCACTAGGCGCTGAACAAGCTCCTGCTTACCATTACTTACGTAGTAACAAGATTTTACTTATCCTTATGGCTTCTTTCAAGCAGAAAATTCTTCGGGCCCTGTACCCGCTTATCATGCGGCTGTCGAAGTCAGGCAGCAAGGGTAAGGTATTGCAACACTCCCAACTCACCCCAGCCCCGGTTTCCTTCTACAACCTGGCCGGCCAGCTCAATAGCCGCCAGCCGTTGTCCTTCGCGCAACTCAAAGGCAAACAGGTGCTGCTGGTGAATACCGCTTCTAACTGTGGCTACACCAATCAGTATACCGAGCTGCAGCAACTTGCTGACCAATACAGTGATAGTCTGGTAGTGCTGGGTTTCCCAGCCAACGACTTTGCCGAGCAGGAGCAAGCCGACGACCAGGCCATCCAGCAGTTTTGCCAGCTTAACTTCGGCGTGTCGTTTCCCCTGATGCAGAAGAGCGTAGTTGTGAAAGCCGCCGAACAAAATTCGGTATACCAGTGGCTGACGCAGGCCCGGCAAAATGGCTGGAACGAGCAGGCCCCGGACTGGAACTTCGCCAAATACCTCGTGAGCGCCGATGGCCGCCTTACGCACTACTTCGGGCCGGCCGTGTCGCCGCTCAGCGCCGAGCTGGTAGTCAATCTAGGCAAATAGCCCCGCAAATCCACTTGCCTTTCCCTAACAACATCTTCCTTGTAAGACTTCTACCCAACTGCTTGGCAATTAAAATCTGACCTTTGAACCAAACTTTTAACCAAGGCCGACTAGGTGAGACAGGTCGCGCATAGGAGTGGGGAAAGGGGATAGACGAACAGAAAGAGGAATGCGCAAGCGGGGTATTAGCTTGGAGGTAAAGGGTGGACCAAGGGGTAATTGGCGAGTTGTTTTTGCCCCGCTTTACCTTTGCCAGATGTCCTTTGCTGCCACTCGTCGCCAGGTTCGGCGCAAGTATGTGCACCGTAAGCTTATTCTGCGGCTGCGCCTGTTTGCACTGGTAGGACTGGGCATGTGCGGGGCCGTGACGTACCAGGTGCTGACTTACCAGGTCTTGGTGCTGCCTACCCTAGCTGCGGCAGGCACTGGCTTTCTGGTGGGGTTGGTGGTGGGCCGCCTGTCCAAGGTACTGTGGCACGAAGAAGCCACGCAGGTAGTCGCGAAAATGGACCGGCTCGGCGGTGTGGTGCTGGCGGCCTATCTGGTGCTGGCGCTGTCCCGGCGCTGGGTGCTGGGCCATTGGTTTGCCGGGCATCAGTTGACGGCTGTCACCCTGGCGTTTACCGGCGGCGTCATGGTGGGCCGGCTAGTAGCTACTCGTCGGGAAGTGGTGCGCGTGCTCAAAAGCCAACGGCGGTACTAGGTCTACTTAAAACAGACCGGGCACTAAAGCAGGCTTTCGCAGCTAGTAGAACAGGCCAGTTCCGAAAGGTGCGCAATCTTGATACCCCTTCTCCTACCCCCCTAACACAGACTAATAGCTTACCTGTTGCTGGGTCGAGAAGTGGGTTCCCCAGTTTTTGCCCTTCTAGGTTGTGAACTAGGCTTGCTGAGCTCTTCCGCAATAGACCGTTTTGTAGCACGATCCTAGCTGGCAGTGGGCTAGTGACTAGGAGAGAGTAATGCCGCCTGCTTCTGTTAAAAAATTCAGCTATTACCCGGCCGTATTTCCCGCGTCCCTGCCCCTGTAACGGCCAGGAGGCCATACCGGAAATTTCTATTTACCCGCCTAGGCGGGACGAAGGGCAAGCGAGGGGAAACAAAACCGCACGAATGAGTTAGGGAACCGCACGAATGGGCGAGGCACAGGCAACGAGCCGTCGTTAAACCGGCTGGCTACCGCGCTAGGACTGTTGCGGGTAGTTTTCCTTCTCTTTCCCTTATGAATCCCCCGAATAACTTGTCCGGCAAGGTCGTCCTCATCACCGGAGCCAGTAGTGGTATTGGCCAAGCTACGGCCCGTTACCTCGCCGCTCGCGGAGCCCAGGTGAGTCTAGCCGCGCGCCGCGGCAAGCAGCTCACGCAACTCGTCACCGATATTACCCAGGCGGGCGGGCAAGCCCGCGCCTTCGTCACCGATGTTAGCCAGCGCACGCAGGTGGAAGACCTGGTGCGGCAGACGGTGGAAGCTTTTGGGCAATTGGATGTGGTATTTAATTGCGCAGGGGTCTTTCTGCTCTCCAAACTCGAAGACCAACGCTACGCGGAATGGGAGCAAATGCTCGACGTGAACCTCAAAGGAACGTTCTACATGATTGGGGCAGCACTCCCCTACTTTAAGGCACAGGGCAGCGGCCATTTCATTAACGTGTCTTCCATTGCCGGGCACTTCGTGTACCCGACCAGCGCCGTGTACTCGGCCACCAAGTTTGCGGTACGGGCCCTCTCGGAGGGCCTGCGCCAGGAAGTCAAACCATATAACGTGCGCACAACCATCCTCTCGCCAGGCTTGGTGCGCACGGAGATTAATGCCCATATGTCAGACAAGCAGGCCCAGGCTCACATGGAGAAAATGGCCCGCGTGGCCATCGAGCCCCTGGCCGTCGCGCAGGCGGTAGCCTACGTCCTGGAACAGCCCGCGGAGGTGGACATCAATGAAATTATTCTCCGCCCGACCGCCCAAGCGGCTTAAGCCCCGGAAACGCTCGCTAGCAGGTCGGTGTCACGGCCGGTATTCAGCCTCCCCTTGCGACCAACTCGCCCCCTAGGGCCGCCACTGGCTGGGGAGCCCACCCGTGTGCCGCTGAAAGAGCCGCGCAAAATGGCTGGCGCTGTGGTAGCCTACCGCACGGGCTATCTGGGCAATCGGTAGCGTACTGTGTTGCAGCAGGTGTCGGGCCCGGTCCAGCCGCTGCGCCGTCACGTACTGATGCGGGCTCAGACCCGTGGTCTGCCGGAACACGCGGCAGAAGTGGTAGGGGCTCAGGCAGGCAATGGCCGCGAGTTGCTCGAGCGTAATAACCTGGCTTAACGAAGCCTGCACGTATTCCTCCACCTGCCGGTAGCGCGCGGGCGATAAGCTGCTGGGCCTCCCCGTCGCGCGTACGGGCTGGGCACTGTGCCGGTGCACCAGCTGGGTGGCCAGCATCTGGGTAATCGTATCCACATACAGGCTGTCCGCGGGCTGGGGGGCTTGCAGCGCGGCCGCGAGGCTGACCCCTAACTGGTGCACCAGCGGGTCGGTCAGGCAGGGGCCGGCCACCAGTTCCAGCCGGTCGGCCTCCAAGCCGGCGGCCGTGGCCGTTTGCTGGAGTAGCCCGGGGGCTAAGTTCAGTTCCAGACTCCAGATGGCTTCCGCGTCCACGCTTTGCCACGCTAGCTCGTAGGGCAGTTGCTGCGCCGTATTGAGAAAGATGCTGCCGGGCTGCACGTGGTACTGGTGCGCCTGCCCGTGCCGGGTGAGTGCGAGGCGCGTCACTCCCCTAAGCTGCACAATAAGTTGCGGCTGGGTCACAGGCGGCAGCCACACCGCATCCAGCTGGGCTGGCTTGAGGCGGAGACTCGCCAGGAGCTGAGCACTGCGGTACTGGGCGAGCAGCTGGTTGGGGAGCGCGCCGGCCTGCGGCGCGCCGGGCGTAGGCCGGCTATGGCCCAACTGCTTGTTCCACTCCCGGCGAGCAGCTTGGTCAGGGGGTAGCGGAGCGGAACGGTGGGGACCTGGAGCAGCCAAGGCAACGAATAGCGTAAGGAGCAGCAGGGACTTTCTACGGCTGCCAGCTCAAAGCTACTATACCTGGGGTACTGTTAGCTACTGGCTAGACATGGTAGGCTCATTAGGGAGCAGTTGCTGTTGCAGAACTTCTGGCCCGCCACTACCTCCTCCTTATCGTCGCACCCGCTGAGTGAACCCCGGAGCTAGTTGGGTTCCTGTGCAGTGAGAGGGTCTTTACAGTCCTTGAGGGTTCGTTCGATGGATGTAAAATCGTAGGTTAGCCTGAGCTCCTACGGCCGGTGGTACGCATAGAGGCACAACTGGTCGGGGGAGTTCTCCAACCGGAATTGCCCCACGGCTTCGAGCTGCCGCTGGATAGCCGAGAGGTCTTGTTCGACCGCTTTGGGGGAGAAGAAACGCGGAAAGTTGAGCCACTCAATTTCTTTGTAAGCCGTCCAGTTTAGATGCGGTTTGCCACTGATCATGGCTTCCATGGCGCTGGCGTAGTAGTTGAACAGATAGCTCGTATGCTTGTCCAAGTGCAGCCAGCGCTCGTTACTGGTGTCTTCCCAGATGAGTTTGACTTGACAGGCTTGCACGAGCGGCCACTGCGCCACCAGGGTGGTGAGCAGCTTCACCCACTTGGCATTACTGAGCAAGCGCTGTAGTTGGGCCGCCAAGATGAGTTTGTCTAGCGCTTCCTCGTCCCGGTTAATGGCAACATGACGTTTCATAGCGCAACAATAGCAACCAACTAGGTGGAGCAATACGTAGGAAAAAGCCAGTCCGATAACGTTTGTGGCTGTTGCAGAACTCCGTACAGGGCTTTACACTCTGTCGTATGTTGTTAAATCAGTCTGAAAAAACAGTAGTAACGCCGCTTTTCAGCCGTTTCTCAGGCTGAACGTCTGCCTCGCTAAGCGAGCAGGCGAGTTCTGCAACAGCCACCGTACCTTGTTGATACAACCCCACTGTTTTTAGCCGAAAGTAGCAGCCGACTACTCGCTTGCTCATGTTCCTACTCACTTGCTCGGCGATTGCCCGCGCAGACGCAGGATGCGTTGCTTGGTATCCGAAAAGTCGGGCCAAAAGCTAAGGACCCGTTCGTAGGTTTCAATGGCCCGCGCCTTATCCTGGTTCTTGTCATAGGCCAATGCCAGGTAGAAGGCGGCTCTGGGACTGTCTGGATAAAGGGCAGCTACCAGCTCATAAATTTCGACGGCGGGGGCATAGCGTTTCTGCTCCAAGAAAGGCTCCCCCCACGAAATCAGGGCGCGCTCGGGCGGCTTGAAGCTGGGCGCCGTCTTCGTCATCGCCCGGTAGAGGTCGGCCAAGTGGGTATAGTGCTGCTGGGCAAAGTCAGTGGCCAGCGTCGCGAGCGTGGGCGGAGCGCCTTGGCCCCGATGCACCTCGACCGAGAGCAGGTGAGCGGGGACGCCATTGGCTTTCGGGGCATTAGTCAGAAATTTCGAGGCACCTGCTTCCCCTTTTAGATAGGCATTGAGAAACGCTAAGACGTATTGCTCCATCCAATTGTAGACCAGGGCCGCCTCCTGCCGCGTGTACTCGCCGAAATATTGCTCTGAGCCCAGCCGCAGCGACTCCGACTGGAAAGCCGCATGTTCCATCGGGTACAGGGTGACATTGTAGAAGTCGGCGTACTTGAGCTGATTCAGCAGGCTGTAAGTACCAGTTTGACTGCTCCTGTTCATGATGGTTTCCATCGTAGCAGGTTTGCCGCCCAGATATAGCAGGGGGACCGCTAAGCGTTCGGGTGTCTCATAAGGGGCGGCTTGCGCGATCGCGGAGTAGTAGCGCACAGAGCCATCCAGCGCCACCAAGGCGCCAATGCGGTCGTCCTGGGCAGCGGCCAGCACGTTCGCCAGCCCCCCAGTTGTAACCGATGACCGCCAGCTTGGCCTTATCCGCTTGGGGAAGGGTCGCCGCGTAGCCGACCAGAAAGGAGATGTCGTGGGCCTGGGCTTCGGCCCCCTCCAGGTCGAGCGTGAGGCTGCGCGTGTGAACGCCCAGGCTGGGGCTCGCCAGCACGAGGTAGCCGTGGCTCGCGAGATACTCGCAGAGGTCGGCATTCTCGTATGCGGACGAACTAGCCCCAGGGGCGTAGATAAGCACCGGAAACTGCTGGGGGACTTCCTCCGCTTCGTGCGCGGCCAGCATCGGCTGCGCCAGTTCCACGCGCCGCTGGTTGCGGTCCAAGTTGGCATAGTTCTCCGTCAGGGCCGCTGACACAAATTGATCTACTTCGGCCGGGCTCTGCGTGAAGTCTGTTTCCGTCGCGGCCAAGCGCACGTAGTCCCCGTAGTGGAGCGCCCGGCCGGAGCCCTTCTGGGCTGGGTACCAGATTAACGTCTGCATCGGCCTCGCCCGTTCGCCCGCGGCCGTCGTGCCACTCGTTAAATCAACGCGGGGTGTATAGACGCGGGCGCGGTCATAGTGCTGCACCACGCGAAAGCCGACTTTATAGGGCCCCGCTGCGGTCTGCGGGTGGAAGTTCGAAGCGTTACTAGTATACGCCGTAAACCAGAGCGACAGCAAGAAAAAGATGTTGAGCAGCAACTTCATTATCAGTTATTTATATGTATTGTGTATAGTTAGTTTGAGCGAATAGGGCGCCAAGGTAGGCGAGGAAGCCAGTGGGGGCTAAGCGAATGTGGCAAGTAGTAGCTTAGGCTAAAGCAGCCGCCGAGATAGAAGTAGCTATCGAGGCGACACTTCCTGTTAACTAGACCATCTCCCTACTTATTATGCCGCTGTATTGGCTGTGCATTGTTGACATGCTCTATCCCTTGCTTTACAAGTTGCGAACCGTCATTTACAATACGTAACGACCTAGCTAGCTTAGAGACCTCTCTAATTTCATGACCTGATACTCCGGCCTCTCCCTATCTATGCTCCCCCCACTCCTGTGCTTGCTTCTGATTCCTTCCGACCGCAGCTACGCGCAAAGTCCTTACCTCCCGCTTCTTCATTATCCTGACCAAACAACGATTGAGCGCGTAGTCAAGCTCCGCCGTTCCCGCCCCTATTCCCTGTTAGTCTATCAGCCCGCCTTAAAAAATGATCAGAGCGTAACCAGTGTTTTGTTGCTTAAAGAAGGCGCTAGCACCACCTACTGGCTTATCCGACGGGATACCTTGCTCGCGAACGGCGTACTCGCCCGTGGCGCGGCTCTCTTTACCTATTCGGGCCTGGCTACCACGGGGGCCGTTAAGTCGGAAGGAGGCCTCGCGTTTGTGCCCCCCGTGATGTACGGGTTGAGCGAACAGATTATTTATTCGGATGCCTATCGCCGCTTTTTCTTTGAAGTAGGCCACCCTGTATCGTACGTGCCGGACGCGGGGCGCGAGCCCTATCGCCGAGAATGGGTGAAACAAATTAGACAGGCAGTTGAGCACTTGTTGTAGCACAACAGGTACCAAATCTAACTTCTAGCCAAAGTACCACACCAGGTTTAGCGAGCAAGAAGGTCAGAAACCATCACGTTTCTAAGACTCAGGATATAAGAAAGATTATGTTAAGGGACAAAAGAATTCGCCCCTAGACAAGGGCTTATCGGGTGCAGAGAATTGTCACACTCACTGGTATCAGTTGCGCCAGTATCAAGCGCTATCGGCAGGAGTGGGCAAATGCCGAGGATGTGCGGTAGCTGGTGGGCTCGCTATGACAAGCCAAGCACCTATTTAAAACATAGCTGTCTTGCATAACGGCTCACGCTACATTACTACTCAGCTTTTCTAACGCCGAGAGTTGGTGTCACTTCGGGCGGAGCACCACACGTCAAATGTATTAAATCAGGTCAACGGGCAGGTTACGTACTTTGGGTACCGGGCTAAATGACTCCGAGGAGCATTTGGGACAGTTTTAGGGGCGGGTTCTTTAATTTAAAGCTTACCGGAGCAATGCACACGATAGTGTTCAATGAGTAGGGGAAGCCATTTGAGCGGTTGTGTACTGGCAACCAGCGCGGATAATCTCGGCTAAGCATCATAAGCGTGCTCAGACGCTGCTTACTTAAACGAGTCGCTAGCTAGAGCGGCTTCTTTTACGAATATGCCCTGGCTTAAGCGGGCGCTGGTCGGGAAACGAGCATCAACTTCTTGTTGACAGCTGCCCGAAAAGGATTCAGCTAGTGCACAACAGATCGTCATATCCAGCCCCGTAAAGGTTAGTAGCTATTGGTAGTCAGGTATTATAGCCACCTCCAGCATCCTAAAAATGCTATTTAAAGCTAAGTTTATTAACTTAAAAACTGCCTGCTTTCCGAAGCATTATTAGTAGCTTTGCTAATAAATGTCATATCTTGTATGTTGCTGCAAATCATTATTATAGCCATATGCTATAAGGTGAAATCAGTTCCTTTCATTTAAGGTCATTGATTAAAATAACTTTATAACCTAAAAGTGCAATTTGCAAGATTTTCAAAATCATAGTTATCCCATTTCTTTTCCACCATTATCTACTCAAAATTGTCTACATCCTTACCTTCCACACCTAGCCGCCTATCCTCGCGGCTGAGCCGGTCACTGACAACCTTGGTCCTGCTTGGGTTACCAGCACTGGCGCAGGCTCAAGCCGTTGGATTTCCGCGCGCAGCCTCTTTTAAGGGTACGGATGCCAGCGGTTTTACGCTGGGCGGCTCGGCCACGCTTACAAATTATCCTGCGGGCGATGGGGCACTACGCCTAACAAATGCCACCAATAATCAAGCTGGATACGCTATTGATAACCAGAGTTTTGTGTCTACGCAGGGCTTTAGCGTCTCGTTTGAGTTTTTCTCTTACGGTACGACCACCACCCCACCCGCTGATGGCTTCAGCGTTTTTTTAGTCGATGCCGACGGTACTACGCCGGGCAACGGCTTTAGTATTGGTGCCGTCGGAGGGTCGCTGGGCTATGCGCAGCGGAATACTGAGCCGGGCGTGACCAAAGGCTACCTGGGCATCGGCATTGATGAGTTTGGCAACTACGGCATTGCTTCGGAAGCCAAAACCGGGGGCTACCTGGACCGTACGACGTTGCTGCCCAATGCCGTGTCGCTGCGGGGACCTTACAACAGCGCCGATGCGAGCCGCACCACGGGCTACGCCTATCTGGCTGGGAGCAACACTCTGCCATTTAACCTGGCCGTAGGTACTTCGCCTACCAACCCGGGCAGCCGCATCACGGATCCCAACTCGCCTGACTACCGCAAGGCGTACATCAACGTAATTCCGGTCACCACTAACGGCAGTACCGTGTATAAAATCACGATCCGTATCCAGAACGGGCAAAGCGTGACTACGGCCGTTAATAACGTGATAGTTACGAACCCGCCGACCAGTCTGCGGGTGGGCTTTTCCGGCTCTACGGGCGGCAATAACAGCATTCACGAAATCAGAGGCTTGGCGGTGGTGCAGGCCCCGATCGCCGTGGATGATGACGCTCAAGTAGCTTATAATCAAACAGCTATTATTCAGATACTAGATAATGACACGAGCAGTGGGGCGGCTATTGACCCAGCAACAGTCGATTTGGACCCGAGCACCGTGGCCCGCGAGACGTCGTACACGATAGCCAACGAGGGCACCTTCACGGTGGATAATGTTGGAGTCGTGACCTTCACGCCGTTGGGCTCCTTTGCAGGCACCA
>Ga0265798_10003364_pt1 | contig 22779 bp, 18 predicted proteins | sample P3T30metagenome_FD_192430 | JGI IMG/M metagenome (GOLD analysis project Ga0265798, IMG submission 192430) | Plant litter microbial communities from East Loma Ridge, Irvine, California - P3 T30 | ecosystem: Environmental > Terrestrial > Plant litter > Unclassified | place: USA: California... | reverse complement strand
CGCTGTCAAAGGCTACTAGGTCTGGGTAGGTGCTACTCCAACTGCCAGCTTTGTACTCGACCTTAACACCGTTCGTAAATTGAAGGGCAACCTCAGGGGATAGGGTGCCGTCTATAGTACGACGCTCATCTACTGCTTGGTGGTCTCCAGTCGCTGCGGCGCGGAGCAAAGCAGCTAAAGTAGACTTCCCACGTGCATTATCCGCATAGATGAGAGTAGCTCTTTGTAAAGCATGCCGTTTTGCTATCACGTCGTGTAGTAGACCGACCCCTTGTACTTTTTCTATTCGTTCAAGCATTCTGGCTTTCCATCCAAGTGATTGCGCTTTTCTTATTCTCTGGTAAGGCATGCCGAGTTGCAATAACTTATTTTTTGGGTGCTACTGTCGTGGCCGTACTACAACACGGACGCCAGACTTGCCTCGTGCGCGCGTGACGCACATGTAGGAGGCTTTCCTTCTTCTCTACCGCAGTTTTTCCGTCACTCGGCTTTGCCTGTTACCAATGATAAACTTCGGCACTTGTTCGCAAATTGCGGCAAGACGGAAACCAACAGTGTTCTACGGCTATACCAGTTAGATATATATATAGGTATCTATATAAATCGTTCTTTGTCACCTTGCCGAGCCCTCGGCTAAATCTGTTGCTTCTTAAGAGGCGGAGCGCGGTGGCCATATGTGTATCTTGCGTAATTGCGTAAAACGTGTATGTTAGTGGGCACTAACAGCGCAGGATAGGGTTGAACAGGGGAAGCTTCTGTAGGGGTTTTGTGGCGGCTGTGGGTAGCGCCGGCTGAACGAGACGAAGGAGCCAGTCTCGCGGCGGCAACCGCTTTGACATTTTCCAGTGGCATGTGCGGTGCCATCAATCTGGGCTGGCCTTCTGGTATTGGCAGCCGCAACCAGGGCGCGGCAGGTGGCCGACAGAATCACGTCCGGCCCGTGGCGTCCGGGCCCAGCAGGCGCACGACGTGTTCCCGCCGGCCGCGCAGAAGCTTGATTTGCAGCAGCAGCGCCATTCGACTTGCCGAAAAGCTCGCACCGCCACAATATTGCTCGGGAATCGCGCCGTGATTGACCGCACTAAAAAGCATCTTGCACTAGGCGGCTGGCCCGATAGATCGTGCGCCAACATGTCCTTGCCGCTGCCGCTTTCTCCGCAGATCAATGGGTTCGCAGCGGTTGCCGCTGCCAGTCGGGCTTAAGTCACCAGCTAGGCCGTCGACCGGCAGCGGCTGATCATCTCGTGTGTTGCACATTGCTGGGCGTAAATCGCTCGTCGTCTGTGCGCCTATCTGCTCCCATGCTGGGCAAAATTGAGGTAACGACCGGAGACCTTCATGACTTATGACGTCAACCTCAAACCGCCGATCGCGTTAGCGGATGCGATCGCCATGCTGTCCAGCCAGATCGGCAGGGATGTATCGCGGGACACATTTTTCCAGAGTGTAGTTGAACATTCATTACCACTGTATGCGGCGACACCTCCCGACGCGCGCTGCGCGTACCTTGCTGCCACCGTGAATGCCCGGCTAGCAGCGGAAGACTTCAACGGCTACCCCAGGCCGTTGGCAGTGCTAATGCCACCGGATATCCGAGACCTGTGGGTGCACGGCTCAGCCACTACGAAGCGGATTGCTGTATATCCCGGGCAGCCGGACTTCATGACGTGGGAGGCAATCAAAGCGCGCAGGGACGAGCTCCGGCAACTGGATATGGCAGGGCCTGCTGGCGCCCCCCAGAGCAACGTTGCTGGCCAGAAGCCCGAAAAAGTGCTGGTGCCAATGTGGTTGCCAGAAGACGACGAGTTAATGGGCCAATCCGATGTTGTGTGCTTCTGGGATCCGATCTTGGTCACCGATCAGAATTGCCGTGTTCCGCCGCATACGCTCAGTGAGCTCCTCCAAAATCTCACGGTATCTGCAATTGGCCGAGTAGCTCAAGAGGCGCCGGTATCGCATCGGACCATGAGCCACAAGCTCAGTCGCGACCTGCTGGATCGGCCAATTGAACAAGCCGTCCAACGCGCCGGTGCCACGGGCACGGCAGACGTCTACACGATCCTGAGGGAAATGGCGCTGGAAGGAGACGCTCCGTTTAACGGCCAAGTTGATGCTGATGGCCTCTGGTACACCGATCACGACAATGAAGTGAAACTGTTCAAGCGGGAAGCCTTGCGTTCGCGGCTCCGCCGTAGGAAGTGATCTCGGAGACAGTTGGTCGTTCGCGGTCATCTGGTCGTTGCCGGTCGACCATAGTGCTCAGCGAGGTAATGAATGTGAATATGTTTCCTGTCCAACCGGACTGAACCGAATTCACAGGAATCTATCTATCTATGCACTCCCCAATCTTCAACGTTGGCATCCAATTCCCGTCGGTCGAGACCGATACCCGCACTCATGTCGACACCAACTGCGCGGCTTATTGGCTGAACCGCAAGCCGCAGACCCTGCGTATGTGGGCGACCTTCGAGAAAGGCCCAGTGCGCCCGATCCGCGTGAACGGCCGCCTGGCTTGGGCCGTGAACGACATCCGCAAAGTGCTGGGCAAGGCGGTGATGTAATGACGTCGGTAGTCGAACAATTGCCAGTCGCACATCACGATGCCGAGCTTGACACGGTTTTTAAGGCCGCATTGCTGTGCGCGCGTAATGGATTGTCCGTCTACCCCCTTCATAGGGTGGTTGGCGGCAAATGCACGTGCCGCGAAGAGCACCCGGAGCGTTTCGACGGCGTGCACACGGCCTGCGGTCGCTCACACATTAGTGCGACGTGCGACGAGCAAATTATCACTGGCTGGTGGATGCAGCAGCCTGAGCTCAACTTCGCCGTGTCGATGAGCAAGAACGTGGCCAATACTGAATACAAGGTTCGAATCGTTGAAGTCGCAGGCTCGCTGCCAGAAGCTGAGGAAGAGCTGGCGAAATGGGCTGCTGCACTCGCAATCGATCTGAACTTTGAAATGGTAGTGGCAACCCCGCACGGCAAGCACCAATTTTACCTCTACGTGCCATGCGGCCTGGAAATTCAGGCGAAGGTCGCCGACGGCATCACGGTATTCCAACACGATGCCGTCGTGCCTGGCCCTGGTTCCGTCGATTTTGGCGGTCAGTATGTGAGCATCGTCGCGTTCCGCGAAGATTTCTCATTCGCTACGGCCACGGCGGCCCGCAATATGAACGGCGCAGAGGTATTGATCGTGCCTGCGGTAAGTGCAGATGACGATGCCGGACTCGAGAAGCAGGTAGGGGGCATTGTCGCTGACATCACCCACGACTCGGATATCGAGCCGTTGTCGGGCACCGATAGCGTCGCCGGCATCGTAGCCGACAATGACTCCGACCGAACGTGTTCCTCAACTGTTAATGAAAAAATGGCGCGTGCTAATCCTCCATCTGAGCACTCGGCAGTCGCCGAGAAAGCGCAGGCGCGGTTGAAGAAGATCTACGAAGCCGCTGCCTCTTACCTCCAGTGCGGGTGGCAGCTCTGCGCTATCGAGAACGGCTCGAAGAAGCCGTACGCCGAGCGGTGGCAGAACAACCCGTTGAAACTGGAGAACGTGGGTTATCACGGCTTGGGCCTGATCCACGCCCTGTCGGATACGTGCGCCATCGACGTGGATGACATCCTTGCAGCCGAGGCACTATTCGCGAACGAAGGCATCGATCTCGTGGACCTGCTCCAAGCGGATGACGCCGTGCAGATCCGATCGGGGCGAGCGAATCGAGCCAAGCTCATTTACCGATTGCCACCCGGCGTTACTGCGCCGGGCTTGAAGCAATTCAAGCACAGGGACGGCGCCATGATCTTGGAATTCCGCGGGGCCAGCGCTAACGGTAGCGGATGCCAAGACGTACTCCCGCCGAGTGTTCACCCTGACACCCAGCAGGAATACGAATGGGCTGGTGCTGGCGACTATCGAAATCTGCCGACTTTGCCAGAAAAAATCCTTTTGATGTGGCAGCGAGAATGTCACCGGATGGCAAGGTTTTCAACAAGACGTCAAACGCTGTGGCGCAAGGTAGCCGCAACGATACGTTGTTCCGTATCGCCGGTGATCTCGTCAGGCAAAACCTGACTCTGGCGGCAGTCGAGGCGGCGCTCATGGCCGAAAATCAGGCTAAGTGCATCCCGCCGCTGCTCGACAACGAAGTGCGCGCGATCGCAAACAGTGCCCAGCGCAATAGCAATGGAGCAAAAGAGCGCGTGGAAGTGCCAGACCATGCGGCGATCATCGCCGCAGCACGCGACGCGGATCAGAATGCGAAGGATTCGGAAGCCAAGTCCGGTCCGCATGATCGGCACCTCCCGTCACTGATGTCGGCGATTGCAGACTACTATTCCGCCACGTCGCGCAATGTGCAGCCGGCGTTCGTCCTGGCTACCGCCCTGGCTGCATGCGGGGCTGTACTGGCTCGCGACTTCAAAGGAGCGAACGGGGCACATACGAATCTGTACTGCATCGCGATGGGGCCGACGGCATGCGGGAAAGAGAACGCCTTGGACACCGTCAAGAAAGTGGTGGCGTCCTATGATGCGCAACGGCTGGCTGGCGCGCCTACGAGCGATGGTGGGGTTCTGGCAGCGATGCAGCGCAATCCTGCCAGCTCCTATGTGATCGACGAGATTGGCGAATACCTGAAGAGCGTTTTCGACAAGAAGGCGGCGAGCTACCAAGCAAAGATTGGCACCGTGTGGATGGAGCTATACACCAAGGCTGGAAAGAAGTACATCGGTCGTGAATACGCGCGTCAAACCGGCCGCGACGGGCGCCCGCGCGAAGACATCGAAAGCCCCTGCCCGTCGATTTTCGGCGCCACGACGGCGACGACCTTTTACAGCGGTATGCAGGCCGGTGAGGTGTCGAGCGGATTCTTGCCGCGCTTGATGGTGTTCCGTGCCCCAGATCGCATCCCTCCGCCTAACCTGCATTTCAACGAAGCAGAAATCCCTGAGGAGGTTGTGACCTGGACTAAGGCGATCGCCGAGCGGGTGGCCGCGCACCGGGCACAGATTTCCGCTGTTGGCAGCGGTGCGCAAACTGCATATCTTCCAATCGACGTTCCATATTCCGCAGAGGCGAAAGGGCTGGTAAATGCTGAAATGATCCGGATTGTCGATCGCCGTAACAGTGCCGCCGACCAGCTGGAAAGCGATATGTTGTCGCGCGTGATTGAGAATGCAGGCCGCGTCGCGCTGACCTTGGCATTGGCGGCTGATGCATCGGCGGTTGAGGTAAGTGCGGCTTGTTTTGTGCACGCATTCGAGATCGTCTCCGCATCAACGGATACGTTCATCGCAGACTTGCGTGCCAACCTTTTCGACAGCACCAGCGCAATGCTTGAGACGAAGGTGCTGGCGCAAATCAAGCGGCTGTATGTCGAGCATTGTAAGCCGGTTTCCGACGGCGTACTGAGCAACAGGTGCCGCCCCTATAAGAGTGCCCGTTTCAGCGACAAGAAGGCAACTATTGAATCGCTGGCACGGCAGGGAAAGATCGTCGTCGAGACCGGTCGCAATGGTGGTAGCGTCAACTATTACCCGACCGAGCATTCCTTCCACTAACCAGTTCACGCGGCGGCGCGAACGTCCTCGAGCGGCGCAGCAGCTGGAACTCTCACTCCTGCCTGTTCCAACATCCACCCCTCGATCTTCGTGTGCCACATCCGCAGGAGGTCGAGCGGGCGACGGATGTAGTTTTGCTCGCGCACCCCTTGTGGCGCGTGCCCTTGAATCTGGGCTGCAATACCCGCTGGGGTCTCCGTCCATTCACTCAAACTGGCAAACGATCGGCGTAATCCGTGCAGCGTCAATGGCGGTAGATTTGCGGCTTTTACTGCCTGATTGTGGGCGATGCGAGGTTCGGCTAGTCTGCCAGAAGCAGCGGCCGGGCTGCTGAACACCCATTGATTGCGCCGGGGGAGTCCATGCATCAACTGCGCGACGAATGGCGTTAGGGGAACGGTCCGCGTGCCCTCGACCTTGTCCTTCAGCTTAATACTGCTCCACTGGAAATCCACGTCCTCCCAGCGTAGTTGCGCCAGTTCTTCACGACGGCAGCCAATGAGTAGCAGACACTGCAGGTAGGCCGCGATTACCGGGTTTCCGATACGCTGTACGTTCGTAAACCACGCAGACAATTGCTCACGCTGCAGGACATCATTTTTCACCTTCGCCTTACCTAAAGCTCTGGTCGCCTTCTTGCTCCTTGCCACGTTTTCAGCGACAAGCTTCCCGTAAACCGGGTGATCGACGCACCAGTTTAAGAACGCCTTCAGTAGCCGCTGAGCCAGCCGTGCGCTGGAAGGTCGAACCGCGGCTTCCTCCTTTGCCCAGGCCTCAAATGTACCTACCGTCAGGCTTGCCAACGCAAGCGGTGCCATCGCTGCGAGTGGCCCTGGCTGAGTCAACTTGGGGCTGCGTGCACGCGGCTCTCCGCCGGCTTGGATTATCTTTCGATGCGCAGCGATGTGATGATCAGACCATTCTGCAGAACGGTCAGCGACGTAGGCATCCCACGCCGCGCGAACAGTGACACTTTCACGGATTGCCAGCGCCTTGGCCGCGGTCCGTGCTTCTGCTTCAACCTGCTCACGCGCATTGCGTGCAGCATCTTCCTGTGCTAGCTCATCTTGGCGCACCTTGCGTGGATCCTGTCCCAGATCGATCTGTGACCGGAGTCTGTTCGCGATCCGTTGTGCCTCCTTGATGGTGTACGTTCCCACGTCCCCAATCGAGATCCTGATCACGTCCCGCTTGAGCTTGCTCTGGAAAATAAACGTCTTCGTTGGTGCCTTCTTGCCAGCTCGGGTAGGTGTCACACGCACCCCCAGACCAGGAGCTTCTTCGCACCACATGAAATCCTGCGCCTTGCCTTCTGCGCATGTGAACTCTGCAATCCTGCCCGCAGTCAAACGAATCTTGGCCATGCTGTTCCTTCCTGTACCCCATTTGTACCCCAAATGGCTCAACGGCTCGACTATACAGAACTACGCCGATCAATACAATCCGCCTGGCCATTTCTGCTAAGCTGTTGTTTGTAAGGGAATTTTCAACAATGTCGTAAGATCTTCAACACTCCCGGAACCAGTTGTTCTGGCGATTTGTAATCATCAGGTGGCCAGTTCGAAACCGGCAGCCGGCACCAGAATTTCATGCAAAAAGCCCAGCCTTCATGGCTGGGCTTTTTGCTATCCGGCATCCGCGCGACGCGGCTCGCCGTCAGCCCTCGGGGCCCTGCGCCATCGCAGTCTCGACACGCGTGATTGCCACCCGCGCGATACGTCGGTCCTCCACCGCCAGGATCGTATAACGCAGCCCATCGAACTCGATGGCCTGGCCCACTTCCGGGAACGATTCAAACCGCGCCAGCAGGAAGCCGGCCAGCGACGTGTAATCGCTTTCCTCCGTCACCAGGCTGTCCGTTTCCAGCACCTGTTGCAGCAGATGCAGGTCGGCCGCGCCGTCGACTTCCCACGCGCCCGGCCCCTGCGGGCGCACCGTCGGCTGTTCGTCCTCGTCAGGGAATTCGCCGGCGATGGCTTCCAGGATGTCGATCGGCGTCAGCAAACCCTGCACGGTGCCGTATTCGTCGGACACGAGCACCAGCTGGCCGTGCGCGCGCTTGAGTGTTTCCATCGCTTTCAGCACGCCGGCCGTTTCCGGCAGCACGATCGGCTCCCTGAGCGGTCCGGCGGCGGACACGTCGATCCGCTGCCGCAGGATCAGTTCGCCGATCAGGTCCTTTGTGCGGGCAATGCCGATGACGTTGTCGATGTCGCCGCGGCAGACGGGCAGCAGGCTGTGTGGCGTCTCCTGCAGTTGCTGCAGGATCGTGGCGCCATCCTGCTCCAGGTTCACCCACGACATTTCCGAGCGGGGCGTCATGATCGAGCGGATCGACCGGTCGGCCAGCGTCAGCACGCCGCTGACCATATTGCGCTCCTCGACGGCAAAGACTTCCTCGACTGGCAGGGCCTCGTCCGGCTCGGCATCGGCCTCGACGCGGCGCCGGCGGTTGCCCAGCAGGCGCAGCACGGAATTGGCCGTGCGCTCGCGGAACGGCACGCGTGCCTCGTGCTTCATCAGATTGCGGCGAGCGAACTGGTTGAATGCCTCGATGATGATCGAGAAGCCGATGGCCGCGTACAGATAACCTTTCGGGATGTGGAAGCCCAGGCCTTCGGCAACGAGGCTCAAGCCGATCATCAGCAGGAAGCTCAGGCACAGCACGACGACGGTCGGGTGGGCATTCACGAAGCGGGTCAGCGCTTTCGACGCCACGATCATGACGCCAATGGAAATCACCACGGCAGCCATCATGACGCCCAGCTCGTCGACCATGCCGACGGCCGTGATCACCGCGTCCAGCGAGAAGACGGCGTCAAGGACGACAATCTGCGCCACCACGGCGGCAAAGCTGGCGTAGCCCTTCGACTGTCCGGACGAGTGCGCCACGCCCTCCAGCCGCTCGTGCAGCTCGACGGTGGCCTTGAACAGCAGGAACACGCCGCCCAGCAGCAGGATCAGGTCCCGCCCCGACAGACTCAGCGGCCCCAAGGCAAACAGCGGCGTGGTCAGTGTGACGAGCCACGACACGATCGTCAGCAGGCCCAGGCGCATGCCCATGGCCAGCGACAGGCCCAGCAGGCGCGCCTTGTCGCGCTGATGCGGCGGCAGCTTTTCCGCCAGGATCGCGATAAAAATCAGATTGTCGATACCGAGGACGATTTCCAGCAGTATCAACGTCAACAAACCGACCCAGATGGTCGGGTCAGACAGCCATTCCATTGATCACCTCACAAAGATTCAAGACGTTCGGGCGCCTGCGGCGGACATGGGCAAAGCATGCCGCACTTCGTCACGCAGCGACGCACCAGCGGTTGGCGTCAGGTTCGCCGCGGCGGTGGAACGGGAGGGGAGGTGGAGTGACAGTTCCGGCGCGCATCATGCGGCAGGACGGCGCGGCCGGTCGAGCCGGCCAGGCACGGGGCCGGCGGACGGTCGACGATGCCGTTCATGTCGCCGGCCGTCGGTGGCTCATCCGGGTCGAGGTCGCAGATGTCCCGGCATTCGAACTCGTTGGCGACGAGCGATTGCGCATCCGCGTCGGCATGCAGCAACGCCACGGACGTGGAGAGGGCAAGGACGTTCAGGGGGAACAGCAGGATCAGGAAGATGACGAGTAACCGTCTCATACGGACGCACGAATGCGGTCGGGGCACAGGGTCGGACCAGTATAGCATGTGCCCCGCGGCTGCCTGCGGGCAGCAGAGGCGTCACGTGATCCGTGCGGTCTTGCACCCCCGCTTCACCTGCGCCGTCTCGATGGCCTCGACTTCACCCTTCAGCTTGGCCACGTCCCCGGCGTGATCCCCGCTCAGCTTGCTTGCCGGGACCAGCACGAAAAACACCGTTGCCGCGTCCATATTCGCCTTCGAGTCCTGCAGCGCCGAGACTTTCTGCAGTTGCGAGCGGGCGTCGGCCAGGTAGGTGGACAGTTGCGTGCAGTCGTTGCCGCTGTATTTTTCATGCGAGACGAACGACGCCGCGATGCTTTCAGGACGCGAAGCGCAGGCCGACAGGCTCAGGGCCGCCAGCGCGGCAATGGTGAACGGTTTCATATGACATCCCCTTTGGTTGTGAACAGGAGAGCGCATCTTAGCGACGGGCCGCATGCCATTTTTCGGAAAACGTCAGCTCATCCTCTGTGACTTTGTATCGATATTGGCGATTTCTGTTCGGAACGAATAACTGAACCGGCATTGCCCCGGCGAGCAACCCGGGATCGACCCGGAAAGCGGAAATAGCGGCCCGCACGGTTGATTGCGTAACCAATTATCAACAACGTTCCGGTATTATCGACCGAAGGGTTATTACACTTACACCGAACTCGGCAGAAGGAATGGCATGGTGACAGAGACGCGGCGGTTCAGCGGGTTCGATGTGGACAGGTTCAACGATCCCGCGGCCCAGCTCCAGGTGCTCCGGCAGGAGATCGACGAACGCATCGAAGCGCTGCTGGCGGAAGGCGGCGACAGTGCCGACATGCTGGCGGGCGCCATGCGCGCCGGGGCGCTGGGCAGCGGCAAGCGCATGCGCCCGCTGCTGCTGATGCTCGTCGCGCGTGATCTGGGCTGCGCGTCGCCCGGGCTGATCGACGTGGCTTGCGCCGTCGAGATGGTGCACGCGGCGTCGCTCGTGCTCGACGATATGCCGTGCATGGACGACGCCCGCCTGCGCCGCGGCAAGCCGGCCGTGCACGTGCAGTTCGGCGAGGATGTCGCCATCCTGGCCGCCATCGGCCTGCTCAGCCGCGCGTTCTGCGTGCTGTCCTCCGCTGCCGACATCCCCCCGGCGATCCGCACGCGGCTCGTCTGCACGCTGTCGCAGACGATCGGCACGCAGGGCCTTGTGCGCGGCCAGTTCCAGGACCTGCGCGGCGGCCAGCGCTCAGCCGACGAAATCGCCACCACCAACGAACTGAAAACGGGCGTGCTGCTGGGTGTCGCCGTCGAGATGGCGGCCATCGTGGCGCAGGCGGACGACGAGGTGGCGCAATCGCTGCGTGCCTTCGCGCTGGCCGCCGGACACGCGTTCCAGATCCGCGACGACTTTGCCGACAGTGGCGACAGCGCCGTGACGGGCAAGGACACGGGCAAGGACGTCGGCAAGGCGACGCTGATCAACGCCCTCGGTTCGGACGAGGCGCAGCGCCGCCTGGCGCAGTATCTGCGCGACGCCGAACGCCACCTGGCCGATGCGCTGGGCACACGACAGGGCACACAACGCTTCGTCGCCAGCCTGTTCCAGCAGGGCCGCGGCGCCATTCGCCTCGCGCCGGACCCCGTCGTCGCCCGACCCGGCGCGGACAATGTCGCCGCCTGCCTGAACGCCCGTGGCTGAAAGCCGGGCATGACGCATTTTGCCGTCGTTGCGCCGGCCTTCCAGAGCCATTTCAGCGTGCTGGCGGCGCTGGCGCTGGCATTGATCGAACGGGGCCACCGCGTCACGTTCCTGCACCGGCCGGACGCCGCCGCGTTCATCAGCGATGCGCGCATCGGTTTTCATCCCGTCGGCGCAACCAGTCTCCCTCCCGGTTCGCTGGCGGCGGCAATGCGGCGCGCCGCCAATCCCGGCAGTCCACTGGGCCTGCGCCGCGTCATCTGCGACATGGCCGACAACACGGTCATGCTGTGCCGCGAACTGCCGGCCGCGCTGGACACGCTCGGCATCGATGCCGTCATCGCCGACCAGATGGAAGCGGCGGGGGGACTGGTGGCCGAAGCCACCGGGCGGCCGTTCGTGTCGGTGGCGTGCGCCTTGCCCGTCAACCGCGAGCCGGGATTGCCGTTGCCCGTGATGCCGTTCGCGTGGGGCGACGACGAGCGCGCGCTGAAGATGGCCGAAGGCAGCACGCGGGTGTACGACTGGATGATGGCGCCGCACCGCCGCGTCATCGAAAGCGAGTGCCGGCGCCTCGCCATTCCCGTGCGCGGCATGCTGCACGAATGCCTGTCGCCGCTGGTGCAGATCAGCCAGACGACGGCGTCGTTCGACTTCCCGCGCCGCCAGTTGCCGCGCCATTTTCATTACGTCGGACCGCTGCGGGATGCCACGATTCAGGCGCAGGCAGCGCTGCCGCCTGTCGCGCCGGACCGGCCGTTCGTGTTCGCCTCGCTCGGCACGATGCAGGGCGGGCGTCTTGGACTGTTCAAGCGCATCGCCGATGCGTGCCGCCGGCTCGACGTGCAACTGCTGGCGGCGCACTGCGGCGGCCTGACGCCGCAGCAGGCGCAGGAGGTTCAACGCGCCGGCGCCACGTGGGTCTGCGCGTTCGCGCCGCAACAGGCGGCGCTGGAACGGGCGGACGCCGTCGTCACGCATGCGGGCCTGAACACCGTGCTGGACGCCATCGCCGCCCGCACGCCGATGCTGGCGCTGCCCATTGCGTTCGACCAGCCCGGCGCCGCCGCGCGGATCGTGCATGCGGGTGTCGGCCTGCGCGCGTCGCCCCGCCTTGCGGGCGCGGGGCGGCTGGCATCGCACCTTCGGCAGCTGCTCGACGGCGCCGCGTTTGCGCCGTCCCTGGGGGCGCTGGCCGACGATATCGCCAGGGCCGGCGGTACGCCGCGCGCCGCGGACATCGTCGAAGCGGCCCTGGATCTGCGCGCGGTGGCGGCATGACGGCGCCAATGTACGACGTCATCCTTGCCGGTGGCGGCCTGGCCAATGGCCTGATCGCGTGGCGCCTGCGCACCTTGCGCCCCGGCGTGCGCGTGCTGCTGCTGGAGGGCGGCGAGCGGCTGGGCGGCAACCACACATGGTCGTTCCACGACAGCGACGTCGATGCGGCGCAGCGCGCGTGGCTGGCGCCATTGATCTCGGCGCACTGGCCGCGTTACGACGTGCGCTTCCCGGACCTCGCGCGCACGCTGGAAAGCGGCTACGCCAGCATCGCTTCCGAGCAGTTTGCCGATGTCGTTGGCGCCGCGCTGGGATCGGCATTGCGTACCGGCGTGCGCATCAGGACCGTTACGCCGACGTCGGTCACGCTGGAAGACGGCACGGTGTTCGATGCCCATGCCGTGATCGACGGCCGCGGCGCGCGCCCCAGCCGCCATCTCGCGCTGGGCTACCAGACCTTTCTCGGCCAGGAAGTGCGGCTGGCGGCGCCCCACGGCCTCTCCGCCCCCGTCATCATGGATGCCACCGTCGCCCAGCAGGGCGGTTACCGCTTCGTCTACCTGCTGCCGTTCGGCCCGGACCGCGTGCTGATCGAGGACACGCATTATGTCGACAGCGCGGCGTGGGAGCCGGAGCGGCTGCGTGCCAATATCGCGGACTATGCGGCGGCGCGCGGCTGGCGGATCGAGCAGGTGCTGCGTGAAGAACACGGCTCGCTGCCCATCGTGCTGGCCGGCGACTTCGAACGCTTCTGGGCCGAGCTGGGCGGCCAGCCGTGCAGCGGCCTGCGCGCCGGCCTGTTTCATCCGACCACGGGCTACTCGCTGCCCCATGCCGTGCGGCTGGCCGACCGGATTGCCAACACGCCGGACCTGTCGGCGCCCGCACTGTTTGCCGCCACGCGGCTCGAGGCGCAGCAGACATGGCGCGGCCAGCGTTTCTTCCGCCTGCTCAACCGCATGCTGTTCCTGGCCGGCCGGCCCGGCGAGCGCTGGCGCGTGATGCAGCGCTTTTACCGTCTGCCGGCGCCGCTGATCGCCCGCTTCTATGCCGGGCGTTTGAGCCTGCGCGACAAGGCGCGCATCGTGTCCGGCAAGCCGCCCGTGCCTGTCGTGGAAGCGCTGCTGGCCGCACGCCAGGTTCACCCCAGTCAGATCAAGAGAAATCAATGAGGACCCATGAGTGAAATGAAGAAGGCCGTCGTGATCGGCGCCGGGTTCGGCGGCCTCGCGCTGGCGATCCGCCTGCAGGCCCGCGGCGTGCAGACGACGTTGCTGGAAAAGCGCGACAAGCCGGGCGGCCGCGCCTACGTCTACCAGGACGAGGGCTTCACCTTCGATGCCGGTCCCACCGTCATCACCGACCCTTCCGCCATCGAGGAGCTGTTCGCGGTGGCCGGAAAAAAAATGTCGGACTACGTCGAGATGCTGCCGGTGGCGCCGTTCTACCGCCTGTGCTGGGAGGACGGCAGCCATTTCGACTACGCCAACGACCAGGAGGCGCTGGACCGCCAGATCCACGCACGCAACCCGGCGGACGTGCAGGGTTACCAGCGCTTCCTCGCGTATTCGAAGGCCGTGTTCGACGAGGGCTACCTGAAACTGGGCGCCGTGCCGTTCCTGTCGTTCCGCGACATGATCAGCGCCGGGCCGCAACTGGCGCGGCTGGAAGCGTGGAAGAGCGTCTACGGCATAGTGTCGCGCTTCATCGCGGACGAGCAGCTGCGCCAGGCGTTCTCGTTCCACTCGCTGCTGGTCGGCGGCAATCCGTTTGCCACGTCGTCGATCTACACGCTGATCCACGCGCTGGAGCGGCGCTGGGGCGTGTGGTTCCCGCGCGGCGGCACGGGCGCGCTCGTCAACGGTCTGGTGCGGCTGTTCCAGGACATCGGCGGGCGCATCGAACTGAACGCGCCGGTCGCCGCCATCGACACGCGCGACGGCCGTGCCAGCGGCGTGCGGCTGGAAGACGGCCGGCGCTTCGAGGCGGACGCGGTGGCGTCCAACGCGGACGTCGTCCACACGTACGACAAGCTGCTGGGCCATCATCCGCGCGGCGTCGCGCAGAGCCGCGCGCTGCAAAAGAAGCGGTTCAGCAATTCGCTGTTCGTGCTGTACTTCGGCCTGAACAAGCATCACGCGCAGCTGCAGCACCACACCGTCTGCTTCGGCCCCCGTTACCGCGAACTGATCCAGGACATCTTCAAGGGCGACACCCTGGCCGACGATTTTTCGCTGTACCTGCACGCGCCGTGCGTGACCGATCCGTCGCTGGCACCACCGGGCTGCGGCAGCCATTACGTGCTGGCACCCGTGCCGCACCTGGGCAACGCGCCGATCGACTGGGCGGTGGAAGGACCGCGCTACCGCGACCGCATCTTCGACTATCTAGAACGGCGCTACATGCCCGGGCTGCGCAGCCAGCTCGTGACGAGCCGCATCTTCACGCCGCTGGACTTCCGCGACGAGCTCAATGCCCACGTGGGATCGGCGTTTTCGCTGGAGCCGATCCTGACGCAAAGCGCGTGGTTCCGCCCGCACAACCGCGATGCCGAGCTGGCGAACCTGTACCTCGTCGGCGCGGGCACCCATCCCGGCGCCGGCGTGCCCGGCGTGATCGGCTCGGCCAAGGCGACGGCGGGGTTGATGCTGGCGGAGGGCGCATGACCGAAGCGTTGCTGCAGCACGCGACGACGACGATCAACGTCGGCTCGAAAAGCTTTGCCGCCGCGGCGCGGCTGTTCGATCCGGCCACGCGGCGCAGTGTGCTGATGCTGTATGCGTGGTGCCGCCATTGCGACGACGTCGTCGACGGCCAGGAGCTGGGTTTCAGTACGGCGGCGCGGCCCGATGCGGCGCGCGAGCTGGCGCTGCTGCGCGAGCAGACGAAGCTTGCGTACGCGGGCGCCACGATGTCCGATCCCGCCTTTGCCGCTTTCCAGGAAGTGGCGCTGCGCCACGCGATCCCGCCGGCCTTCGCTTTCGACCACCTGGACGGCTTTGCGATGGACGTGGCCGATGCCCGCTACGAAACCATCGACGACACGCTGCGCTACTGCTACCACGTGGCCGGCGTCGTCGGCCTGATGATGGCGTCGATCATGGGTGTGCACGAGCCGCGCGTGCTGGACCGCGCCTGCGACCTGGGGCTGGCGTTCCAGCTGACGAACATCGCCCGCGACATCGTCGAGGATGCCGGCATGGGCCGCTGCTACCTGCCTGCGCAGTGGCTGCGCGAGGCCGGCATCCCGCCGGACGAGGTGGCGCTGCCGCGGCATCGCGCGGCGCTGGCAGGCGTCGCCGCGCGGCTGGTCGATTACGCCGAGCCTTATTATGATTCCGCCGCCGTCGGCATCGCGTCCTTGCCGCTGCGTTCCGCCTGGGCGATCGCAACGGCACGCTACGTCTATCGGCAGATCGGTATCGAGGTGAAACGGCGTGGTGCGCACGCGTGGGACGAGCGTGTCGGCACGTCGAAAGCGGCGAAACTGTGGCTGCTGCTGAAGGGGGGAGGGCGGGCGCTTACGTCGCGTCTTCAAACGGCGCCGGGGCGGCCGTCCGGCTTGTGGCAGCGTCCCGCCGCCCCTGCAGCTGGCGCTTGAGTTTTGCGGCCGGCGGCGCGTACAGGAAGCCGAACGACACGGCGCCTTCCTTGCTGTCCACCGCATGATGCAGGCGATGCGCCTGGTACAGCCGCTTCAGGTAGCCGCTGCGCGGCACGTAGCGGAACGGCCAGCGCCCGTGCACCAGGCCGTCGTGCGCGACGAAGTACAGCAAGCCGTACGCCGTCATGCCGGCACCGATCCATTCCAGTGGATGGTGGCCGCGCGTGCCGGCATAGATCAGCGCGATGGCGATGCCGGCAAAGACGACGGCATACAGGTCGTTTTTTTCAAACCATCCCGTGCGCGGCGCGTGGTGCGACTTGTGCCATCCCCAGCCGAAACCGTGCATCACGTATTTGTGCGCCACGATGGAAAACAGCTCCATCAGCACGACGGTGATGACAACGATGAGTGCGTTCGATAGCATGATTGAAAGGGCAATGACGGGATGCGTCGAGCCTAACACAAGCGCCCGCCGCACAGTTGCGCGGCGGGCACGATGACCAGTTCACCCGAGGAGACTTCATGCCGTTACCGTCACGCCCTGTTTTGATTTCCCTGCTGCTGGCGCTGTCCGCCCACGCGGCCGCCGCGACCGTCGAAGTGCGCGTGTCCGCCGTCGGCCCGAAAGGCAAAGTCAACGTGGCCGTCTGCGACCGCGCGCGTTTCCTCAAGGACTGCGCCTATAGCGCCTCCGTGGCCGCGCAGCCGGGCACGACGACCGTGACCGTGCCGAACGTCCCGCCCGGCACGTGGGCCGTGCTGGCTTACCAGGATGAAAACGACAACGGCAAGCTCGATCGCAACCTGATCGGCATCCCCAGCGAAAACTACGGTTTCAGCCGCGACGCGGCCGGGCGCTTCGGCCCGCCGAAGTTCGACGAGGCCGCCATCGAAGTGGGTGACGAGACGACGGTCGCAGCCATCAAGCTGCATTGACATCGCTGCTGTCCAGGACACACGGCAGGCGCGCATTTCGCTCAGCAGGGCGGGTGATTTGACTGTTAAAATGTCATGCTTTGTTGACACATCAATCGAGCGCCGAGCCATGACCCTGCAGCGAAAACATAACATCAACGTGCTTGGCGAAGGCCCGCCCATCGTCCTGCTGCACGGCTTCGGCTGCGACCAGAACATGTGGCGCTTCGTCGTGCCCGCGTTTGCCCGCAACCATACGGTGATCCTGTACGACCTGGTGGGCAGCGGCAATTCCGAACTGGCCGCATATGACCGCGACCGATACAGCACGCTGCACGGCCACGCGGACGACCTGCTGGACATCGTGCGCAGCGTGACGACGGATCCCGTCACTGTGGTGGGCCACTCCGTCAGTGCCATGATCGCCCTGCTGGCCACCAACAAGGCACCCGAGCTGTTCGCTTCGCAGGTCATGGTGGGGCCGTCGGCCTGCTATATCGACGACGGCGACTACCGCGGCGGCTTCTCGCGTGCCGATATCGACGAGCTGCTGGAAACGATGGAAGGCAACTACCTGGGCTGGTCCAGTGCCGTGGCGCCACAGATCATGGGCGCGCCCGACCGGCCGGACCTGCGCGAAGAGCTGACCAACAGCTTCTGCCGCACCGATCCGGACATCGCCAAGCATTTCGCCCGCGTCACGTTCCTGTCGGATCACCGTGCCGACCTGGCGCACAGCCGGCTGCCCACGCTGATCCTGCAATGCACGGACGATTTCGTCGCCCCGGTCGAGGTGGGCCAGTACATCCACCGGACCATTCCCGGCAGCGAGTACGTGCTGATCGATAACACGGGGCATTGTCCCCACCTGAGCGCACCGGATGCCAGCGTGGCGGCGATCCGCCGCTTCGTCCAGCGCCGCTGACATGGGCGTTCCTGCCGGACCGGACGAGAGCGCGGCCTGGCTGCGGGCGCCGTGCGGTCTGCTGACGGCGGCGGCTAACGGACTGATTGGCCACGCCAACGATACATTCTGCAACTGGCTCGGCTACCGGCGCGAGGAACTGGAAGGGCGGAAAAAGTTCGCCGATCTGCTGCCGATGGGCGCGCGCCTGTTCCACCAGACACACTGGCAGCCGCTGCTGCAGATGCAGGGCTCGATCGCGGAAGTCCAGCTGGACCTCATCCACAGCGATGGCCGGCGCGTTCCGATGCTGCTCAACGCGATCCGCCGGGACGGCCCCGAGGGCTTTACCGATGAAATCGGCGCGATGGTGGCGACCGACCGCAAGAAATACGAACGCGAGCTGCTGGCCGCCCGCCAGCGCGCCGAGACGGCCGAGGCCGGCCAGCGTGTCCTGAACGAAGAGCTGGCGCGCGAGCACCGCCGCAAGGACGAATTCATCGCCACGCTGGCCCACGAGCTGCGCAATCCCCTGGCGCCGTTTGCCAACGTGCTGGAAGTGCTGCGGCTGCGGCCGGACGACGCGACGCTGTGGCGCCGGGCCTACGACGTGCTGGAGCGCCAGCTGGGCCAGCTGACGCACCTGGTCGACGACCTGCTGGAAGTGTCGCGCATCACGCAGGGCAAGCTGGTGCTGCGGCGCGAACACGTCGAGCTGGGCGATGTCCTTACCAGCGCGGCGGAGTCGGCCCTGCCGGCCATCCGGAAGGCGCGGCAGACGCTGACGACGTCGATGCCGCCCGTGCCGCTGACGATCGACGGCGATCGTACGCGGCTGACGCAGATCTTCTGCAACCTGCTGAACAATGCGTGCAAGTTTACGCCGGAGGGCGGCTCGATCGGGCTGGCCGCATCGGTTGTCGACGGCACAGCCGTTGTCGAGGTATCGGACACGGGCGCCGGCATTCCGCCCGAACAGGTCGAACGCATCTTCGACATGTTCTCGCAGCTGCATCCACCGCTGGCCCGTGCCACCGGCGGTCTCGGCATCGGCCTGGCACTCGTCAAGGGGCTGACGACGTTACACGGCGGCACCGTCACGGCGCGCAGTGCCGGGCTGGGCCACGGCAGCGTATTCCAGGTGACGTTGCCGCTGGCGCAGGGCGCCGCCGTCGCCACACCGGCCGTGACGCGGTTGGAATCTGTGCGCAAGTCGCGCGTCGTCATCGTCGACGACAACGTCGATGCCGCCGAGACGCTGGTGATGGCCCTGGACATGCTGGGCCATACGGTCCAGTGCGTCCACACGGGGCTGGACGGTTTGCGCGCGCTGGAGCAGGTGGCGCCGGACTGCGCCCTCATCGATATCGGCCTGCCCGACATCGACGGCTACGAGCTGGTGCGCCGCGTGCGCGCCACGCCGTGGGGTCGCGACATCGTGCTGATCGCCGTCACGGGCTGGGGCCAGGATTCGGACCGCCAGGCCGCGATGCAGGCCGGCTTCGATGCCCACTTCACCAAGCCCATCGACTTCACGAAGCTGGACGTGGCGATCAGCGAGCTGCTGCGGCGCTGACATCGCCCTGCCGCAGCGCGAAGCGGCGGTGCGCTTCCCCCAAACGGTAGCGCGGCGCCGGTGCCGCGTCGAAGGTCAACAGCGAGCGTTCCACCAGCGTGCCCAACAGGTCAAGGGTGCGGCCGAAGTCGCGCGCCGGTTGCTGCGCCATCAGGTCGTCCAGCGCAAACGGGGTCGGCAGGCGTGCCGTTTCACACCACAGTGCCTGCTCGTCCGGCTGCAGCAGGGCGTAACTCCAGGCAATGGCATCGTACAGGCTGCGTTGGCGCGCGGGCGTCGGGGGATGCGCGTTCGTCAATACCGTCAGGCAGTCGTCCAGGCGCTGCAGCAGGCCCGCGACGCCCAGTGCGGGAATGCGGGCGGCCGCCAGTTCCAGCGCCAGCGGCAGCCCCTCCAGGCGTCGGCACAGGGCCACGGCATCCGCCAGCCCCGCTTCCGTCAGCGCAAAGCGGTGGTCATGTCTGCGCGCCCGTACTGCCAGCAGCGCCAGCGCGCCGTATTGCAAGGCTTCGGGGAGGGCGCAGCCGGACGGCGGCACGGCCAGCGGCGTCAGCCGGTAAACCTGTTCCTGCGGCAGGTGCAGGCGCACCTGGGTCGTCACCAGCACGTGGACGGCCGTGTGCGCCAGCAGTTCCTCGACGATGGCGGCCAGCGGTCCCGCCACCCGGTCCGCATTGTCCAGCACCAGCAGAGCAGGGCGGTGCCCCAGGTGTCGTGCCAGCACGCCGGCACCATCCAGCTGCTCGACGTCCAGCGTGGCGGCCAGCGTCTGCAGCAGGGCCTGGCTGTCGGCGCAGTCGGCCAAGTCTGCCCGGTACAGCGTGGCGCCGTCGGGCGGTGCGGCATGGCGGGCCAGCGCACTCTTGCCGACCCCGGACATGCCCAGCAGGCAGACGAGGCGGTGTTCCCGCAGCAGGTCGTCCAGTTCGGCCAGGTCGCCGGCCCGGCCGTACAGCGTGGCCGTCGCGTGCAGCCGTGCTTCGTCCGTGCTTGCGGCACACGCCGTGACCGGGAGGTTGAGGCGATAACCGAACCCGGGCACGGTGGTGATGGCATCGCGTCCGAGAATCTTGCGCAATGACGAGATCTGCACTTGCAGATTGTTGTCCTCGACCACGAGTCCGGGCCAGACCATGGCCATCATGGCGCTCTTGCTGACGAGATCGGGCTGGCGCGCCGCCAGCACCGCCAGCACGTCGAATGCGCGGGCCGTCACGGGCACTTTCTTGCCGTGCTGGCGCAGGCGCCGCGCGGCCGGCCACAGTTCGAACGAGCCGACCAGCAGCGGTGTGCGCCATTCAGGCCGCTCAGAGAGGATTAAGCCGGGTTTCAGGTCCGGCAAAGGATTTTCAGACATATCCATCCGATACTTTCCGACCAGGGCGCCCAAGCGGGCGTGCTCGCTTCAGTGGATAGCATATTTGCAAGTCAGGCGCAACGGGCGGGCGTAAGCCTGCCGCGGCCGTGCGCCGGCTGTGGCGGGTCCACCACAGGCTGCACAGATCAGCCTGACACATAACTCAACAGAGGGGATCGGCATGCGCACACCGTCTTCATCGTCTATATCGTCCAGCCTGCAATCCCGCCGCGGCCGCAAGGCGCAACTGGTGCCGCTGCTGTTGTCGCTGGCCATCGGCCAGGCGTTTGCGGACGTCACCGTGACCGGCAATCCGGGCACGCCGGGCCAGACTGGCGCCGTGCCCGGCGCTCCCGGCACGGGGGGCGGGCCCGGCCAGGCGGCCGTCGCCACGTCCGGGCCGAATGCCAGCAATACCAACGCGGCCAACGCCACGGGCGGCAGCGGCGGCGCGGGTGGCAGCGGCGCGGCCGGGGATGCCGGGCAGAACGGCGGCGCCGCCGGGGCAGGTGGTGCCGGCGGTGCGGCCAGCGCCACGGCCGGCTCCCACCCTGCGGCCGGGGCAGCCAACGCAACCGCTTTCGCAGTCGGCGGGCAGGGCGGCAGCACGGGCGCACCGGGCGGCGCCGGCAGCGGAGCGGCGCCCGGCGCGGGCGCGGCCGCGGGCAATGGCGGCAACGCCAGCGCCACCGCGGAAGGCAGCAGCCAGGGCGGCGCCACCGTAACGGTCGATGCCAATGCCACGGGTGGCACGGGCGGCAACGGCAATGGCGTGGGCTCCACCGGCGGTGCGGCCGGCATTGCCCAGGCGATTGCCAGCGGGCACTCCGACAGCGGGGCGGTGAATGTCAGCGCGTCCCAGCGGGGCGGCACCGGCGGGTATGTCCAGGATGGCGCGGCGCAGGCAGGCGCCGCCTCGACAATGACGGATCAGGTCAGCGGCAGCACGTCCGGCGCGTTGTCGCTGACGCAGACCGCCTTCGGCGGCGTCGGCGGCACCAGCGCGGCCGGCAGCGGTGGCGCGGGTGGCGCGGCAGCCAGCACGCTGACGCTGGGCGACGCGGCAGCGGGCACGGCGGCAGTCTATCTGAACAGCTACGGCGGCCAGGGCGGCCACGGGACCACTCAAGGCGGGCAGGGCGGCGCGGCGAGCGGTACGCTGCAGCTGGGCTCGTCGACGGCCGCGCCGCTGAATGCGTTTGTCGGCGTGTATGGCGGGTCCGGCGGCAGTGCCGACAGTGGCGGCCAGGCTGGGCACGGCGGTGCCGCGCAGGCCAATGCCACGCTGACGGGCTCGGCCGCGGTAACGGCCAATATCGCCGCCACCGGCGGGACCGGCGGCGCCACTTTCGGCAGCGGCGTCAATGGCGACGGCGGCAATGCCGTCAGCACGCTGCAACTGACGGGCGGCTCGCTCAACGGCAGCAGCATCGCGCAGGGCGGCGCCGCAGGCACGGGCGGCAGTTCGGCCAATGGCGCCGGCGGCGGTAGTGCGACGAGCAGCATCAGCGGCAGCGCGAGCGGGACCGATGCGTCACAGCTGAGTTCGTCTGCCCACGGCGGTTCCGGCGGCACTGCCACGGGCGCCGGCAATCAGGGCGGCGCCGGTGCGGAGGGATCCGCCACCGCCACGGGCACCAGCAGTGCCGGTGGCGTGCTGGGCGTGAGCGCCTATCAGCAAGGCGGCGCCGGGGGCTACGGCAGTGGCGGGGCGGCAGGCGGCAGCGGCGCCACGTCGCAGATGACCAATGCGGTAATCGGGAGCACCAGCGGCAGTCTGACCCTGACGCAGCAGGCTTACGGCGGCGCGGGTGGCGGCAGCGAGAACGCGGCCGGCGGCAGCGCCGGGCTGGCGCGCAGCCAGCTGGCCGTGACCGATACGGCCGCCGCGCAACTGAGCGTGAGCAGCTACGCCACCGGTGGCGCCGGCGGCTCCAGCACGGCAGGCAATGGCGCCGCCGGCGCCGCTGGCGAATCGCAATTGAACGCCACGGCCAACGGTACGCTGTACCTCAACAGCCAGGCCACGGGCGGCACCGGCGGCAACGGTGCCGCCGGTGCGCAGGGCGGCGCGGCGCAGGCGTCCGCCAGCGGTACCGGCAGCGGCAGTGCGCCCGTGAATGTGAACGTCCAGGCGCTGGGAGGAGCGGGCGGCCAGGGCGGCAGTGGCGCAGGCGGTGCGGGTGGCGCGGCAGCGGCCACCGCCACGGGCAGCGCCAGCGGGGCGCTGTCGGTTA
>Ga0265798_10003362_pt1 | contig 22789 bp, 25 predicted proteins | sample P3T30metagenome_FD_192430 | JGI IMG/M metagenome (GOLD analysis project Ga0265798, IMG submission 192430) | Plant litter microbial communities from East Loma Ridge, Irvine, California - P3 T30 | ecosystem: Environmental > Terrestrial > Plant litter > Unclassified | place: USA: California... | reverse complement strand
GACCAGCGCGACCAGCGGTGCTGCGTTCATAATGTCAGGCTGATTATTCTGCGGCGGCTGGCGTGGGTGATACGCGAATCGCACCTGCGACCGCACGCCGCAATGCGACGGTCATCCGGCCGATCCGACAGGCGATCGGACCCTGGCCCAGCGTCGCGCGGTGAAGAACCTCGACATCGACACCCTCGTCAAAGCCCAGTTCGCGCAACCGGCGGGCCTCGGGGCCCGCCAGTCTGGCCCAGTCGATCGCAGCGACGATGCCATGCTGCTTGCGGGGCAGCGTTTCGAGACTGACGGAACGATCGGGGCGAGTGTCCATGATGCGACTGATTATCAGTAACGGATCGTCAAGGGAAGCCCCGGCACGCGTGCTTGACGCAGATTGCGCGCATTCCGTCGCCCCGTGACGATGCGCCGCGACCGGCTCATGCCACCGGATAGCGCAACCGCCCGACGAACCGCGACAGGCTGAAGCCATGCTCGGTCCGCTTGAGAAAGCCCGACTTTGCGGTTTCGAACCGCATGATGCCGTCTATCCGCCGGCTGAGAAACGCCCGCGTCTCGGCAAACCCCTCGCTGTCGTCGTCGAGGAAGACCGTGACAGTCGCGGCATAGACGCCGAGCAGGATCGTCCGCTTGGTATAATGATTGTAATCGGTCGCGACGTCGCCCGCGGCGCGCCAGATCGTGTCGACCGTCCGCCACCCGAGCCGCCCCGCCTTGGTCAGATTCTGCGGCAAGGCGAGGATCGCCAGCGCACGGCGCAGCGATTCGCGGTCGGCGGCGGTCGCCTGCAGCCGGGCCTCGATCAGCGCGGCGATCCGTGCGCGGATCTTCATCGCCGACAGCCGTTCGGGCGGCAGGCTTGCGAGCATCGCGACGTCGATATCGGCGAACCAGGCGTCGATCATGTCGACCGGCCCCTGTTCGAAGGCGAGCGCGGCGACGTCGCGGTCGATCCCCGCCGCGTCCGCCGCCATGTCGCGCGCCGCGTCGCTCCACCCGTCGAACGCCGCATTGGCGGCGATGCCGGGGGCGAGCAGCGAACGGATTTCGTCGAGCGTGAGGTCTTGGGTCATACCGTCTCCTGCCGTCCAAGATCAGGCGTGTCGAGCGCCTCTTCAATAGGGGGGCGATCCGCCGGCGTCCGGCGGACCAGCACCAGCGCGATGGCCACCATGACGACGCCGACCAGATCGGGCAGGCCGAGCCGCTCGCCATAGACCAGCCAGCCGACCGTCCCTGCAACGACCGGCTGGATCAGCAGCGCGATGCCGATCACCAGCGGTGAAAACCGCCCGAGCGCATAGATCATCAACCCCTGGCCCAGCACCTGGCTGCACAGCGCGAGCCCGATCAGCGGGCCCCACTGCGCCGGTACGATCTGCTCGCCCATCGCAAGGGCGAACACCAGCAACGGCACGATGCCCGCCAATGTCGACAGCACCAGCGCGGACAGGGGGGCGAGCGTCGTCCGCGCGCGCGCCATCAGGATGAAATACACCGTGTAGAGCAGCCCCGCGAGGATGCAGAGCAGATCACCCGCCAGGTTCTTCGCATCGAGCTGATAGGAGCGTCCGAGCAGCAGCGCCGCACCTGCCGCCGCCAGCATCAGCGCCCAGCCCTGCGTCCGCGTCGGCCAGGTCCGCGCGACGAGGAACCCGTAGATCGGAAACATTAGCGTCGCCGCATTGCCGAACAGCGTCGCATTGGCGAGCGTGGTGCGCAGGATGCCGAGATGCCAGCTGCCGAGATCGGCGGCAAAGCACACGCCGCCCGCAATCAGCCCGATCCAGACGCCGCGGCCGAGCCGCGTGGGTCGCGCGCCCTGCTGCGCTGCGAGCAGGACGAGAAACGGCACCGCCAGCGTCAGCCGCCAGAATCCTGCCGCGACCGGTCCGACCTCGGTCGCGCGGACGAACCACGGCCCGAATGCGAGCGCGACATTGGCGATCAGCAGCGCGCCGAACGCGAGCGTACCGGGGGCGCCGGTCGTCGTCGCCGTCGGCGTTTCGGGCACGCTAGATATTCTTTGCGGGGCGGGGCGATGCATGCCGCGCTGTAGCGTCCTATCTTGCCCCCGTCAGGCATTAAGGAGCCCCCATGCCAAGCCTTTTCGATCCCATCACGCTCGGCGCCGTCGAAGCGCCCAACCGCATCCTCATGGCGCCGCTCACCCGCGGGCGTTCGGACAAGGACGCCGTCCCGTCCGACCTCATGGTCGACTATTACACGCAGCGCGCCAGCGCCGGCCTGATCATCTCGGAAGCCACCGGCATCAGCCGCGAAGGCCTGGGCTGGCCGTTCGCGCCGGGCCTGTGGACGCAGGCGCAGGTCGAGGCGTGGAAGCCCGTCACCGCAGCCGTGCACGCCGCCGGCGGCCGCATCATCGCACAGCTCTGGCACATGGGCCGCCAGGTTCATTCCTCGGTGATCGGTGGCCAGCCCGTCTCGTCGTCCGCGACCAAGACCGAAGGCCAGGCGCATACGTTCGAGGGCAAGAAGGATTTCGAGGTCGCGCGTCCGCTCGAGCTGAACGAGATCCCGCGGCTGCTGAACGACTATGAGCTCGCGACGAAGAACGCGCTCGAGGCCGGGTTCGACGGTGTCCAGATCCACGCCGCGAACGGCTATCTGATCGACCAGTTCCTGCGCGACAACGCGAACAGCCGCACCGATGACTATGGTGGCAGCATCGAGAACCGCATCCGCCTGCTTCGCGAAGTCACCGAGCGCGTGATCTCGGTCGCCGGCGCCGATCGCACCAGCGTCCGCCTCTCGCCCAATGGCGATTCGCAGGGCGTCGACGACAGCAACCCGGAGCCGCTGTTCACCGCCGCCGCCAAGGCGCTGTCCGATCTCGGCATCGCCTTCCTCGAGCTGCGCGAGCCCGGCCCCGACGGCACCTTCGGCAAGACCGACGTGCCAAAGCTCAGCCCGGCGATCCGCAAGGTCTTTAAGGGCGTGCTGGTCGTGAACTCGGATTACGACACGCTCGAAAAGGCGCAGGCCGAGCTCGACAAGGGCGATGCCGATGCGATCAGCTTCGGCCGGACGTTCATCGCGAACCCCGACCTGCCCGAGCGCCTGCGCACCGGCGCACCGCTGGCGCAGGATAATCCGAAGACCTGGTACAGCCAGGGCCCTGAGGGCTATATCGACTATCCGGCGCTGGAAACCGTGCCCGCCTAAGCCGACCGCCTGATTGTCACCGGTGACGCCATCGCATAGCAGCGCGGCTTTCGCGTCGTGCGCGGCGCACCGGTGACGACAGGACATGACATGACCGACGGCTGGGGCCCGCTGAAATCGCCCCCCAAATCCAGCCCCGCACCGGCCTGGCCGCTGAACGACCGCGGTCCGGGCCCGTTGCTGCCCGGCACCGCGGATCGCGCAGCCCGCCGCGCCGAAGAGCGCGCCCGCGAGCGGGAACAGCGCGCCCAGGAACGCCTCGCCGCGACCGACCAGCGCGCCGAAGCGCGGGCCGCGCAACGCGATGCGCTCTCGCAGGACCGTGAACGTGCGCGCGAAGCCCGCCGGGTAGAGGAAGCGCAGCGGATCCGCGCGCGCCTCGACGCGCCGCCCGCCAATGACGAGGAAGCGCTCAAGATTGCCAAGCGCCGCCGCTCGGGCGCGCGTGCGCGCAGCGGCGAGGAAACGAAGACCGAACGCGACACGCGCGGCTATACGACGATCGTCGACCCCGCCCGCATCCGCACGCTCGCCGCCCGCGGCGCGTCGATCGCCGCGCTGGCCGCCGCGTTCGGAATCACTGCCGGAGAGGTCGAGGCCGCCCTGCGCGACACTCCCGAGGACTGATCAGGGCGATCGTGCGTGGATAAGGGCGGACGTCCGAACGCCCACGCATCCTACGCGACGAAGCGGTCCTTCAGCGCCAGCATCGCGAGCGCCGCCTTCGCCGCGCCGCCGCCCTTGTCGCCCTCGGTCGGGCGGGCGCGGGTGAGCGCCTGCGCCTCGTTCTCGGTCGTAAGGATGCCGTTGCCGATCGGCAGGCCGTCCATCGTCAGCGCCATGATCCCGCGCGCGCTCTCGCCCGCGACGATCTCGAAATGATAGGTCTCGCCGCGGATCACGACGCCCAGCGCGACATAGCCGTCATAGGTCTCGCTCTCGGCCGCCAGCGCGATCGCGCCGGGGACCTCGAGTGCGCCGGGGACGGTGATCGTCTCGTGGCTGTGCCCCGCCGCCTCGATCGCCGCGCGCGCGCCCTCGATCAGCAGGTCGTTCAGATGGTCGTAGAACCGCGCTTCGACGATCAGGATATGCGCCATCAGTTGGGAGCCTTTTCGGTGTCGAGGGGAGCGATCGGGCGTTCGCCGACGATCGACAGGCCATAGCCGTCGAGCCCGACCAGCGTGTGGTGGGTGTTGGTGATCAGCACCATGTCATGGACGCCGAGCTCGGTCAGGATCATCGCGCCGACGCCGTAGTCGCGCAGCTCTTCCATGTCCGGGGTGATCTCCGCGCCCGCCTTCTTCAGCACGGCGGAGGTGAACGCGTTGCCGCGCGGCCGGTTGATGACGACGATCACGCCCGCGCCCTCGTCGGCGATCATCTGCATCGACCGCGCGAGGATCCGGCCGCGATCGCCCGATTCGCCGAAGATGTCGGCGAAGGGCGACAGCGCGTGCATCCGGACGAGCGTCGGCTTTGCCGGGTCGATCCGGCCCTTGACCAGCGCGACCTGCTCGGTGCCCGTCGCCTTGTTCCAGAAGGTCAGCGCGGTCCAGTCGCCGCCCCATTCGGACGTGAACCTGGCCTCGGCGCGCTTCTCGACCAGATGGTCGTAGCGACGGCGATAGGCGATCAGGTCGCGGATCGTGCCGATCTTGATGTTGTGGAACTGCGCGAAGGTGACGAGGTCGTCCATCCGCGCCATCGTCCCGTCCTCGTTCATGATCTCGCAGATCACGCCCGAGGGGTTGAGCCCGGCCAGCCGCGCGACGTCGACCGCCGCCTCGGTATGGCCGGCGCGGATCAGCACGCCGCCGTCGCGCGCGACCAGCGGGAAGACATGGCCGGGGGTGACGATGTCCGCCTTCTGCTTGGTCGCATCGATCGCCACCGCGATCGTCCGCGCGCGATCCGCCGCCGAGATGCCCGTGGTGACGCCTTCGAGCGCCTCGATCGACACGGTGAACGCGGTCTCGTGCCTTGTGCCGTTGTTGCGGCTCATCAGCTCGAGTCCGAGCTCTTCGGTCCGCGTCTTGGTCAGCGCGAGACAGATCAGCCCGCGACCGAACTTCGCCATGAAGTTGATCTTCTCGGGCGTCGCCATCTGCGCGGGGATGACCAGGTCGCCCTCGTTCTCGCGGTCCTCGTCATCGACCAGGATGAACATCCGGCCGTTGCGCGCCTCGTCGATGATCTCTTCGGGGCTCGACAGATATCCATGCTTCAGGCGCCCGAGTTCGGCGCTGCGTTCAGCTGGCATTGACACGGTAATGCTCCATCCGTTGGAGATAGCGGGCAAGGACGTCGATCTCGATATTGACCGTCCGGTCGGTCTCGATCGTCCCGAGCGTGGTGACGCCCCAGGTATGCGGGATGATGTTCAGCCCAAACTCGACCGCCTTCTGCCCATCAGGGCCGTCGACGTCGCGGACGGTGTTGACGGTCAGCGACACGCCGTCGATCGTGACCGATCCCTTGGCGGCGATGAACGGCGCGATGTCCGCGCCGGCGCGGACGGTGACGCGGTGCGAGCCGCCTTCCTCGACCACCGACACCACCGTGCCGAGCCCGTCGACATGGCCGGTGACGATATGCCCGCCCAGTTCCTCGCCGAGCTTCATCGCGCGTTCGAGGTTCAGCGGGCGACCTTGCGTCCACTGGTCGCGCGCGGTGCGGCTGATCGTCTCGCCCGAGACGTCGACCGCGAACCAGTGCGGTCCGTCGCCACCCGCGGACTTGTCGACCACGGTCAGGCAGACGCCCGAACACGCGATCGACGCGCCCAGGTCGATCGTGGCGGGATCATAGGCGGTCGCGATGACCACGCGCGTGTCGCCCTGCTGGGCCACGCTGGTGATTGTGCCGATGTCGGTGACGATTCCGGTAAACATTATCCCTCGTTTCGCTCGCGCTCGTAGACCTCGACTCGGTCGCTGCCAAGTTGCCGTGAATCGACGATCGACCAGCGCCCATGCGCGCTGGAAAGATCGCCGAGACCAATATCGCCAATGGAATGCCGGCCGTTCCCGATCAGGATCGGCGCGCGGTACAGCAGCAGCCGATCGACCAGGTCCGCGGCAAGGAACGCTGACGCTACGGCCGCGCCGCCCTCGACCAGCAGATGGTCGCCGGGCAAGGCCGAAATATCCTGCGGATCGGCGATGACGTGCCACCCCGCGTCCGCATCGGGCACCGTCCGCGACAGCAGCACGCGAAGCGGCGCCCGCGACTCTAGTCCCGCAAGCCGCACGTCGAGTCGCGGCGCATCCGCCTCGAACGTCCCGCGCCCGACCAGGATTGCCTCGTGCCGGCTGCGTTCGAGATGCGCATGCGCGCGCGCCTGTGGCCCGGTGATCCAGCGGCTCGACCCGTCCGCCATCGCGATACAGCCGTCGAGCGAGGTCGCGAGCTTCAGCGTGACATGCGGCCGACCGCGAACGAGTCGTGTAAGGAACCCCGCCATTGACCGTCGCGCCTCGGCGGCGCGCACGCCCGTCTCGACGCGGATCCCGGCGTCGCGCAACCGCGCGAACCCGCGCCCCGCCGTCCGCGGATCAGGATCCTCCAGCGCCGCGACGACCCGCGCCACGCCCGCCGCGATCAACAGGTCGCTGCACGCCGGTCCGCGCAGCGATTCATGCGCGCAGGGTTCGAGCGTCACATAGGCCGTGGCTTCCCGCGCCTTCACGCCCGCCCGCGCCAGTGCCATCGCCTCGGCATGCGGCCGACCGCCTGCTTGCGTCCAGCCGCGCCCGACGACGCGTCCGTCCGCGACGATCACGCAGCCTACACAAGGGTTGGGTGCCGTCCGCCCACGTCCCCGCGCGGCCAGCGCCAGCGCTGCCCCGACAAACCGGCCGGATTCGATGGTCAGATCCCCAGCGCCTTCAGCTTGTCGTCCATCCGCTTGAACGACGCGCGGGTTTCCTCCTCGCGCTTCTTCTGTTCGGCAAGCCGCGCGGCCTTGATCGGCGCGTCGATCTTCTGCTGGGCGACGATCTGCGCATCGGTGCGATCCGCGGGCCATTGCTCGACATAGACGATGTTCGGCCGATACTCGCGCTCGGCATAGCTGTCCTTCGAGAAGGCGTAGATCAGGAAGCCCGTGACGAGCATCGCCAGCGCGAGAAAGCCGAGCTCGTACGGCTGCCGGCCCCGGAGGAACAGGCGGAGGTCGCGATAGGCGCGGACCGGCGAGAAACGACTGAAAGAGCCCATCGCGCAAAGATAGGCATGCAGGCCCCCCAAGGCCAGTACCTTGGGCGACGACCCGGGGGGCCCGACCTGCAGGCCCATCCTTGCGACGGGTCGCCGCCCGCGGTTCAGTTTTCCAGCACGAACGACAGGTTCATCGTCTTCCACGCCTCGACCGCGACCCCGTCGCGCGTCGCCGGCCTGAACCGCCACTTCGTCAGCGCCCGGTCCAGCGTCGCGCGATAGAAGGCGTCGCTGGTGGCGGTGACCCGCTCGACCTGTTTCACGCGCCCGTCCGCGCCGATCAGCACGCGCAGGACGACTCGCCCCTCGCGCCCGGCCCGGCGTTCCTCGGACGGATAACCCGGCTGGAAATCCGCGGCATAGCGCGGGTCGATGCCCGGCTGGACGAACAGGGGCGACGGCTTGGGCGGATCGACCGCCACGCTGCCTGTGCCCGTGCCGACGACGTCGATCGGCGGGGTGAAGGGCAGGGGGTCGGGCACGACCTCGAGCCCCTCGGTGGCCGGCGTCGCCACCTGCCGGACCGGTGCATCGGGTCGCGGCGCTGGGCGCGGCTGCTGGCGGACCAGCGGATCGGCGGGCGGCACCGGCGTGGGCGGCGGCAGGGTGTGCGGGATATAGATTGTGAGCGGCGGGTCGGGGGGCGTGAACGGCACCAGTTCCGGTGCTGCAAAGAATAATGCCCCGATCACCACGCCGTTGACCGCCAGCGCGACGCCCAGGCTTCCGGGGTTCAATCCGCCCGTACAGCTCATTCTGTCCGCGTACATCCGTCCGTCTCCTTCGCATCTCCTCGAGGATGGCGGCGCGATCGATACCGCCACGTGAAATGGTACATCATTACATGCGCCGCGCAAGCGCGATCGGAACCGTTTTGCACGCCGTCGGATCAGGGGCGGTCAGCGGGGTTTCAGCCCGCTCGTTCAAGCCTCAGCCGGCGCGTGCCGCCGCGAGGCGCGCCAGTGCCCGCTCGCGCCCGATCAGCGGCAGCAGTGCGGCCATGTCGGGCCCGTGATCGCGTCCGGTCAGCGCGCGGCGCAGCGGCAGGAACAGCGCCTTCCCCTTGCGCCCCGTCTCCGCCTTCAACCGGCTCGTCAGCGCGTGCCAGGGGTCACTTGCCCAGTCGATTGCCGTAGCGGCCGCCAGCGCCTGGTCGAGATACGTCGCCTCCTCGTCCCCGCCGACGGGTTCGACCGCGACCGGCCCCTCGATCACCTGCCACCAGTCGGCGGCATCGGCGAGCGTCACCAGGTTCGGACGTACCGCCTCCCATGCGGCCTCGCTCATGCCCTCGGGCAGGCGGTCGGCGACGTCGGCAAAGGGCAGCGCATGCAGGATCCGCGCATTCACTTGCGCCAGCTCCCCCTCGTCGAACCGCGCCGGCGCGCGGCCGAACCGCGCGAAATCGAACGTCGCGATCAGCGGCGCGGCGTCGGCGATCGGCTCGACCGGATCGCTCGTCCCGATCCGCGCGAGCAGCGCACGCACCGCCTGTGGCTCGATCCCGACGTCCCGGAAATGATCCGCGCCGAGCGACCCCAGCCGCTTGGACAATTTCCCTTCCGCCCCGGTCAGCAGCGCTTCGTGCGCGAACTGCGGTGCGGGTGCGCCGAGTGCTGCGAACATCTGCAGCTGCAGCGCGGTGTTCGACACATGATCCTCGCCGCGCACGACATGAGTCACGCCCATATCGGCATCGTCGATCGCGGACGGCAGCATGTACAGCCACGATCCGTCCGCGCGCCGGATCACCGGGTCGCTCATCGTCCGCGCCTCGAAATGCTGTTCGCCGCGGATCAGGTCGGTCCAGGCGATCGGCGTGTCGTGATCGAGCTTGAACCGCCAGTGCGGCGCCACCCCGTCGCGCTCGAACGCCGCGCGCTGCGCGTCGGTGAGCGCCAGCGCCGCGCGATCATAGATCGGCGGCAACCCGCGTCCCGCCTGGATCTTGCGCTTCAGGTCGAGCTCCTGCGCACTCTCATATGCCGGATAGATATGCCCGCTCTCGACCAGCGCCGCGAACCGCGTCTCGTACAGCGCGAACCGCGCCGACTGGCGTTCCTCGCCATCGGGTGTCATCCCCAGCCAGTCGAGATCGCCGCGGATCGCGTCGACGAACCGCTCCTCGCTCCGTGCCGCATCGGTGTCGTCGATCCGCAGCAGGAAGCGTCCGCCCTGCGCGCGCGCGAACATCCAGTTGTGTAGCGCCGTGCGGATGTTGCCGACGTGCAGCCGGCCGGTGGGCGAGGGGGCGAAACGGGTTATGACGGTCATGCCCTGCGCTGTACGAAGCGGCGCGCCCCCCGGCAAACCCCTTCGCCCCTTTCCCCATTGGAACACCGGGACTAAGGGGCGTGCGACTGGGCGTGGAGCGATTTTGATGAAACTGATGACCGGCAATTCCAACCTGCCTCTGGCGCAGGAGATCGCCGCCTATCTCGAAATCCCGCTGACCGATGTCAGCGTCCGCCGCTTCGCCGACGAGGAAGTGTTCGTCGAGATCAACGAGAATGTCCGCGGCGAGGACGTGTTCGTGATCCAGTCGACCGGCTATCCGGCGAACGACAACCTCATGGAATTGCTCATCATGATCGACGCGCTGAAGCGCGCGTCGGCACGCCGCATCACCGCGGTCATCCCCTATATGGGCTATGCCCGCCAGGACCGGAAACCCGGCCCGCGCACGCCGATCTCGGCCAAGCTCGTCGCCAACCTCATCACCGTCGCGGGCGCCAACCGCGTCCTCTCGGTCGATCTCCATGCCGGGCAGATCCAGGGCTTCTTCGATATCCCGACCGACAATCTCTATGCGGCGCCGGTCATGTCCGCGGATATCCTTGCGCGGTTCAAGGGCAAGAACCTGATGGTCGTCTCCCCCGACGTCGGCGGCGTCGTGCGTGCGCGCGTGCTCGCCAAGCGACTCAACAACGCGCCGCTCGCGATCGTCGACAAGCGTCGAGAGCGCGCAGGCGAATCGGAGGTGATGAACATCATCGGCGAGGTCGAGGGCCGCTTCTGCATCTTGGTCGACGACATCGTCGATTCGGCAGGGACGCTGTGCAATGCGGCGGCCGCGCTGATGGAGGCGGGCGCCGAGGGCGTCGTCGCCTATGTCACGCACGGCGTGCTGTCGGGCGGCGCGGTCGCGCGGGTCGAGGGCTCAGAGCTGCGCGAGCTCGTCATCACCGATTCAATCGGCAATCATGACGTGATCAAGGGCGCGCATGGCAAGATCCGCCACCTGCAGATCGCTCCGCTGCTCGGCGAGGCGATCAAGCGGATCGCGGATGAAACGAGCGTCTCGAGCCTGTTCGACTGACGCGCCGCTGTCGGATCGTGGTGCGGTCGCCGGGTTACCGCTGCGACAGCGCCACGATGTGATCGAACACCGCGGGGTGCAGCGGCTTGGCGAAGGCGCAGCCATATTTGAACTTGTCGCGCCACGCGACCACCGCCTCGAGGGCGGCGAGGCCGGGCAATGTCAGCCACACGACCGTCCCCGGCCAGAGCGTGAAGCTCGTCTCGGCCCGGAACCCCGACAGCGACAGGTCGGTCACTTCGATCTCGAACCGCGTCTGGCCGCGGTCGCGCAGATGCGCGCGCATCCTGACGGATTTGCGCAACGCCCGGCGCAACTCTCCACCGGGCTCTTCACCGGTCCGAGTCTCAGGCGAGTCGTAGGCGGGGTCTGTCATGGTTCAACTCTGGCACGGAAAGGGTTACTTTTCCGCAAATGTTTGTGATCCGGCAGGTGTTTCGATCCGCCGCGGCACGCATCCCCAAAATGGCCAAAAATCAGCGATCCCCTTGCTCTATTGCGAACAAGACGCAAGTGCAAATGCCTTAAGGGTGGATTTGCAGCGCGCCCTGTGCTTTACGCGCTGGCAATTCCCGAGTTTCCTAAAAATTGCGTGGAGCCTTCCCGATGAACATCCATGAATACCAGGCCAAGGAACTGCTGGCCAAGTTCGGCGTCCCCGTCCCCGCCGGTTTCGCGGCGCTGACCGTCGAGGAGGCCGTCGAGGCCTCGAAGAAGCTCCCCGGACCGCTCTACGTCGTCAAGGCGCAGATCCACGCCGGCGGCCGCGGCAAGGGCAAGTTCGTCGAGCTCGGCCCCGACGCCAAGGGCGGCGTCCGCCTCGCCAAGACCGAGGACGAGGTTCGCGCGGCCGCGACCGACATGCTCGGCAACACGCTCGTCACCATCCAGACGGGTGACGCGGGCAAGCAGGTCAATCGCCTGTACGTCACCGACGGCGTCGACATCGACAAGGAATTCTACCTCGCGCTGACGCTCAACCGCACCACCGGCCGGGTGATGATGGTGGCCTCGACCGAAGGCGGCATGGACATCGAAGCGGTCGCACACGACACGCCCGAGAAGATCCAGTCGATCGACATCGACCAGGCGACCGGCTTCATGCCGCATCACGGCCGCGCCGTTGCCGCAGCACTCGAATTGACCGGCGATCTCGCCAAGCAGGCCGCGAACACCGCGTCGAAGCTGTATGACGCGTTCATGGGCACCGATGCCGAGCAGATCGAGATCAACCCGCTCGCGGTGACCAACGACGGCAAGCTGATGGTGCTCGACGCGAAGGTCGCGTTCGACGGCAACGCGCTGTTCCGCCACAAGGACCTGCTCCAGCTGCGCGACGAGACCGAGGAAGATCCCGCCGAGCTCGAGGCGTCGAAGTACGACCTCGCCTATATCAAGCTCGACGGCGACATCGGCTGCATGGTCAACGGCGCAGGCCTCGCCATGGCGACGATGGACATCATCAAGCTCAACGGCATGTTCCCGGCCAACTTCCTCGACGTCGGCGGCGGCGCCAACAAGGAGAAGGTGACGGCCGCGTTCAAGATCATCCTCGCGGATCCGAACGTGAAGGGCATCCTCGTCAACATCTTCGGCGGCATCATGAAGTGCGACATCATCGCCGACGGCATCGTCGCGGCGGCGAAGGAAGTGAACCTGTCGGTCCCGCTCGTCGTCCGCCTCGAGGGCACGAATGTCGAGAAGGGCAAGGAGATCCTCGCGAACTCCGGCCTGGCGATCGTCCCCGCGAACGACCTTGGCGACGCCGCCAAGAAGATCGTCGCAGAGGTGCAGAAGGTCGCGGCGTAACCGCTGTCGGCCTCGCATACTGACTTCGCGAAAAACGGGGCTCGGACGGAAACGTCCGGGCCCTTTTTCGTTGGTATCGCAGCCGGTCCGACGGGGCGGTCGTCGTGACGCTACGGTATCCGATGTTTCCGTACCGCACTTGCGAAAACGACGCGAAACCGCCATCTGTCGCACCAACGCAGCCGGTAACCGGCGGGCGAAACGAACATATTCACCTTGGAAGGAATCCTGATGAAGGTGCTGGTGCCGGTCAAGCGTGTGCTTGACTACAACGTGAAGCCTCGCGTGAAGGCGGACGGAACGGGCGTCGATCTGGCGAACGTCAAGATGAGCATGAACCCGTTCGACGAGATCGCGGTCGAGGAAGCGATCCGCCTGAAGGACAAGGGCGTGACCGAGATCGTCGTCGTGTCGATCGGCGAGCAGAAATCGCAGGAAACGCTGCGCACCGCGCTCGCCATGGGCGCCGACCGCGCGATCCTCGTCCTCAGCGAGACCAAGGTCGAGCCATTGGGCGTCGCCAAGATCCTCGCCAAGATCGTCGAGGAAGAACAGCCCGACCTCGTCATCCTCGGCAAGCAGGCGATCGACGACGACAACAACCAGACCGGGCAGATGCTCGCCGGCCTCCTCAACTGGGGCCAGGGCACGTTCGCGTCGAAGGTCGAGATCGCCGACGGCTCGGTCCATGTGACGCGCGAAGTCGATGGCGGTGCGGAGACGGACACGCTCAAGCTGCCCGCGATCATCACCACCGATCTTCGCCTCAACGAGCCGCGCTATGCGTCGCTGCCGAACATCATGAAGGCCAAGTCGAAGCCGATGGCGACCAAGGCGCCGGCCGACTTCGGTGTCGACGTGACGCCGCGGCTGACCACGCTGAAGGTCGTCGAGCCCGCCAAGCGCTCGGCGGGGATCAAGGTCGCTGACGTCGATGAGCTCGTCGGCAAACTCAAGACGATGGGAGTCGCAAAGTGAAGACGCTCGTTTGGGTCGAACATGACGGTCAGGTCGTCAAGGACGCCACGCTTTCCGCGGTCACTGCCGCGAGCAAGCTCGGCGAAGTCCATCTGCTGGTCGCAGGGCAGGGGGTCGACGCCGTTGCGGCCGCCGCCGCGAAGATCGCCGGCGTCGGCAAGGTGCATGTCGCCGATGACGCGGCGTTCGCGCACGCGCTCGCCGAAAACGTCGCGCCGCTGATCGTCGAGCTGATGGGGCATCACGACGCGTTCGTCGCGCCGTCGACCACGCACGGCAAGAATATCGCGCCGCGCGTCGCAGCCCTGCTCGACGTCATGCAGATCAGCGACATCCTCTCGGTCGAGAGCGACGACACGTTCACGCGCCCGATCTATGCGGGCAACGCGATCGCCACCGTCCAGTCGTCGGACGCGAAGAAGGTCATCACCGTCCGCGGCACCGCATTCGAAAAGGCCGCCACTGAAGGCGGCTCTGGCGAGATCGAGGCGGTCGCGTCGACCGGCGACAAGGGTCTGTCGACCTTTGCCGGCGCGGAGATCGCCAAGAACGAGCGTCCCGAACTGACCAGCGCGAAGGTCATCGTTTCGGGCGGCCGTGCGCTGGCCTCAAGCGACCAGTTCCACGCGCTGATCGATCCGCTCGCGGACAAGCTTGGCGCGGGCGTCGGTGCAAGCCGCGCCGCGGTCGATGCGGGCTATGCCCCGAACGACTATCAGGTCGGCCAGACGGGCAAGATCGTCGCCCCCGAAGTCTATGTCGCAGTCGGCATCTCGGGCGCGATCCAGCATCTTGCGGGCATGAAGGATTCGAAGACGATCATCGCGATCAACAAGGACGAGGACGCGCCGATCTTTCAGGTCGCGGACATCGGCCTGGTCGGCGACCTGTTCAAGATCGTGCCCGAACTGACGGAGAAGCTCTGACCACGCAAATCCTCCCCCGCCAGGGGGAGGTGGCAGGCATAGCCTGACGGAGGGGGGAGGATCGACGGACCCATATTGCCCGTCCTCCTCCCCCACCCACCAAACCCCCGGACAGCGTCGCGGCCCGAACGCTTGCCGCCCCGCGCCATCCTCCCCAGATATCAGTCATGTACGGCGTCCAACCCCAACCGCGCGACCGGGTCCTGTCCGCCGCCGGCGCCGCTGCCCTGTGTGCAGCATTGGGCTATGCGCTGATCCTCGGCCTCGGCGTCAGCCTCCCGTCGGCGATCCCCGACGCGCTCAAGACCTTCGCGGTCGGCCCGCCGCCCCCGCCGCCGCCACTCGAAAAAGTCGTGCCCCGCCCGGCGAAGAGCCACCGCCCCGAAGGCGCCGCATCACCCGCCAATCTCCGGTCGAAGGCGACCGAGCTCGTCGCCCCGATCCCGATCGTCCCGCCCGTCATCCCGCCGCCGATCGTCGCTGCGCTCAAGCCCGGCGTCGGCAGTGCGGCGACGACCGGCGCCGCGCCGGTCCCGGGGCCCGGCACCGGCGCGGGCGGTGAGGGCGACGGTACCGGCAGCGGCCGCTATGGCGACGGCGACGGCGATGGCGGTGACGAGAGCCCGCCGCGGCTGTTGAAGGGGCGCTTCCGGAACAGGGACTTCCCCAATGCGGAGGCGATCATCGGCGCGGGCGGCGTGGTCGGTGTCCGCTACACCGTCGAGACAACCGGCCGCGTCACCGGGTGCAGCATCACGCGCTCGAGCGGCAATGCAGTGCTCGACGCGACCACCTGCCGGCTGATCGAGCTGCGCTTTCGCTATCGCCCCTGGCTCGATGCCGCAGGGCGCCCGGTCCGCTCGACCGTCGTCCATAATCAGGAATGGGTCAACGAACTCGGCCCCCCCGAGGACGACGACTGATCCCTTGCCGCCGCCCGACGCGGCGGGCACGATGGCGCGGCATGATCACCGCCCTGCTCCTGATCGCCGCACAGGCAAGCGCGGTGCCCGTCGCCCCTGATCCGCGTATCGCCGCGCGCGTCGACCGGGTGCTCCGGAAAACCCCGGTGATCGACGGCCATAACGACCTCGCCTGGGAAATCCGTGACGTGCACGGCGCCAGAGTCGAATCGCTCGATCTCGCCAAGGACACGCGCCCGCTTCAGACGGACATTCCCCGCCTGCGCAAGGGCCGCGTCGGCGCGCAATTCTGGTCGGTGTGGATCCCCGCCGACACGACCGGTCCGCGCGCGGTCGAGATGACGCTCGAACAGATCGATATCGTCCGCCGGTTCGTCGCCGCGAACCCTGCGGCGCTCGAACGCGCGACCAGCGCCGCCGATATTCGCCGGATCGAGAAGGCGGGGCGGATCGCGTCGCTGATCGGGGTCGAGGGCGGGCACCAGATCGACGGGCGCCTCTCCGTGCTGCGCCAGTACCGCGCGCTCGGCGTCGGTTACATGACGCTGACGCACGGCAAGAGCCTGAACTGGGCGGACAGTTCGACCGATGCGCCGCGCGCGAACGGGCTCACCGATTTCGGCCGCGCGGTCGTCGCCGAGATGAACCGGATCGGCATGATCGTCGATGTCAGCCACGTCTCCGACGCGACGATGCGCGCGGTCCTCGCCGCGGCCAGGGCGCCGGTGATGGCCTCGCATTCCAGCGCCCGCGCACTGACCGACGCCCCGCGCGACATTCCCGACGACCTGCTCGCCGCAATCGGCGCGAACGGCGGGATCGTCATGGTCAATTTCTATCCGGCCTTCGTCTCGACCGCGTGGCGGGCCTGGGATGCCGACCGGACCGCCTTCGCCAAGACTGCAGGCGTGCCCGCGAACGTCTATGGCGCGCGTTCGCCTGCGCCGCTGGTCGCCTGGGACCGGGACCATCCCGAACCGCGTGTCACCGCCGCGACCGTTGCGGATCATGTCGAGCATATCGCGCGGGTGGCTGGCCGGGATCATGTCGGCCTCGGCGGCGATTATGACGGCATCAACGGTACCGGGCCCGAGGGGATGGCAGGCGTCGACGGCTATCCGCTGCTGTTCGCCGAACTCGCACGGCGTGGCTGGAGCGATGCCGACATGGCCAAGCTCGCCGGCGGCAACATGCTACGCGTCATGGATGCCACCGACGCGGTTGCGCGGTCGCTGTCCGCACTGCCGCCGGGCGACGCGATCGATATCGCGTCGCGCTGAGACTCAGGGCACCGGCATCCGCGGCGCTGCCACCGGCTCGACCGCCAATGGTGGCACCGCGCGGAGCCTCAGCCCGATTGCCAGTGCCGCACCGCCGACGACCAGGCAAAAGCCCGTCACGCCGGGCCAGCCGGCATGCGTCCACGCGAACCCGCCCGCCGAGCCCAGCACGCTCGACCCCATATAATAGAAGAACAGATAGAACGCAGCCGCCTGCCCGCGCGCGCCACCGCCCGCGACGCTCTGTGCCCGCCGCCCGACCCACGCGCTCGCGATCGAATGCGCGCCGAAAAAGCCGATCGTCACCACCGCGATCCCGGCGATCACCAGCGCCAGCGGCTGCATCGCGGTCAGCGCGACACCGCCGATCAGCACCACCACCGGCACCCAGAAGATCGTCCGCCGCCCCAGCCTGCCGGCGAGCGTCCCGAACCGCGCCGAGCTGATCGACCCGAGGACATAGAGCAGGAACACCGCGCCGACCGCTGACTGGCTGAGCCCGTAAGGCGGCCCCATCAGCCGGAATCCTGCATAATTGTAGACGGTGACGAACACCCCCATCAGCAGGAACGCCTCGAGATACAGCAGCGGCATCGCCCGGTCCGCGAACAGCGCGCGCGCATCGCGGACCAGCGCCGCCGGGCGGCCCGCGCTGGGATGGAAGTTGCGCGACGGCGGGGCGAGCCGGCGAAACGCTTCGGCCATCGCCAGCCCCGCGACCCCGACCGCGGCGATCGCGAACCGCCAGCCGCCGAAATCGGCAACCAGGCTCGCGACCAGCCGCCCGCCCATCCCGCCAATCGCGCTGCCCGCGATATACAGCCCCATCGCCCCCCCGACCGACGCCGAATCGACCTCCTCGGCGACATAGGCCATCGCCACCGCCGGCACCCCCGCCAGCGCCAGCCCGGTGAGGAACCGCAGCACGAGCAAGCCGCTCCACCCCGGCACCAGCGCGGTCGCGAGCGTCAGTGCACCCGCCGCGAACATCGCCGCGATCATCAGCGGCCGCCGCCCGAGCCGGTCGGACACAAGGCCTGCGAACAGGATTCCGATCGCGAGCGGCCCCGTCGCGAGCGAGACCGCAAGCGACGCCGCCTCCGCGCTCAGTTGGAACTGCGCGGCGAACGACGGCAGCAACGGCTGCACCGAATAGAGCAGCGAGAAGGTCGAGAAGCCTGCGAACAGCATCGCGAGCGTCAGCCCGCGATAGGCCGGCGTCCCCGCCGCGATACCCGTCCCTGAAATGTCAGAATCCCCGCAGGAAGCTGTCGACATTGTGGCCGAGCGCATCGACCGCATAGCCGCCCTCCATCACGATCGCCGTCGGCCAGCCGCGCGCCGCGATATCGCGCGCCAGCACCGCATAATCGGGCGTGGTCAGCGCGAAGTGCGAGATCGGATCCCCCTCCCACGTATCCGCGCCGAAGCTGACGACGAGCAGCCCGGGATCGAACGCCGCGATCGCGTCGAGCGCGGTCGTCTGCGCCGTGCGAAACGCGTCGATCGCCGTGCCGTGGGGAAGGGGCAGGTTGAGCGTAGCGCCCAGACCCTCGCCGTCCCCCGTCTCGTCGGCATGCCCCCAGAAGAACGGATAGTCGGTCCGGGGATCGGCATGGACCGAGGCGTAGAACACATCGCCGCGGTCGTAGAAGATGTCCTGCGTGCCGTTGCCGTGATGATAGTCGATGTCGAGGATCGCGACGCGTGCGACACCCGCGTCGCGCGCCGCCTGTGCCGCGATCGCCGCGGTGTTGAGATGGCAATAGCCGCCGCAATAGTCCGCGCCCGCATGATGGCCGGGCGGCCGGCACAGTGCGAACGCCGCGCCGTCGCCCTCCAGCACCGCGTGCGTCGCGGCCAGCGCGGACTGCGCGCTGCCATAGGAAGCGGCCCAGCTGTCGGGGGTGATCGGCGTCGTTGCGTCGAAGCTGTGCGCGCCGATCATCGCATCGATCCGCGTCAGGTCGAGCGGCCGCCGCCCGCGGATCGGAAACGCATAGGGAATCGCATCGCCCGTTCGCCCCGCCTCGCGCCACAGCCGCGCCGCGTCCTTCAGGAACGTGACATAGGCCGGCGAATGCACCGCGAGGATCGCCGTCTCGCCGCGATCTGCCGGCGTCTCGACCGGACCTAGCGCCGCCAGGATCGCATCGACCCGCGCGGGCATCTCCGCATAGGTCGTGAAGCCGCCATTGTGCAGCTCCTGCGCCGGCGCATGCGCCCGCTGCCGGTCGTCGAAGAACATGCGCATCGGGTATACCCTCGTAAGGAGTGTCAGGCAGCGGGGCGGGCGAGCGCCTCCGCGATCAGCTTGCGCGAATTGTCGATCCCGTACAGCGCGATGAAACTGCCCATCCGCGGCCCCTGTTCGGAGCCGAGCAGCGTCTCGTACAGCGCCCTGAACCAGTCGCGCAGGGTCTCGAACCCGCCGGTCTTGCCGATCTCGTAGACGATGTTCTGCACATCTTCAGCGCTCGCATCGGCAGGCAGCGCGGCGAGTTCGGCGTCGAGCCGCTCGAGCGCAGCGATCTCGACGCCTTCGGGTGCACGCCGCTTGAGCGTCGGCGCGACGAAATCGCGGCCATAGGCCAGCGCATGGTCGATCAGCTTGTCGAGCTCGGGATAGCTCTCCGCCGACGCGTCGGGGACATAGTTCGCGAGATAGCCCCAGACCTGCGCCTTGCTCGCATCGCCCATCACGCCGACGAGGTTGAGCAGCAGCCCGAACGTCACCGGCAGCTCGCCCTCGGGCAGCTTGCCGTCATGGATATGGTGGACTGGATTGCCGAGCTTCTGCTTCAGGTCCTGACCTGCATAATTGCCGCGGAACTGCCAATATTCGTCCACCGCGCGCGGGATCACGCCCATGTGCAACGACTTGGCCTTTTTCGGCTCGCGATAGGCGTAGAACGCCAGCGATTCCTGCGGGCCATAGGTCAGCCACTGGTCGAGGCTGAGGCCATTGCCCTTGGACTTCGAGATCTTCTCGCCATTCTCGTCGAGGAACATCTCGTAGTTGAAGCCCTCGGGCGGGCGGCCGCCGAGTACGCGCGCGATCTTCGACGACTGGGTCACCGAATCGATCAGGTCCTTGCCCGCCATCTCGTAATCGACGCCGAGCGCGACCCAACGCATCGCCCAGTCGACCTTCCACTGGAGCTTGGCCTTGCCGCCGAGCACGCTCTGCTCGATCCGCTGCCCCTCATCCTCGAACGCGATCAGCCCGGCCTCGGCATCGATCACCTCGATCGGCACCTGCAACACGATGCCGCTGGTCGGCGAGATTGGCAGCACCGGCGAATAGGTCGCGCGGCGCTCGGCGCGCAGCGTCGGCAGCATCACGTCCTGGATGCCCTGGAAATGCCGCAGCACCCCCTTCAGCGCCTCGTCGAAGCGCCCGCTGGTGTAATATTCGGTCGACGACGCGAACTCGTAATCGAAGCCGTAGCGGTCGAGAAATTCGCGCAAAATCGCGTTGTTGTGCGCGGCAAAGCTCGAATGGGTGCCGAACGGATCGGGGATCTGCGTCAGTGGCTTGCCGAGATGCGTGGCGAGCATGTCGCCATTGGGGACGTTGTCGGGCACCTTGCGCAAGCCGTCCATGTCGTCCGAAAACGCGATCAGCCGCGTCGGCGTATCGCTCAGCGCATGGAAGGCGTTGCGCACCATCGTCGTGCGCAGCACTTCGTTGAACGTGCCGATATGCGGCAGGCCCGACGGGCCATAGCCGGTCTCGAACAGGATCGGCGCGCCCTGCTTGCCCTGCGGATAGCGCTTGAGGAGTTTGCGCGCCTCCTCATACGGCCAGGCTTTGGATTCCAGGGCGGCGGTGCGGAGCTCGTCGGTCATGCCCCGCGCCCTAGCGCGAAGGCACGAGTCTGCAAAGTCCGCGCCGACCCAGTGATCCTAAGACGCGACTCTACGCCAGGCGTTTACGGCCGCGTGCGGCCCGTACCCGTATTGGCGCCACCGCCGCCGCCCGTGCCGGGTGCACCGACCGAGCCGATATTGCCGAACAGGTCCTGGAAGAAGCCGCGCTGGCGACCCAGCGTCGGCGTCGTCTTGCCATCGGGGCTGATCGACGCGACCTGGTCGAGCCCGCCGCGACGGATCGCGGTGACGGTGCCCTGCTGGTCGAAGCTGATCTGCAGCGTGATCTGCGCGTTCGGGCGCGGGTTGCGGAACGCCAGGTTGCGGCTGTCGCGCGCCAGATAATACCAGTCGCCCTGGTCGAACTGCCCCGCGAGCGTCGGCTTGCCGAGCGTCTGGAGCACCGACTGACGGTTGTCGACGCCGGGCTGGACCGAGTTGACGAGGTCGACATCGACCACATAGCCCTGGTGCGAGCGAAGCTGCGTGCAGCCTGCGCTCGTCAGGCCGACGAGCGCGAGCGCCGCGACGCTGGCCGTACGGCGTGTCAGGCGGAATGAAAGGACGCTCATATACTCTCCCGGGGCGGGGTCACGCGATACTGGCGGCAGCACGATTGCATCGGCCGCGGATCGCCTCGATATGCGAGGTTGCGCAGGCAAACAAGCCGCCGCGCATTGGCGACGGGAAGGCGACAGGATTTGGGCTGGTTCGGCAGGCTATTGGGCGAGAAGCACGACGAGGCGCTGCCACTTTATACCGCGGTCGTGCAGCGCGCGCGCGCGGAGCATTGGTATCGCGACGGGCAGGTGCCCGATACGGTCGACGGCCGGTTCGACATGATCGCCGCGGTGCTCGCGCTCGTCATGCTGCGGATGGAATCGGAGCCATCGGGTGGTGAGCCCGCGGCGCGACTCGCGGAACGCTTCGTCGACGACATGGACGGGCAGCTTCGTGAGCTCGGGATCGGCGACATCATCGTCGGCAAGCATATCGGCCGGATGATGAGCATGCTCGGCGGGCGGCTTGGTGCCTATCGCGACGGGCTCGCGGCCGGTGATCTCGACGCGCCGCTGGTCCGCAACCTCTATCGCGGTGATCCACCCCCGCCCGCCGCACTCGCGCATGTCCGCACGGCGCTCACCGACTTCCACGCCGCGCTCGCCGGCGTCCCGCTATCAACCCTACTCGCCGGAGAGCTGCCATGACCCCCGAATTCAGCCGCCCCGAGCGACTCGACACGATCGGCGAGCGCGATCGCAGCGTGACCTTCGCCGCAACGCCCGAGGAACGCCGCAAGCTTGCCGCACGGTTCGCGATCCTGTCCGTCGACCTGCTCGAGGCGCGCTTCACGATCCGGCGGGACACCGCCGGGATCGTCGCCAACGGGCATGTGACGGCAAAGGTGGTGCAGGCCTGTTCGGTGACCGACGAACCGCTCACCGCGACGATCGACGAGCCCGTCGCGCTGCGCTTCGTCGACAATTTCGGCGCGGTCGACGGCGAGATCGAATTGTCGGACGATGCGCTCGACACCGTGCCGATCGATGGCGGTGCGGTCGATCTGGGGGAAGCGGCGGCCGAGACGCTCGCGCTCGCGCTCGATCCCTTTCCCCGCGGCCCCAATGCCGCGGCCGCACTGCGCGCCGCCGGGGTGATCAGCGAGGACGAATATCAGCCGGTAAACGCGTTTTCGGGGCTGAAGGCCCAGCTCGAGGGCAAGGGCTGACGCGTCCGGCCCGACGCGTCAGTCCGCGTCGGGTCCCAGCGTCGGATCGAGATCGCGCGGCCGCACGAAGCGGGTGAACCGCGCCGATCCGCTCGTCAGATCGTCCCAGTCGTCAATGTCGAACTGCAGCTCGGCAAGACTTGCGGTCGGATATTTGTCCTCAACCGCGTCGCGGAACGGGTGGGTCACGTCTGGGGTCAGCAGCAGGACGAGATCCTCAAGCCCCGGATTATGCCCGATCACCAGCGCGCGATCGACGCCGCGCGGCAGGTCGCGGACGAGGTCGAGGATCGTCCCCGCCGACGCCAGATACAGCCGACGGTCCCAGTCGGGTGCCAGCGTGCGTCCATAGCCCGCGACGATCTCTTCGAGCGTCTCGACGACACGGACCGCGGGCGAGGCGACGACATGATCGAACGCGAGCGACAGCGTGCGCATCTGCCGCCCGATGATCGTCGCGGCGCGGCGGCCCTTGGCGTTCAGCGGCCGGTCGAAATCGCGCGAGACCGTGTCGTCCCAGCCCGACTTGGCATGGCGCA
>Ga0265798_10003360_pt1 | contig 22803 bp, 21 predicted proteins | sample P3T30metagenome_FD_192430 | JGI IMG/M metagenome (GOLD analysis project Ga0265798, IMG submission 192430) | Plant litter microbial communities from East Loma Ridge, Irvine, California - P3 T30 | ecosystem: Environmental > Terrestrial > Plant litter > Unclassified | place: USA: California... | reverse complement strand
CTCGTTCAGGAAGCCGGCGACCTGCTCGATCACCAGGATGCGGCCATTCGGGGCCAGCACGATGAAGTCGACGTCGCCATACACCGAATACCCCTGCTCGACATTGGTCCAGTGTACGCCGTGGTAGACGACGTAGGGCGTGTCGGCCAGGCGCTCGTCGAGATAGGCCAGGGTTTCGATCTCGCGCGCGGCGGCGCCGGTGACGGCCATCTCGCGCCAGCCGGCAGGTTGGATATGGGCCATGATGTCCGCAAGCGTTAGTAAGGTGGAAAGTATTGTAAGACTGTTTCCACGATAGTCACACACCGTTGTGGGGAGAACGCATTAATGCACCGGAATACTGTTGAATCATTGCCCAATTGAAAAACTTATTGTCGCCTGGCGGTAATCCGGTGCACACTTTCGGGCATTACGCTCAGCACTATGGCCTTCGTGCATCTACTTTCCATCTTCTCGCCGATGTCGACTTCAGCATGGCGCCTGTGGGCGTGGCTGCTGCTATGCGCCCTGTGTCTGGTGCAGGCGCCTGCGCATGCTGGCGTGCTGCATAACTTCAATGGAGACAAGGTCAAGGATTGCACGCTGAGTGGCAAGGGGTACACCTGCGACACCCTGCCCGTGTCCAACTGGGACGACACGATGGCCATCGCCAGCGGTTACAGCGTCCATGTCAAATCCAATGTCAGTCCGGGCTGGGACTACGGATTGACGATGTCAGGCACTGCGCGCATGACCAGCACCGGTGGCATCGACCTGAGCCGGATCAATCCGTCCAAGATCAGTATCTCGGGCGGCTCGTTCGACGCGGCCGGCGAATTCAAGGTGGGCGGGCAGATCCGGGTGACGGCAAACGTTACCGCCGGCTCCATGACGATCGGTAACGAGGGCGGCTTCCAGCTCACCGGCAATCTGGTGTCGAAAGGCGCGCTGACGATCGCCACCGGCATCACCATCAACGGCGCGGTCAGCGCTACCCAGATCACCACCGGCTCGTCGGTCACGATCACCGGCGACATGGTATCGACCGGAGCGGTGTCGCTCGGCTCGAGCACCGTCGTCAGCGGCCTGGTCAGCGGCGCCCAGGTGACCACCAACTCGTCGGTCAGGATCGGCGGCAAGGTGACCTCGACCGGGACGGTATACATCGGCTACAACAGCAATGTCGGGTCGGATGTCACCGGCACCTCGATTACCACCGACGCTTCGGTCACGATCACGGGCGTGGTCAAGGCCAGCAACGTCCTGACGGTCGGCTCGGGCTCGACGATCCGCGGACCGATCAGCGGCAACACATCGATCACGCTCAACTCACCGATGACCATCGTCGGCAGCGTGACCTCGAACGGACCGATCGCGATCGGCTCGCACGCCAACATCGATGGCGCGATCAGCGGCACCGTCGTCACCACCAATTCGCCGGTGACGCTGAAAGGCGATATCGTCGCCACCAGCCGCTTCACGCTGGCCTCGGGCAGCACGGTCAACGGCAATATCACCTCGCCCGAAGTCGATATGTATGCGGCCAGCAGCATCGTCACCGGCAAGGTCACGGCGTCGAAGTACCTCACCATGGGCTCCGCGGTGCGCATCAACGGCGACGTCGATACCGGCCAGCTCAAGCTCGAAGCATCCGAGGCGATCATCAACGGCAATGCGGCGGTCGACTTCGCGACCTTGTTCTGGCATGGCCGCGTGAGCCAGAAGGTCTTCTGCAAGAAGGGTACGCGGCCGGGTTACTGCGACTGCGTCGACAACCAGAGCGATTATGCGGTCAATACCGCCAACGGCCCGCGCTGCGAGGCCGTCAAGCCGCCGGCCACCGGGTTGAGCCACTTCCTGATCGTGCACGACGGCAGCGCCGGCACCTGCGCCCCCGAATACGTCACCGTCAAGGCCTGCGCCAATGGTGACTGCTCGACGCTGCACAACGGCGGCGCCACGCTGACGATGGCGCCCGGCGGGCAGACGGTGGTGATCGATGCGAGCGGCGTCAACACCCGCGCCGAGGTGTCGAGCATCGCCACCGGCAAGATCAATCTCTCGCTGACCCAGGGCAGCGCCAAGCCGACCTTCGAGTGCCTCGTCGGCAATACGAAAAGCTGCGTGATGGATTTCACCGGCGGCGTCAATTTGAGCATCAGGAATATCCCCGATCACAAGGCGGGCAACAAGGTGTCGGCCCTGATCAAGGCAGTCAAGGCCAACGACAACGAAACCGCCTGCGTGCCGGCGTTTACAGGTCTCAAATCGGTCCAGTACAGCTGCGACTACGTGCTGCCGTCCAGCGGCGGCGGCACGATGGGACTGACCACGAATGAAGGTGCAAATGGATCGTTCGCCTGCAACGCGTCCGCCTCCCTGAGTACCAGGTTCGACACCAAGGGCGAGGCCAACGTCGATCTCACTTACTTCGACGCCGGCAAGGTGGCGCTCAAGGCCGCCGTCGAGCCGGCCAAGGGCAGGCAGGAATTCATCGTGGCGCCCAACCATTTCACGCTCGAGCCGGTGAAGCCGCTGCGGGCCGGCCTGCCATTCACCGTCAAGCTCGCGGCGCGCAACGCCAAGGGCGACGTGACGCCCAACTTCCATGGCGATGCGCTGCCCAAGGATGCGACGCTGACCGAGGTCGCATTCGACTGCATCGCCTCCGGCGTGCAGGGCAGCCTGCCCACCGTGACAACCGGGTTCTCCAAGGGCCAGGCCAGCGCCACGCTCAGCTACAGCGAAGCGGGCTATCTCGACCTGCGCGCGACGCACGCCAAGTTCCTCGGCAGCGCCGCCCCCAACCTGATCACCACCGGCACCACCGGCGGCGCGGCCAACGGCACATGCAAGGCCACTACCGGCCCCTTCGTACCCGCCTACTTCCAGGTCGAGCTGAAAGACGACAAGCGCAAGAAGACGAACTTCTTCTACTCGGGCGAGCCGATCCCGCTCAAGCTGAGCGCCATGAACGCGCAAGGCCAGGTCACCAAAAATTATCCGGCCGGCCACGGCAGCGGCGACGTCATCAAGTTCAGCGCCATGCGGACCGATGGCACGGCGGCGCCGGGTGCGGTCAGCGGCACCTTCGAGGCCAGGCATTTCGTCTCCGGCGAGGCCCCGCTTGCCGGTACGCCGTTCGCGAGCCCGATCTTCAGGTTCGGCGATGCGAAGCATGCACCGCTCCAGATCCGCCTGCGCGCCGACAACGAGACCAAGGGCCAGGACACCAGCCTGCGCATTACCTCGGCTTACTCGCCAGGCGAGCCGGAACAGGCCCGCCCCTTCATCCGCACCGGGCGCCTGCGCCTGGGCAAGCGCTTCGGCCGGGTCGGCGCGCAAGCGCTGGATATGCCGGTCACGGTCGAATTCTGGAGCGGCAACAGCTGGGTGCGCAATACCCAGGACAGCTTCACCGTGATTCCCGGCAGCGCCTTCGCCCAGTCGCCCGGCAGCACTGGCGCGGCCAAGCCGTCGGCCAACAGCCTGCCTGCGGTAACCATCATCAACGGCGCCGGCAAACTGCCGGTCACGGGCGACGCGCCGGGCTGGATCGACATCGCCATCAACCTGGGACCGGACAAGCAAGACACGTCCTGCCTGCCCGCGCACCCGGCCAGCAGCGGCGGCGCCCAGGCCTGGCTGCGCTCGCCCGTGGACTGCAACGGCCTCTGGGGCAATCCCGTCACCGATCCGGCGGCGCGCGCCACCTTCGGCATCTTCCCGGCCGAAAACCGCCGTCTCATCCACGTGCGCGAGGTATTCAATTGAGGCGCCAGGACGGCTTCACGATGGTCGAACTGATCACGGTAATGATCCTGATCGGGGTGCTGGCCGCGATCGGCATCCCTAGGCTGATGGGCGATAACACCATCGCCGGGGTCGTGTTCGGCGACCAGGTCGCCAGCGCGCTGCGCCATGCGCAAACCTCGGCCGTGGCGCACCGGCGCCTGGTCTGCGCGGCGCTTGGCGAGCGCTCGGTGAGCCTGACCATCCGCACCGCCACCAGCGCTCCCGCCGCGAACGCAGGCGCGGGCGCCTGCACTAGCGCGCTGCAGGGCATCGAGGCCGGCGCCTACGACAGCAGCAACACCAAGGTCGCCCTGGCGAACGCGCCGTCCCTGCTGTTCTTCCGGCCCGACGGCACCATTGGCGCTACCGCGAACGGCGCGCCGCTCGGCAGGACCGGCATCGAGGTCAGGTTCGGCGCCACGGTCCAGCGCACCATCCGGCTCGAAGGAAGCACCGGCTATGTTCAATAGAAGGCGCATGGCCGGGGTTACCCTGGTCGAACTGATCGTCGCCATCGTCATCGTCGGCATCGCGCTGGCCGGCCTGGTCGCGGCCTATACCCGCGCCAGCATCGCCAGCGCCGATCCGGTGGTGACCCAGCAGATGCTGGCGATTGCAGAATCCATGATGGAAGAAGTGATGCTCAAGCCCTTTGCCAGCGGGGGCGGTGGCAGCGCGCCGGGCGCCACCCGCGCGCAGTACGACGATATCAACGACTATGCGAACTACACGCTGCAGGGCGTGACCGATGCCGACGGTAACGCCATCGCCGGCCTGGGACGCTACCAGGTCAGCGTGACGGTCGCCCCGCTGGCCACCGACCTGCCGGGCGTGGCCACCGGCAATGCGCGGCGCATCAATGTCACGGTCAGCCATGGCAGCGACAGCCTGACGCTGAGCGGCTGGAGGACCAGCCAATGATGCGAAACATGCAGCGCCAGTCCGGTTTCACGCTGGTCGAACTGATCGTCGTCATCGTCCTGATCGGCATCATCGGCGGCGTGCTGGCCCTGCAACTGGCGCCGGCGATCCGCGCCTACCTGGCGGTGGCCGAGCGCGCCGCCCTGACCCACCAGGCCGACACCGCGCTGCGCCGGATCGCCGGCGACGTGCGCCGCGCCGTGCCCAATTCGCTGCGCCTCGGCTCCAGCCAATGCCTGGAACTGGTGCCGAGCAGCGACGGCGGGCGCTATCGCAATGACCAGGATTTCTCGGACAAAGCGCCAGCGGCCGCCTTCCTCGACGATAGCGCGCAGCGTTTTGTGTTCGATGTGCTCACGCCATTTAGCCGAGAGCCGGTGCGGGGCGACGCCATCGTGATCGGCAACCAGAATCCCGACGACGTCCATGGCGACGTCAATGTGGCCCTGGTCGACAGGGTCGGCGCGCCGCCGGCCGCCAGCATGGGCGAGCGGCGCATCACGCTGCAGGCGGCCAAAGGCTTGCGCGTCCCGGATGGCTATACCGGCGCCCGCTTCATGGTCGTGCCGGCCGCCGAGCGCAGCGTCGCCTATGTGTGCGACGCAGGCAAGCTGTATCGGATCGCGTCGACGAGCGCGAGCCTGGCGCCGCGCTGTACGGTCCCGGCCAATGCGCCGCTGCTCGCCAGCGGCGTCGATGCCTGCGAATTCATCTATTCCGCCAACCAGGGCGCCACCCAGGAAAGCGGGTTCGCCCAGCTCCACCTCACCTTGCGCGGCAAGGAAGAAGCGGTCTCGCTCACCCTCGGCGCCCACGTGGACAACGTGCCATGAACCGATCCCGTCGCCAGGCTGGATTTGCCTATATCGCGGCAGTGGTGCTGCTGGTAGTGGTCGCCGGGCTGGCGGTTGCCCTGCTGCGCTTGACCTCGACCCAGCAAGCCACCGTCAACCAGGCCCTGCTCGGCGCTCGGGCCAGCCTGGCCGCGCGCGGCGGCATCGAATGGGCGTTCCATGTATTGAACACGCGCTGCCAGCAGGCGCCGGCCACGCCGGTGCCGATCGACCTGACCGAGTTCCAGGCCGAGTCGGGCTTCCACGTCAGCGTCACCTGTTCGTACACCACCTACTTCGAAGGCGAGCGCATACGCATACCGGGTCCGGGCGGCGACCCGGAGCAGGTCGCCGATCCACTGGCCAAGCGCATCTACCGGATCAGCGCCGTCGCCTGCAATGGCGCAGGCAGCCGTTGCCCGGACCAGAACAGCGCCGCGGATGCAAGCTATGTAGAACGCGCCCGGGTGGCCACCGTCTGCGTGGTCATGGACCCGAGCAACAGCCTGATTCCTTGCGAGATCTGAGCTGGCGACCATACGCGCTGGCGGCGCTCTCCTATAATTGGCGCATGACCCCATCCTACCGCCTGGCGATCTTCGACTTCGACGGCACGCTGGCCGATTCCTGGCCCTTCTTCCTGAGCGTGTTCAACGATATCGCCGACCAGCACGGCTTTCGGCGGATCGACGCCGAGCAGGCCGAGCGCTTGCGCCATTACGGTCCGCGCGACGTCATGCGCCACGTCGGCATGCCGGCCTGGAAGCTGCCGTTCGCCTCGCGCTCCTTCATCGACCGCATGCGCGCCGTCACCACCACCGGTCGGATCCCGCTGTTCGACGGCATCGGCCCCATCTTGAACGAGCTCGACCGGGCCGGCCTGCGGCTGGCGGTGGTGTCCTCGAATGCCGAGGAAAACGTGCGCGCCGTGCTCGGCCCCGAGCTGGCGGGGCTGATGGGGCAGTACGAATGCGGGATGTCGATCTTCGGCAAGGCCGCGCGCATCCGCAAGGTGCTGCGGCTGGCGGGCACCGCGCCGTCCCAGGCGCTGTACGTGGGCGACCAGACCACGGACGCCGACGCCGCGCGCCGCGCCGGCATCGGCTTTGGCGCGGTCAGCTGGGGCTATGCGCCGATCGAGATCCTGCGCCAGGTGGCGCCCGAACGCGAGTTCGGCGCGCCGGCCGACCTGCTGTCGCTGGCGCGGGCGTGAACCGCGCGGCGCGTACTCATCCCTTCACGCACACCACCTGCTTGAGGGTGTGGACCACCTCGACCAGCTCGCGCTGGGCGTGCATGACGGCGTCGATGTCCTTGTAGGCCATCGGGATTTCATCGATCACGCCTTCGTCCTTGCGGCACTCGACCCCGCGCGTGGCGCGTTCCTGGTCGGCCACCGTGAAGCGGCGCTTGGCTTCGGTGCGGCTCATTACGCGTCCCGCGCCATGGCTGCAGCTGTTGAAACTTTCTGGATTGCCCTTGCCGCGCACGATGAAGCTACGCGCGCCCATCGAGCCCGGGATGATGCCCAGTTCGCCTTGACGCGCCGACACCGCGCCTTTGCGTGTGATCAGCACATCCTTGCCGAAGTGGCGTTCGCGTTGCACATAGTTGTGGTGGCAATTGACTGCTTCGACATGCGTGTCGAACGGTTGCTTGATCACGCTGCGCACCGCGTGGATCAGGTTCTGCATCATGACTTCGCGGTTGATGCGCGCGAACTTCTGGGCCCAGCCGACCGCCTCGACGTAATCGTCGTAGTGCCGGGTGCCTTCTTCGAGATAGGCCAGGTCCTGGTCGGGCAGGTTGACCATGTGGCGCCGCATGTCCTGGCGCGCCAGCTCGATGAAATGGGTGCCGATCGCATTGCCCACGCCGCGCGAGCCGGAATGCAGCATCAGCCAGACGAAGTTGTCCTCGTCCAGGCAGACCTCGACGAAATGGTTGCCGCTGCCCAGGGTGCCCAGGTGCTTGTAGTGGTTCGCATGGCGCAGCTTGGGGTATTTGCGGCAGATGGCGTCGAATTCATCCTTGAGCCTGGCCCAGCCGGCATCGACGGCCGGCGGCGGGTTGCTCCAGGACCCGACGTCGCGGCCCCTGGCGTTGCGGGTCTTCGGCGACATGCCATGCGGCACCGCCTGCTCGATGGCGCTGCGCAATCTGCCCAGGTTATCGGGTAAGTCGCCGGCGCGCAGCGTGGTCTTGGCGGCCATCATGCCGCAGCCGATGTCGACGCCGACCGCGGCCGGGATCACCGCCCCCAGGGTCGGGATCACGCTGCCGATCGTCGAGCCCTTGCCCACATGGACGTCAGGCATGACGGCGACGTGGTGGAAGACGAACGGCAGTTGCGCCAGCTTCGACAATTGCTCCTTCGCTTCAGGCTCGACCGGCACGCCTTTGGTCCACATCTTGACGCGGGCGCCGGCGCCGGCGCCGAGCACTTCGTAGTCGTTCTGTTCCATGCGGCGCATGATGGCGCAAAACGATAATCCATGCTGTCCGCCTGAATTGGCCTTGCCCTTATCGCTATTGCTATACTCGGCACACTACACTGTTGCATGAATGAACAATGACACTGCCGATGCGTCTTCCCCTCATCCTCCTGGCCCCGCTGCTGCTGACCGGCTGCTTTATCGAGACGGCCACCTATTCCATCGATCCCAATACCGATCACGCGATCACGGTCAGGGTTGAGAAGGAAACCTTCTGGGCCAAGGAAGGCACGCTGCGCGTGATCATGTCGCGCCTGCCGGAATGCCAGCGCCAGCTTCAGCTGGGTTCGGTATGGCTGTCGGGTTTGCAGGTCGAGTTGTTCGGCAACGGCAATAACGTGTATACCTTGCGCGCCGACGACCAGGCCTGGCAGATCGACACCACCGGCTGCACCGAGCTGCAAGCGCCGGATGCCGATGCGGTCACCGGCCTGCCGCTGGGGATCTTCGAACTCGGCGACGACGACAAGCTGACCTTCGAAAAACCGGAAGCGTCGACCGGCGAATAAGCCGGCAGGAAGTCAGGGCCGCAGCCAGCCGCGCCCGATCGGCAGCGCCAGCAGCCGGTGATAGACCAGCTCGAGCGCCGGCAGCGCCCGTGCGCAGGCGGCCTGCGCCAGCGGCGTATAGGCCAGCAGCGCGAAGCCGCCCGACACCAGCAGCGCCCCGATCATGTCCTTCGGCCAGTGCACGCCGAGATAGATGCGCGACCAGGCCACGATCAGCGACAGCGGCAGCATCACCAGTCCCAGGCTGCGCGCCAGTGGCACGCGGCTGAAGGCCAGCACCAGCGCCACCGAGAAGATGCTGGTGGCGTGGTCGCTCGGGAAGGAACTGTCGGGCGCATGCAGCAGGAAGGTATGGCCGACCTCGGCGACGAAAGGCCGCGGGCTGTACCACAGGTGGCCGATCATGGCGTTCAGGGTCAGCGCGCAGGCTGCCGCCAGGAAGGCGCGCAGCGCCACTTCGCGCTGTGGGCCGGCTCCACTGGCCCACAACAGCACCAGGGAAAAAGGCACCAGGAAAATCAGCCACTCGGCGGCAAACAGGGCCCCCAGCAATTGCCAGCCAGTCAGGCCAGCGTGGGCATTCAGGACGGAAAACAGGATCAGGTTGAGATGCTCGAGCATGGGGCGGGCGCTATTGATGAAAAATTGATAACTTTTTCCATAGCTTAGCCCATCCATTCTTGCGCACCCTTGGCAAAGTGCAACAGAATGTGACAAAAAAGTGACAGCTAGCGTGGCCGATGCCTAGCGTTTGTGCAGCAAAGAACGCAGCTGGGCGAGTTCGGGCTGCCGCTCCGCTTTTTCCAGCACGCTTTCCAGCAACGACTGGCCGTTCTCGCGCTGCATCGTCCACTGGGTGAAATACTCATGCACGGTGCGCCAGGGCGGATAGCCGGCAGGCATCGCACGCCAGGTTGTGCCGGTGTGCAAAAAGTACAGCACGGCGCAGAACACATCATATAAATCGTGCTTGCGCGGACGCGTCTTGCGCCGGGCCGCCTCGAGCATGGCGCGTATCGCCTCGAACTGCTCGCGGGGAATATCGCTGGGATAGGCTGGACGATCCATATTGACCTCCAAAACAACTTGGAGGTCCTGATTTGGAACAGGTTCCCGTTGTATTTACAAGGTAACCTATTCCCGGGATCTCAGTCGCGCGCCAGTGCGAGGAACTCGGTGCGCAGCGCCAGGTTCGGTTGCAGCTCGCCCAGCAGGGTCGAGGTGATGGTTTCTTCGCCGATGGCACGGATGCCGCGGCTTTCCATGCACATATGGCGGCACTTGACGACGACGCCGACGGCCTTCGGTTCCAGCACTTCCATCAGCGCATTGGCGATCTGCATCGTCATGCGTTCCTGCACCTGCAGGCGCTTGGAGAAGATGTCGACCAGCCGGGTCAGCTTGGACAGCCCCACGATCTTCCCGTTCGGCAGGTAGCCGACGGTGGCCTTGCCGAAGAACGGCGCCAGGTGGTGTTCGCAGTGGCTGTAGACCGGGATGCCGCGCACCACGATCAGTTCATTGTATTCCTCGGCGCCATCCTCGAACGCCTTGAGCACTTCCACCGGATCCTGGTTGTAGCCCGAGGTCCAGTGCTTCCAGGCTTTCGCGACGCGCGCCGGCGTTTCGACCAGGCCCGGACGCTCCGGGTTTTCGCCCAGGCTGGTCAGGAGACGACGCCAGTCGTGTTCGGTGAAAGCTTCTTTGTCAGACATGGTGCACCTTAAAAATACGATTGCCGCAAGTATACAGGGAAGGACTGTGGCCGGCTGGCGGCCGCCCTATTCTTGAGGAAAATTAAATCTGATATGACACAGATCGCTTAGCGTTGAGCGTGGTTCCAGCCTGGGAGAGCGCTATGTTCGGCAGCACGGTTCTGGAAGTCGCCATCGGCCTGGCATTTTGCTATGGCACCCTGGCGCTGGTCGTCACCACCTTGCAAGAGGCGCTGGCTGCGGCCTTCCAGCTGCGCGCCGCCATGCTGCAAGACGCCGTCAAGCGCATGCTGAACGATCCCCACTTCGACGGCGCGGCGCGGGTGCTGTATGCGCATCCGCTGGTCAACCCGCGTGCCGGTGCGCTCGATCCCGGCGCGCGCCTGTCCGCCAGGCTGCGGCGTACGCCACGCCCATCCTACATCGAACCGGCAAACTTCGCGATCGCGCTGGTCGACGCCATCCGCGGCAGCCAGGACTCGCTCGAGGCCGACATCGCCGCCGTTCCCGATCCCCAGCTGCGGCGCACCCTGCAGACCCTGTACCTGCAGGCGGGCGGCGACCGGCAGCGCTTCCAGGCGGCCCTTGCCGGCTGGTTCGACACCGCCATGGAGCGCCTGTCCGGCGTCTACAAGCGCAGACAGCTCCTGATCTCGTTCCTGGTCTCGCTGCTGCTGACGATCCTGTTCAACATCGACAGCATCCACCTGTTCCAGACCCTGTGGCAGCATCCCGCCATGGCGGCCCACATCACCGCCGTGCCCGACGGGCTGGACGCCGACGTAATGGCCCAGCTGTGGGTGCTGCCGATCGGCTGGCAAGCCTTTCCGCCGCTGTTCGATGCGGACTTTGCGCTGCAGGCCTCGGGCTGGCTGGTCACCGCCAGCACCGCGCTGTTCGGCGCGCCGTTCTGGTTCGACATCCTGCAGCGCGCGATCAACCTGCGCAGCACCGGTGCCAAGCCGGCCCCGATCAATGTTGAACAAGCCATGGCGCCCACGCCGGCGCAGGATGGCGTGACCGTGGTGGTGGCGCCGGCCCGCCCCTGAGCCTGGGTACGCGCTTAACGTCCGGGCGGGCGGTGGGCGTCCACCAGAACACTCGAGATCGACATCTGCGGCACCCGCTCCGGCCATTCGTCGCCGGGGCCGAACCAGCGCGCTTCGGCGATCTCGCTGGTGTCGACCCGGATCTCGCCCTCGAGGTAGTCGGCCGTGAAGGCCAGCATCAGCGAATGCGGGAACGGCCACGACTGGCTGGCGAAGTAGCGCAGATTGTGCACGCGCAGGCCCACCTCTTCGAACACCTCGCGGTGGATCGCTTCCTCGATCGACTCGCCCGCCTCCAGGAAGCCGGCCAGCGGCACGAAGCGCTGGGTCGCGTGCTGCAGGTGCTTGGCCAGCAGCACCGAGTCGCCCTTGCGGATCAGCACCATCATGGCCGGCGAAATGCGCGGATAGGCCATGTGGCCGCAATTGACGCACTTGAAGCAGCGCTCGCCGACGGCCAGCACGGTGCCGCTGCCGCACACGCCGCAGAAGCGGTGGGTGCGCGCCCATTCGGCCACTTGCGCCGCGCGTCCCGCGACGCCCACCAGCGCCTCGTCGATCACCCCGAACAGCGCGCGCAGGCCGCGCCAGCCATGGCCCGGCGGCAGCACCGGCTCCAGGTCGAACCAGCCGGCCTGGCAATAGCGCCCGTCCAGCAAGCCCAGCGGCTGCAAGGTGTCGCGCGCCACGCCCATGCGCTCCAGGGTCGCCGCGTCCGGCAAGGCCGGCCCATCCTCGCGCACCAGCAGCTGTCCCTTGTGGAACACGAAGTTCAGGGGTTCCGGGTCGGGATGCGGCGCGAACAGCGGCGTGAAGGAAGCGGGCGTATGGAGCATGGTCGAGGGGATGGTGGACGGTATCCCTTGATGATACCGCCTTTCCCGGCAACGTTCAGGCGCCGGTCCCGGCAGGCCATCCGGCCCGGCTGGCCGAATTCGCCACGCGGCCGCGAACTAATCCTGAACGGCCGCGCTCAAAGAATGGCTGACCACCGCACGCTGCCCGCTGCTTTCAATCCGGCATGCAACACCGGCCCTCGCCCCCGGTGTTCAACCCACTGATCTGCCGCTGCGCTAACCAGGAGAAGACGATGGACGATACCCCCGTTGTGCTCGGCATAAACCGCGACCGGCATGCGAGCGTCTGCCTCATGCACGGTTCACACGTGCAATGGGCAATCCAGAAAGAGCGCCTCACGCGCCACCAGCACCACGCCGGAGAACCGGACGACATGGACGCGTTCTACCTGCCCCACCTGTCCGGGCTCGAACGTCCGCTCGATGTACTGGTCGAATGCCGTGCGTCCGGTGGGGTGGCCGACGGGGGGACGGACGGGGTGACCGACGGGGCGACTGACGACCTCGCCGGCGACGACGGCGACCGCTCGCTCGTCTTTGCCCGCGGCGCGCGGCGCGCCGGCATTTCGCGGCACCTGGCGCAGGTCTATGGCGCCTTCCACCCGTCGCCCTTCCGCGAGGCGGCGGTGATGGTCGTGGGCGGCCAGGGCAGCCTGGGGGCCGACGGGCGGCGCGAAGTCGCCTCCTGCCACCGCGTCGACCGCGAGCGCGTCGCCTGCATCGGCCAGCAATTGCGGGGCGATGGCGACCGGCACGCGGCCGGCCTCGGCATGTTCTACGCCGGGTTCACCCAGGTGCTGTTCCCGGGCCAGGGCAACGAAGGCAAGGTGACCGACCTCGCGCCCTACGGCGATCCGCATGCGCTCGGCCTGCCGCCCCTGGCGCTCGAAGGCATGCAGGTCGCGATCCCGCATGCGTGGCCAGTGCTGCTCGAAGAAGTCGAGCGTTTCCGCTTCGGCTCGCCCAAGGCCAGCTTCACCGACTGCGCCAACCTGGCGGCGGCCGGCCAGCACGCCTTCGAAGACGCGCTGCTGGCGCTGGCGCGCTGGCTGCACGGGCGCACCGGCCTGGACGACCTGTGCCTTACCGGCGGGGCCGCCCTCAATGGCCCGGCCAATGCGCGCCTGCTGCGCGAAGGTCCGTTCCGGCGCGTGTTCGTGCCGCCGGCCCCGGGCGCGGCCGGCGCCGCCCTCGGCTGCGCCATCTACGGCCTGCTCGAGCTGGCCGGGCGCAGCGCCGACTTCCGCTGGACGCATGACTATCTCGGCCCGGCGCCCCAGCTGGCCGACATCGAGGCGGCGCTCGACGGCGCGAGCGACCTGATCGTCGAGCATCCGCGCGGGCGCGATGCCCTGTGCGCGCGCATGCTCGACCTGCTGTGCTCGGGGCGGGTCGTCGGCCTGTACCAGGGCCGCAGCGAATTCGGCCCGCGCGCCCTGGGCCACCGCAGCATCCTGGCCGATCCGCGCCGCGAGCGCATGCGCGACTGGATCAACGTCCGGGTCAAGGAACGCGAATGGTTCCGCCCCTTCGCCCCCATGGTGGCCGAAGAGCGCGCCGCCCAGTACTTCGACCTGCAGGCGCCGTCGCCCTTCATGCAGTTCGCGGTGCCGGTGCGCAGCAGCGTGATGCCGCTGCTGGCGGCGGTCACCCACGTCGACGGCAGCGCGCGCCTTCAAACGGTCGGCCCGAGCGACGATCCGGTGCTGCGCGCCCTGCTGGCCGGTTTCGAAGTGCGCACCGGGGTGCCGGTGCTGCTGGGCACCTCCCTGAGCGGCAGGCACGAACCCCTGGTCGAGACGCCACAAGAAGCGGTCGCCGCCTTCCGCCGCCTGCCGCTGCACGGCCTGGCCATGCCGCCCTACCTCGTCATGAAGCGCCACGAACCCGGGCTGCCGGCATGATCCGCGGCTACCCGCGCCATGCCAGCATCTGGCCCGGCGAGCGCCTGCAGCTGCACGTGTCGACCGACCGGCCGCGCTTTCGCGCCGCCCTCTACCGCTGGGGCGATGGCTTCGAGCCGGTCATGCGCAGCGACTGGCTACCCGGCAAGCATGCCGTCGACGCCGGCCCGGCCGACGACTGGCACTGGCCCGATTATTCGCTGGCGCTGGGGCCGTCCCTGCGCTCCGGCGTCTACCTGGCCCAGCTCGAAGACGCCGGCCCGCGCCCGCCACGGCTCGAGCAGGATGCCGGCGCCGTCCTGTTCGTGGTGCGGGGCGAACCCGATGCCAGGCTCCCGCCTCCGCCCGCCGTGCAGGCTGCAAGCGATCCATATGCCGGCCACCGCCCCGCGCGGCGCCTGCTGTACAAGCTGCCGCTGGCTACCTATCACGCCTACAACCGCAGCGGCGGTGGCTATTACGACACTGCGCAGCGCGCCGGGATGCCGCTTGGCGCGCGCGTCTCGCTGCGCAGGCCCGGCGGCGGCATCGGCGGCCCGGTCTGGGGCGCTCCCGACCATTACGACTGCCGCTCGCCGCGCCAGACCTTCGCCCACTGGGACGCCCGCTTCGTGCGCTGGCTCGAGCGCAGCGGCTACGCGGTCGACTATTGCACCGACCTCGACATCCATGCCGATCCCGCCCTGCTCGGCCACTACCGGCTGCTGGTCGGGGCCGGCCATGACGAATACTGGACCGAGGCGCGCCGCGACGCCGTCGAGGCCTTTGTCGAAGGCGGCGGCAACGTCGCCTTCTTCGGCGCCAAGCTGTGCTGGTGGCGCGTTCACCTGGTCGACGGCGGCACGGCCCTGGTCTGCCGGCAGGACGGCCCGCAGGATGCGCACGACCACTGGTGGCAGCCGCACGGCGCGGCCCGCCCAGAAGACAGCCTGAGCGGCGCCAGCTACCGCCACGGCGGCGGCTGGCGCGACGGCCCGCGCCAGACCGGCGGGTTCCGGGTCCAGGACGCCAGCCACTGGGTATTCGCCGGCACCGGCCTGGCGCAGGGCGAGCGCTTCGGCCACGACACCTGGCCGCCGCTGGCCGGCCATGCCTGCGACGGCGCGCCGCTCGCCGCCTTCGACCACGACAGCGGCAAGGCGACCCTGTCCGCCTGGTGCGACCGCGCCGGCACGCCGCACGGCTACCAGGTGCTGGCGGCCTGCCACCTCGACCGCCACTGGCAAGATCTTCCATCGCGCGAGCGGCATGCCGCGCGCGAAGGCATCCACGCCGCCACCCTGGGCATCTACCAGCGCGGCGGCACCGTGTTCTCGGCCGGGACCACCGACTGGGCGCAAGTCATCGACGGGCCGCGCGACCGCCGGGTCGAACGCATCACGCGCAATGTGCTCGACCGTTTGCTGGCGTAACGCACCAAGCGTGCGCCGCCGTGCGCTGCCGTGCATCCAGGCGGCGTCGCCGTGCAGGGCAGGACCGCCGGCGCAGGCAGGCTTTTAGTAGGCATGCGCAGGCAGAAGCAAGGCTGTCAGTTGGAACATCGGCGAACGACAAGAATTCGCGACGATGAAAAACGATTGTGAGAGGAGAAAACCATGCCCCGGCGACCTTTGCTGCATCGTCTCCCGGTCCAGTCCGTCGTGGTGTTCCGCGCCCTGCACCTGGGCGACATGCTGTGTACGGTCCCGGCCCTGCGCGCCCTGCGCACTGCCTTGCCCAAGGCCAAGATTACCCTGGTCGGCCTGCCCTGGGCGGCGCAGTTCGTTCACCGCTTCGCCGATTATCTCGACGAATTCCTGCCCTTTCCCGGCCATCCCCTGCTGCCAGAGCAAACCGTGCACCATGACGACCTGCCCCCGTTCTATGCCACGGTCTGCGCGCGCGAATTCAGCCTGGCCCTGCAGCTGCATGGCAGCGGCGACATCGCGAACCATATCGTCTCCGGCTTCGGGGCGACCGCGATGGCGGGCCACTGCCGCGGCAAGCCCTTGAGCACCGAAAAGACCGTCCTCGTTCCCGCCCCCGAGACGGGCGCCGAACCGGAACGCCTGCTGCATCTGGTCGAGCAACTCGGGGCGCCGGTGGCCGGCTCGCACCTGGAGTTTCCCATCCTGCGCGAAGACGAGGACGAGCTTGCCGCCAGCGGCCTGGCGGCAGGGCTCGAACCGGGCGCCTATATCTGCGTGCATCCGGGGGCGCGCGAGCGCAACACCTGCTGGCCGCCGGAACGCTTCGCCAGGGTGGCCGACCGGCTTGCCGACGAATTCGGCATGCGCATCGTCCTGACCGGATCGGCGGACGAGGCGCCGCTCGCGCAGGCGGTCGCCGATCGCATGCATGCGCCCGCCGTCATCGCCGCCGCTCCGATCTCGATCGGCGCCATGGCGGCCCTGATGAGCCGCGCGCGCCTGCTGATCTGCAACGACACCGGGGTGTCGCATATCGCAGCCGGGCTGGGGCTGAACAGCGTGGTCATCTTCAGCAAGGCCGACATCGCGCGCTGGGCGCCGCTCGACCGCCTGCGCCACCGCTGCATCTGGGATCCGGGCGCCGAGCGCGCCACTGTGGTGCTGCAGCATGCGCGCACCTTGCTCACCGGCGCCGAGCCCAGCAGGCAACGGGCGGCGGGGATGTGGCCTTACTGGTAAGCGATGCGGCTTCTTGCCTGATCAGCCGCTGACACTCCCTGGCGCGCTAATGAACAGGCTATGAACCGATGCTGTACAGCCGTGCGTCACTACGCCCGGACTTTCCGGGTTATGTTGCAGCGTTCGCAAGGTCTGGCGCGCATCCGGGTCGTGCAGGCTGAACACAAGCCCGGCCCTTCATCTGTCGAGCAAGCCGGAAAACGTCCAGGATGTCACAAAGCGTTGTACGCGTATCCTAAATCTCACCAATTCCCACGCAGCAAACACTATTTTCGTCCAGAATATCTGGATCAATTCGACATCCTAACGTCATGGACAAACTGTCAACACTGGTCGGCCGCCACTCGTTCAACGCACGCATTTTTTATAATGGGACGTTTTGCGACGCCAATCAATTTGCCGAAGACGGCGTATCCGGCCAGCTGCACGTGGTGCGCGACGGTCCCGTGGACTTCATCCATGACGATGGCGCGGTCACCCGCATCACCGAACCCAGCCTGCTGTTCTACCCGCGCGGCACCAGCCACCGGCTGCAGGTGGATCCGGGCCACAGCGCCAGCCTGCTGTGCGCGCACATCGTGTTCCAGGACGGGATGAGCAATCCGCTGGCGCGCATCTTGCCGCAATGCCTGGTGCTGCCGCTGAGCGAGATCGCCGGCCTGCAATCGACGCTCGACCTGCTCTTCGACGAGGCCGCCCGCAGCGAACCCGGACGCGAAGTGATCCTCGACCGCCTGTGCGACGTCCTCCTGATCCAGGTCATCCGCCGCGAATTCGACAGTGGCAGGCTGTCGGTGGGCCTGCTGGCGGGGCTGTCCGACCGCCAGCTGTCGCTGGCGCTGGCCGCCATCCACGAGCGTCCGCATGAGCCCTGGAGCCTGCAGTCGCTGGCCCAGGTCGCCTGCATGTCGCGCGCCGCCTTCACCGAACGCTTCCGCGACGTGATGGGCATCCCGCCGGGCGAATACCTGACGCGCTGGCGCATCGGTGTCGGCAGCCGCCTGCTGCGGCAAGGCATGCCGGTCAAGCAGGTCAGCAGCCGCGCCGGCTACACCAGCCCCTCCACCTTTACGCGCGCCTTCACCACGATGATGGGCGCTTCGCCGCGCGAGTGGCTCAAGCAGGCAGCCGGCTGATCAACCGGCCGCAAATGCAAACGCAGACGCTCCTTGCGGAGACGTCTGCGTGGTAAATTCCTGCGAGGCGGCCGTCGAGGCCGCCATTCGTCTTACTTCAACAGGCGGGTGCGGCACGCCACCATGGCGATCACCAGCGACAGGCCGCCAACATAGGCGATGGCTGCCTGCATGCCGATGAAGTGGGCGACGGCGCCGATTGCCGGTGGGCCCATCAGGCTACCGCTGTAGGCCATGCTGGCCACTGCTGCCAGGGCCGCCGGGCCTTGCGCGCCGGCGGCGCTGAACACGAACGGGAACACCAGGGCCAGGCCGATGCCGGCGATCGCGAAACCGCCCAGGGCGATGTAGGCATTTGGCGCCAGCACCGCGAAGAACAGGCCCGATGCGGCAACCAGCGCGCCCAGGGTCACCAGGCGCTTGGCGCCGTAGCGTTCCTTCATCTTGTCGCCGACCATGCGCGACATCAGCATCATCACCGAGAACGAAGACAGTGCCAGCGGCGCCAGGCCGTCCGACGCGCCGAAGTGTTCTTTCAGGAACAGGCCGCTCCAGTCGGCAATGCTGCCTTCGGCCATCGAACCGAAGAAGCCCAGCAAACCCAGCAGGACCAGCGGACCGCGCGGCAGCGCGAACTTCTTCTTCTCGACCTTGACGCCGACTTCATCTGCTTCCAGCAAGTTGACGGCAAGCCACAGCACCACGGCCAGCGGACCGGCGAGCATCAGGAAGTGGGTGGCCGGTGCGATCTTCATGCTGGCCATCAGGCTGCCCAGCGTGGCGCCAACCAGGCCGCCGGCGCAGCACAGGCCGTGCAGGCGCGACATTTCCGACTTGCCGCTTTCTTTTTCACGGCGGGCAGCCGCCGAGTTCATGGCGACATCGAAGGTGCTGGCCGTGATGCCCAGCATCAGGACCGCCATCATCAGGCGCGACACATCCGGCGCCATGCCGATCGAGACCAGCACGCACAGCAGGGCCAGGCCCGCGGTCAGGATGGTCTTGCGCGCGCCGAAACGGCCCATCATGAACGACGAGATCGGGTACGAGATCACGGCGCCGAGGCCGCCGCACAGCAGCACCATCGACAGCGCCGCATGCGAGACATTGACGCCGGCGGCGAGGGCCGGGATGCGGCCGGCCCACGAACCCATGATCAGACCGAACAGGGCGAACACGACCGGCAAGGAGAACAGCTGGGCTTGTACGAGTACGTAAGAAGAACGACGTGGAACTGAAACGGTGGTGTGCATGAAGGCCGCGAATTGTTAAATTTCTTGAGGTGTAAAGTAATTGCCAGAGTGCTTTTTACAGCCCGGACGTGTCTGAAATATTTACGTCAGGAAGCTGATGGACGGCAATTCTAAACACCTTTCTTGGCTTTTGTTTTCCGTGCGGAAAAATATTTGAAGTCGTTGTATTGCGCTGACGCAAAGATGACAACTTACTTGCCGGACATATATCGAAGCCTGACGATTCAATATGCTTTGCGAGCGGAAAAGGATGAATTTAGCGGTAGATGTAACCATTTATTGCTGAGTCACTCTGCGCTCAACAAAGTCATATAGTTTGCTGTGCTGCAACAATTGCGGCCGAAAATCACCATTTTTTCGCATGCCAGACCATGCCTTTTAATTCAAGACAAGCATCGCCACAGCCAGCCCGGATACGCGATGTCTGGTCGCGGCAATTCGCCCACGCCAGCCAGAAAACATTTCCCCAATTGTTAAATGTTCCTGCACCGGCGACACTGATCGGCACACAGATGACAGTCCAAAAAAAAAGGGCCGCCCTAGGGCGGCCCAACAGGGAACAGCAAGCTTTACTTGGCCAGGTGTTTCTTCAGTTCGGTGCCGGCCTGCAGCACTTGCGAACGCACGCCTGGCACGGTGGCCAGCGGATTGAGCAGACCGAAGTCGTGGATCATGCCGTTATAGCGGGTGACGGTGACGTCGACGCCGGCCTGGTCCAGCTTGCGGCCATAGGCCTCGCCTTCGTCACGCAGCACGTCATTCTCGGCGACCTGGATCAGCGCTGGCGGCAAGCCCTTCAGTTGTGGCAGGGTCGCTTGCAGCGGCGAGGCATAGATTTCCTTGCGCTTGGCGGCGTCCTTCGTATAGCTGTCCCAGAACCACTTCATCATATTGCGGCTCAAGAAGTGGCCGTCTGCAAACTGCTTGTACGAACCGGTCTCGAAGTTGGCGTCGGTCACCGGCCACATCAGCACCTGGTAGCGCAGTTTTGGACCACCGTTGTCCTTGATCATCAGGGTCAGCGCGGCCGCCATATTGCCACCGACGCTATTGCCCGCCACAGCCAGGCGGCTGCCGTCGATATTCAATTCCTTGCCATGTTCCGCCACCCACTTGGTCGCGGCATAGATCTCGTTGATCGCCACGCCGTAGCCGGCTTCCGGCGAGCGGGTATAGTCGACGAACACCGCCACCGCACCCGAGCTCTCGACCACGTCGCGCACCAGGCGTTCGTGGGTCGGATAGTCGCCCAGCACCCAGCCGCCACCGTGGACGAAGATGAAGGCGGGAAGCTCACCCTTGACGCCGGCCGGACGCACGATCTTCAGCTTGATCTGCTTGCCGTCGACGGTGATCACCTTGTCCGACACATCGGCCTTCGGCAGGTTGACCTTGACGCTGGTTTGCGCGCCTTCCAGCACCTTGCGGGCATCGGCCGGCGACAGCTGCTCGATCGGCTTGCCGCCGCCGGAGTTGAGCGCGGTCAGGAATTCGGCGGTACGGCGTTCGACCGTAGGGGCGATGTCGGCGGCCGCGGCGGCGCCATAGGCAAGGGTCAGGGATGCGGCGACAAGGGCTTTACTCAGGGTGTTCATGATGCTTCCTTTCTTGTTGGGTTCTGGAATGGCGGGGGCCATCTGCCACATTAGCAGCGCGCCGCACGCCTTCATTGCATAAACGGATCATTCGATGGCAGCGGCGGATTGGTGATTATATTCACGATTAAATCGTACACTACCTATTCATTCTGGCTACTTGCGCATGCAGGATTCCATGTCCCCCGGTTGCCCGGGGGAGTGGTGCATCACGCCAGTTGCAGGGTCACGTTGATATTGCCGCGGGTCGCGTTCGAGTACGGGCAGACGATGTGGGCGCGGTCGACCAGGGTTTGCGCTTCGTCGGCCGGCACACCTGGCAGGCTGATCTGCAGGGTGACTTCGATGCCGAAGCCGGTCGGGAGCGGGCCGATGCCCACGCTGCCTTCCACCGACACGTCCGGGGAGATCTTCAGTTTGTCGCGGGCAGCGACGAATTTCATGGCGCCCAGGAAGCAGGCCGAGTAGCCGGCTGCGAACAGTTGTTCTGGGTTAGTACCTTCCAGGCCATTACCGCCCAGTTCTTTCGGGGTAGTCAGTTTCACGTCCAGCACGCCGTCCGAGGAAACGGCGCGGCCTTCGCGGCCACCGGTGGCTTTGGCGCTTGCACGGTAGAGAACTTTGTCGATTGCCATGATGAGACTCCTTGTCGTCGGCGGCCCTTGCCGCCCGATTTAATTAAATCGCTATTTAATAGCGCACTATATAAATGGTTTGCTGCCTTGGCCTGCCGACCCGTTTGCTCGTCCGTTCGGCGTTGCCATGGAAAGCATATTACATAGCTCGCGATTTAATAGCAAACGATTTGTGTTACAAGATGTAACTGCGCGACGCAGGCCATGCAGTACTCGATGCCGGCGCCGCATCCACCGGCGCCCGCACCGCGTACCCATCACAGCAGGCGCACCGACTCCCTCACGATCAGGCTCAGCTGCGGCACCTCGCCCTCCGGCTGCTCGTGCGCCAGCATCGCCAGCATGCGGCGCCCGATGCCGATCCCTGCGTCGTACAAGGGCTGGCGCACCGTGGTCAGGGGCGGCGTCGTATACATCGAGCTTTCCAGGTCGTCGAAGCCGACCAGGGAGATGTCTTCTGGCACCCGGATATTGCGGCGGTACAGCGCCAGCCGCGCGCCATAGGCCGTCAGGTCGTTGGCGGCAAAGATCGCGGTGAAGCGCAGGTTGGCGGCCAGCAGGCCGTTGAGCGCCATCAGGCCGCCGGACTCGCTGAAGTCGCCCGCCACCACCAGCCGCGGATCGGCCTCGATCCGGTGCTTGGCCAGGGTGTCGTGGTAGCCGGCCAGGCGCGCGCGCGCGTCGCGGTGGTCGTCCGGGCCGGCGATGTGGGCGATGCGGCGGTGGCCTTGCGCGATCAGGTATTCCACCGCCTCGCAGGCGCCGCGGTAGTTATCGAGGCAAAAGCCGTGGGTGCGCGCGCCCTGGACGTCGCGGCCGAAGGCGACGATCGGCACCCGCCGCGAGAAATCGAGGATCTGCTCGTCGCTCATATTCCCGGTCAGGATCGCCACGCCGTCGACGCGGCGCCCGATCAGGAGCTCGACCCGCTCGGCTTCCTCGTCGGCATGCCAGTGCCCGCTCATGATCAGGAGCGCATAGCCGGACGCCTTGACCGCATCTTCGATGCCGACCATGGCGCGGTTGAAGTAGCCGCTCTCGAGCGACTGGGTCAGCACGCCGATGGTGCGGGTGCTGCCGATCTTGAGGCTTTGCGCCAGGCGGTTCGGCTTGTAGTTCAGTTCATCGATGACGCGCTCGATGGTGCGCCGCTTGTCTTCGGACACCTTGGCGGTGCCGTTCAGGAAGCGCGAGACCGTGGCGGGAGAGACGCCGGCAGCGCTGGCGACCTGGTACAGGGTGCTGGTGCTGGTGCTGCTCGCGACGTTTTTCATGAAGCTTTCTGGAATCAAAGGCAGATAGTTGCTTGAAGTATATCACCGATACTCACCCGAAAAGGATAGAAAGCGCGACCTCATGAAAATCTTTCATAAAGTGGCCGTCGTTGAGATGCAACAAATCCGACAACGCTATTCGCAAATTCTAATTGACATTTTTTTACGGACGAAATTACTATGAAACCGTTTTCAGAATTGATGA
>Ga0265798_10003357_pt1 | contig 22816 bp, 13 predicted proteins | sample P3T30metagenome_FD_192430 | JGI IMG/M metagenome (GOLD analysis project Ga0265798, IMG submission 192430) | Plant litter microbial communities from East Loma Ridge, Irvine, California - P3 T30 | ecosystem: Environmental > Terrestrial > Plant litter > Unclassified | place: USA: California... | reverse complement strand
GTGGTTCACGAAGCTGGTCTATAGTCTCCCAGCGTTCTTACACGCATCTTTGGACAGGGAGGCTCAAACATGACTGACAAATCCGTTGTATTGGCGAGCGCAGAGATCTTCGACTCGTCCGTGTCACTCAAACCCACTGACTTTCCCCGTATCGGGAGGGCCAGAGCGGAGTCAGACAGTTTCGAGCTGAGCGAACTGAAACCTTGGTTCACGTTGGTGGACGACGAGGAAGAAGAGGAAGAAGAGGAGGAATAGACACCTTGATACCGCCGAGAAAGACCAGGGGTGTCACCGATGTGCGCCTCTGGTCTCCCGCCTTTGCCGCGTAACCTCAGCTTCCCTTCATCCCGCTCCGAACAAGTCAGGCGATGGTGTCTGCCGCAGGTCTGCGGATCAACACAAAACCCTGTGGGAGCAATCGTATTTCGACGCAGAGCGTCGGCATATGCATTCCCACGCGGAGCGTGCGGAACGATCAGCAAAAGTATTCGTGAGCAAGCTCACTCCCACAGTATTCGGGTTCGTCACGGTTCTGCTGATTAACACAAAACCCTGTAGGAGCAATCGGAGGTTACGACGGTCGCGAATGCGGTGTGTCAGTCGACATTGAGGCAACTGACCCACCGCGTGGTAAAGCCGCCCATGACGCTCTGCGTCATCCGATTTCGACGCAGAGCGTCGGCATATACATTCCCACGCGGAGCGTGCGGAACGATCAACACAGTATTCGTGAGCAAGCTCACTCCCACAGTCTCCGGGATCGTCACGGTTCTGCTGATCAACACAAAACCCTGTAGGAGCAATCGGAGGTTACGACGGTCGCGAATGCGGTGTGTGAGTCGATATTGAGGCAACCTGACCCACCGCGTTTTCAAAGCCGCCCATGACGCTCTGTGTCATTCGGTTTCGACGCAGAGCGTCGGCAGATGCATTCCCACGCGGAGCGTGCGGAACGATCAACACACTGCATTCGTGAGCAAGCTCACTCCCACAGTCTCCGGGATCGTCACGGTTCTGCTGGTTAACACGAAACCCTGTAGGAGCAATCGGAGGTTACGACGGTCGCGAACGCGGTGTGTCAGTCGCCCTTGAGGCAACTGACCCACCGCGTGGTAAAGCCGCCCATGACGCTCTGTGTGATTTGGTTTAGACGCAGAGCGTCGGCATATGCATTCCCACGCGGAGCGTGAGGAACGATCAGCAAAGTATTCGTGAGCAAGCTCACTCCCACAGTATTCGGAATCGTCACGGTTCTGCTGATTAACACAATTCCTGTAGGAGCAATCGGAGGTTACGACGGTCGCGAATGCGGTGTGTCAGTCGACCTTGAGGCAACTGACCCACCGCGTTTTCAAAGCCGCCCATGACGCTCTGCGTGATTTGGTTTCGACGCAGAGCGTCGGCAGATGCATTCCCACGCGGAGCGTGCGGAACGATCAGATGTTGGACTGCAAGCTTCGATACGACACCACCACCCTGTTCGCCAGAAAGCCCGGCTCTTAAACTGCCTAACTACTGCCGTACTCAACATCCAAACTTCAATATTCAAGGACGCACTGCAGTGGGTGACCGGAACACACTCAACCTCACGTTTCGCAAAGCCACCACGGCAGATGCGCTGTGCATCGCCGTCTTGGGCATGCAGGTCTTTCTCGACACCTACGCCACCGAGGGTATTCGTGATGCCTTGGCGCGCGAGGTGCTGGAATCGTTTTCTGCCCCTGCCATCTCGGCGTTGATCGCCCGTGTCGACACCACGTTCCTCGTCGCCGAAGTCAACGGTCATCTGATCGGCTTTGCCCACCTCACCACCCACACATTTCATCCCATGGTCGGTGATCCTCAAGCGGCCGAACTGAAGCGGTTGTACGTCCAGGAGCGGTTCACGGGCTTCGGCATTGGCTGGCAGCTGCTGCTTCGCGTGGAAGCGGAAGCTGCTTCACAGAGCGCGTCCATGCTGTGGGCGACTGTCTGGGTGGGAGATGAGCGAGCGTTGCGGTTTTATCCCCGGCAGGGATATGTGCACGTTGGAGCGCCAACGTATGAATTTCAGGGCGAAACCCATGAGAACCATCTTTATCGCAAGGTGCTTCTCAACAGCTGACGGTGGTTTCGCCCCTGAATTACCCATCAGCCCGTTTGACTTTTACGCCGACGAAAACGCATGATCCTGCTCGTTTATGATCGGTTCAGCATGTTAGAGGATCTTTTATGTCTGCCAATCCCGAAGCTTTTCCTGGCGAGCGTCAGCGTCTGATCAGTGAGCGCCTGGCCGTGCACGGTCGGGTGATTGCGGCCGATCTGGCGGCTGAGTTCAACGTGTCCGAGCATTCGATTCGCCGTGACCTTGGTGCGCTGGCCGCGGCAGGTTTGTGCAAGCGGGTGTATGGCGGGGCGATTTCGCTGGCATCGGACGGGCCGCTGACCGCCCGCATCGAGCAGGCGCCGAACCGCAAAGGCACATTGGGCGTGGCAGCGGCGGGGCTGATCAGCGCCGGGCAGCATGTGTTCATCGACGGTGGCTCGACCAATCTGGCGATCGTGCGAGCCATCGATCCGCAGATGGCGCTGACCGTGACCACCAATTCACCGGTGCTGGCGGTGGAGTTGATGAAGTTGCCGTTGGTGGAAGTGATTCTGCTGGGCGGTCGCCTCAGCCCGATCGCGGGCAGCACCTACGGCTTCACGACGATTCAACAGTTGACCCATTTCAACTTCGACCTGTGTTTCCTGGGGGCGTGCGCGCTGGACGCCGTCAAGGGCGTGACGGCATTCGACATGGACATCGCCGAGTTCAAGCGGGCGGTGGTGGCGCGCAGCGGGCAGGTGGTGGTGGCGGTGATCAACGAGAAGCTGTCGAGCATCGCCCACTATCAGGTTGCGCCGTGTGAAGAAGTGGGTGCCTTGGTGGTCGAGCACGACGCGCCGGTGGACAGGCTGGAGTTGTTTCGCGGCAAGGTCGCGCACATCCTCAAAGCGCAGCCGGGTCCCTGACGGAGCTCTGTCAGATCGTTGTTGAGCCTTGCCAGATTTCGGTCCGGTTGCGCCCTTCATGCTTGGCCACGTACATTGCCGCGTCCGCGCGTTCCACGAAGGTTTCCATGGAGGGGCATTCCTGCGCCTGGCAGCCGTAAACGCCCAGGCTGATGCTGACGATGCCGCTCGGATTGCCCTGATGTTCAATGGCGCGCGTCAGCACGGCCTGGCGAATTTTTTCCGCAAGCAAAAAGGCACCTGGCGCTTCACTGTACGGCAGGAACACAGCCATCTCTTCACCGCCGTAGCGCACGGCCAGATCGCCCGTCCGGTTGAGGTTGCCGCGGATGCACTCGGCCACGGCGACGATGCATTTGTCCCCCGCGACGTGCCCGTAGTTGTCGTTGTAACTCTTGAAGAAATCGATATCGATCATGATCAGGCTCAGCGGATGCAAGTTAGGCTGGCCGTTGGAAAACTCGAGTCCGAGGATTTCATGGAAGTGACGCCGATTCGCCAGTCCCGTCAGGCTGTCTTGCAAGGCCAGTTTTTCAAGTGAGTGACTGGCGATCCTGAGTTGAGATTCGGCGTTCAGGCCGTAACGAATCTGCTGAAACAGCAACACACCGAACAGCAGGTTGGCCACCACCACGCACACGATGATCGCCAGCGAGCGCCACGCGTACTGGCGCCATTCGTCGAGCACTTCGTCTTCGGACAGCCCGGCCAGTACCACCATCGGGTAACGGTCCAGACGTTTGTAGCCGTACAGCCGGACTTCGTGGTCCAGGATCGACTGCACGGTCGCCGTGCCTTCGTAACGTTCCTTGAGGTACTTGCGGAACAGTTCGCCTTCGGCGATCGAGGCGCCGTGCACGTTTTCCATCGTCGGGCGACGCGCCAGTACGGTGCCGTCAGCCATCGTCAAGGTAATCACTCCCCGCTTGCCGATGTCGAAGCGGTCGAAGAATCGGTCGAAATACGCTAGCTCGATGGTCGCCAGGACCACGCCGGCGAAATGACCTTCGGAGTCGTTGACCCGTCGCGAGATCGGGATGATCCAGTCGTTGGTGGTGCGGCTGCGAATGGCCTGGCCGATGTGCGGCAACGTGCTGTCGATGGTTTTATGGAACTGGAAATACTCGCGGTCGGCGTTGTTGGCATTGGGCGGCGCATGGCTCAGCGAAGTGGCGGCCCAGTTGCCGTCCTTGTCGTAGATGAACAGGCCTTGAATCTGCTCGACGCTGGCGGCGGTGGCGCGCAAATATTCGTGCATGCGCGAACTGGTGGCGGCGCCGATGCCGTCGTAGTAGAGGCGTTCGACGATTCCGGCCACCGGAATATCGGCCTGATCGAACGTGTCGTCGGCTTGCTGCGCCATCGAGCGCGAGAGGTTGGCCACGGTGGTGTTGGCGATGTCCAGCTCGTGGCCGCGCGTCTGGCGCAACTGCCACAGCGTGATACTGGTGATGGAAAGGCACACCAGCACGGTAAAGAATCCCGCCAGCCACAACACAGGCATGCGCTTCAGGCGCCTGTTCCTGGCGTTGAAGTCCGTTCCTTCTACTTGTCTCAATCCCCGCCCTCACTGACGCCCACGATTTCAGACCCACCGTGTGACGAACGCTCCCTCATTCGTGACACACGGTATCGCAACAGCGACCGTCTGACACAGAGAGTAGGACAAGTCGGGGATTTTGAAGGGAAATTTGATCTGCGGAAGGTGAGGGGATGGCCGAAGGCAATGTGGCGAGTGCGTGGAGATCAGCTGTGGGAGCGAATTCATTCGCGAAAGATCGTATCGGCGACACATCTGCTTTGACTCGCCGACCGCTTCGCGAATGACTTCGCTCCCACCCATCATTCAACGTTGAGAACAGGGTGGGGCTTCAAACCTGCCGCCCTTGCACGTCATCCACCTTCGGCTGCCAGTTCTTTTGCCCGGTATGGGTGGTGTGCACCGGTATCGGCGCCTTGAGCAGCACGAAATACGCCACGGCCGAGAGCAGTGCGACGATGGCGCTGACGGCAAATGCGGTGGCGAAGGTGCCCGAGTACTGCACGCTGAACCCCGTCACGATCGGTGCCACGGAACCGGCGATGTAGCCGCCGAAGTTCTGAATCGAACCCAGTGACGCCACGCGCTTTGTGTCGACCACGGTGTTGACCACCATCCACGCCGTGGCGCTGGACAGGTTGATACCGAACAGCGCCAGGCAGAGCAGGGCGATGCAGCCGCCCAGGCTGGTGACGAAGGTCAGTGGCAGGGTGAACACGGCCGCAAACACCAGGCCGCCAATCACCGTGTATTTTCGGCTGTTGAGCACCCCGACCCCGCGTTTCACCAGACCGTCGCAGATGCGGCCGGCGGCGATGGTGCCGATGGCGCCGAACACGTAGGCGAAGGACACCACCCAGGCCGTCGAGTAGGGGTCAAGACCATGCTCGCGCTGGAAGTAACCCGGCAGCCAGGTCAGGTGCAACCAGAGCATGTAGATCACGCCCATGAAACCGAGGAACGTGCCCCAGGTGCTGCGATGCTTGAACAGATCGAGCCAGCCCGCGAAGAAAGACCCTTGGGGCGCCACATCGACCACCACGGGTTCGCGTGCCGCAGTGACCGGTTTTTCGCCGCGCGCTTCCAGCTCCTTGAGGTATTGCGCACGACTCTTGTAGAACATCAGCCAGCAAAGCGCCAAAACGATGCCGAGCACGCCGGTGATGATGAACATACCGCGCCAGCTGAAGTTGACCATGAACAGCGTCAGGATCGGTGGCGCCAGGCACGGTCCGATGCAAGTGGCCGACCAGACGATCCCCGTCGGCGTGCCGCGCTCGTGTTCTTCGAACCATTCATTGAGGGTTTTCGCCGCCGACGGAAACATCGGCGCCTCGCCAATCCCCAACAACACCCGCAGCGCGAAGAAGCCGCTGAAGCTGTTGATGAAACCCGATGCCGTCTGCGCCACCGACCAGACCAACAGCGCGCCTCCCAACGCAATCTTGCTGCCCAGTTTGTCGATGATCATGCCCATCGGCAGCTGCGCGAATGCATAGGCCAGTGAAAACGCCGACAACAGAATGCCCATCTCGGAAGGGCTGATCAGCATGTCTTTCTGGATGGTGGTGTTAGCGATCGAGAGGGCGCTGCGGTCGAGATAATTGACGATCCCGAACAGCATCAGAAAGACGATCGTGATCGTCTGGTAGGTCTTGAGGCTTTTCATAGGCACCTTTTTTATTGTTGTTAAGGTTGCTGGCGGCTGCCCCGGATCACGAGACTGCCGCGGATTTTTACGCTGTATCGCCAGGGTTTACGTGAATCAGGTGATCGCGCCGATTTGCCACGGCACAAACTCGTTCTGCCCGTAGCCGTGTTGCTCGCTTTTGCTGCGTGCGCCGGAGGCAATGTCCAGCATCATCTGGAAGATGTACGCGCCGCGTTCTTCAATCGTGGTGCTGCCATCGGCGATGCCGCCGCAGTTGACGTCCATGTCTTCCTGCTGGAATTCGAACACGCGGTTATTGGTCGCCAGCTTGATCGACGGCGTCGGCGCACAGCCATAGGCCGAGCCACGCCCGGTCGTGAAGGCAATCAGGTTCGCGCCGCCTGCGACCTGCCCCGTCGCAGACACCGGGTCGTACCCCGGCGTGTCCATGAACACCAGACCTTGCGCGCGCACCGCTTCGGCGTACTCGTACACGCCCATCAGGTTGGTCGAACCGGCCTTGGCCACGGCGCCGAGCGACTTCTCCAGAATGGTCGTCAGGCCGCCTGCTTTGTTGCCGGCGGACGGGTTGTTGTTCAGTTCCGCGTTCATCCGCTTGCAGTAGTCTTCCCACCAATGAATCCGCTGAACGAGCTTTTCACCTACCGCGCGGCTCACTGCCCGACGTGTCAGCAAGTGTTCTGCGCCATAGATTTCCGGGGTTTCCGACAGAATCGCGGTGCCGCCTGCTGCTACCAGCCGATCCACCGCGTTGCCCAGTGCCGGGTTGGCGGTGATGCCCGAATAACCGTCCGAGCCGCCACATTGCAGGCCGACGACCAGGTGCCGGGCGCTGACCGTTTCACGCTTGATCTGATTGGCCTGCGGCAGCAGCGACTTCACCTGCTCGATGCCGCTGGCGATGGTTTTCGACGTGCCGCCCGTGCCCTGGATGGTGAATGCGCGCAACTGGTCCGAGGCCTTGAGCCCCTGACTGTCGAGCAGGTCCTGAATCTGATTGGTTTCGCAGCCCAGCCCGACCACCAGCACCGCGGCGAAGTTGGGGTGCACGGCATAGCCCGCAAGGGTGCGACGCAGCAGATCGATGGCTTCGCCCTTGGAGTCGATGGCGCAGCCTGAGCCGTGGGTCAGTGCGACGACGCCGTCGATGTTGGGGTAATCGGCGAGGGCTTCAGGATAAATGTCCCGTCGAAACCGGTCGGCAATCGCCCGGGCCACGGTGGCCGAGCAGTTCACCGACGTGAGGATGCCGATGTAGTTACGCGTGGCAACCCGGCCGTCGGCGCGCACGATGCCTTGAAAGAACGCCTCGGTTTTCGGCGTCTCGTGGGCGTCCACACCAAAGGCGTAATCGCGGGAGAAATCCGACATCTCGACGTTCTGCACATGCACGTGCTGACCGGCCTCGATGGGTTGCGATGCAAAACCGATGATCTGCCCGTAGCGGCGCAGCGCCTGGCCCTGTTCGACGCGGACCGTGGCCACCTTGTGCCCGGATGGAATGTCCTGCAGCACGGTGATGCCTTCTTCTTCGAGGCGCGTGCCTTCGCTCAGCGCTTGCCGGGCAATCAGCACGTTGTCGAGGGGATTAAGGCGGATGACCAGAGCGCTACTGTCGAACGCTGGCGTTTTGGCGATGAGTTCCATGCGGCCTCTCAGGACGGTTGCCCCCTGCGTCTGCGTCATGACGGGTTGCGACGATGCAGAAAACGGCTCCCGGGCAGGGAACAACACCGTGACAGGCGGCCAATGTTCTTGTTTTTCATGTCGGACGGACTGGAGAAAGCGCAGACCGAGCCGGTTGTGAATCACTCTATGAAGCGTTTTGATAATTTCCCAATGAAAGGTTTCGATTAACTGATAACGAGGGGTTATCAAAGAATCATGAAAACGGTTCATTCTTCATGGCGAAGCGTTCATGCCTGCAGTTCGTCATTGTTGGTCAGATAACCCAGTAACCCTTTCACCGCCGCCGACATCGGCCTGGCCTTCGAGGTCAGCAAGCCCAGATTGGCCATTGCCAGCGGCAACTCCACCGGCAGCACCGTGATCATTCGATGCCGGGCGTAGTGCTCGGCCACATCGTTGGGCACCACGGCGATCATGTCGGACGACTCCAGCATGGCCGTGGTGGCGAGGATCGAGCTGGTTTCAATGATGTCCAGCGGCTGGATCAGCTGCGCGGCTTTCAGCGCGTTTTCCACCTGCCGCCGCATCGGGCTGTCGATGGGGTGCAGGATCCAGGTGAGTGGCGCCAGGTCTGCCAGACGGATGTTCGGACGGTTGGCCAGCGGATGACCGGGGCGCGCAATGATGCGCATGCGCTCGCCCTGTTCAAACAATTGGATGTCCAGCCCCTGACTGTCCAGCTGATCCGGCAGCCGGCCCAGCACCAGGTCGAAATCCCCGCGGATCAGCGCAGGCAGCAACGTATCGCTGGTGCCGACCTCAATGGCTACCCGCACCTTGGGATGCTGCGCCTTGAACGCCAGCACACCGCGTGTCAGCAAGGTCGGTACCGGCCCCATCACCGTGCCGATGCGCACCATCCCTGCGGCGCCGCGTGCCAGTTCGGCGATCTGCGCTTCAGCGTACTCAAACTCATGCAGTGCGCCTTGGGCGTAACGGATCATTACGTCTCCGAACTGCGTCGGCTGCATGCCTCTGGGCAGTCGCTCGAACAGTTGCACGCCCAGGCGCTCTTCCAGCTGCTGCAGTAACAGGCTCGCGGCGGGTTGCGTTGTGTGAATCGCCGACGCCGCCTTGCGCAGGTTGCCCAGCTCGCCCAACGCGTTAAGCAATGCGATCTGACGGCTGGAGATTTTCAGCGTGGCGAATTTTTCAGGCAGCTCTGACATACCGGATTTGATATCGATGATTAGGATTTCGCGATTATGCCTGTATCGGTGAGGGGGCTACAGTCGGATTCATTGGCGAGCGCAAACCTTGTAGGAGCGCGCTTGCCCGCGATGGCCGACGTGCAGTCAACACACCTGTTTCGAATGTACCGACCCCATCGCGGGCAAGCGCGCTTTTACAAGGGGGGCGGTGCCTGAAACGACATCCAAAACAACAAGAGTCCAACCATGCAGATCACCTCCGTCTCCATCCGCGACATCCGTTTTCCCACCTCACTGTCCCTCGACGGCTCTGACGCGATGAACAGCGCGCCGGACTACTCGGCCGCCTACGTTGTTCTGCACACCGATTCCCGCGAGGGTCTGGAAGGGCACGGCCTGACCTTCACCATCGGCCGTGGCAACGAGATCTGTGTGGCCGCGATCCAGTCGCTGGCGCCGCGTATCGTCGGATTAAGCCTGGAAGCCATCACCGCTGACATGGGTGCGTTCTGGCACGACGTCACCGCAGGCGACAGCCAATTGCGCTGGCTGGGGCCGGAGAAGGGCGTGATCCACTTGGCCACGGCGGCCTTGGTGAATGCGGTCTGGGATTTGTGGGCGAAGGCCGAGGGCAAACCGGTCTGGAAACTGCTTACTGACATGACGCCCGAACAGCTGGTGAAATGCCTGGATTTCAGCTACGTCACCGATGCGATCACGCCGGAAGAAGCCATCGCGCTGCTGCGTCGGCAAGTGCCCGGCAAAGCCGAACGTGAAGCGCACCTGCTTGCCGAGGGCTATCCGGGTTACACCACCGCGCCCGGCTGGCTGGGGTATTCCGAAGAGAAAATGCGTCGTCTGGCCCGCGAAGCCATCGCCGACGGCTGGACCCACATCAAACAGAAGATCGGTTCCGACATTGAAGAGGACCTGCGCCGCGCCGCGATTCTGCGCGACGAGCTCGGTTGGGACCGCACGTTGATGATGGACGCCAACCAGGTCTGGAGTGTCGAAGAGTCGATCAGCAACATGCGTCGGTTGGCGGCGTTCGAACCGTGGTGGATTGAAGAACCGACCAACCCGGACGACATTCTCGGCCATGCGACCATTCGACAGCGCATCAAACCGATTGGCGTCGCCACCGGTGAGCACTGCCACAACCGCGTGATGTTCAAGCAGATGTTCCAGGCCGAGGCGCTGGATTTCTGTCAGCTGGATGCGGCGCGTCTCGGTGGGTTGAACGAAGTGCTGATCGTGATGCTGATGGCAGCCAAGTTCAATGTGCCGGTGTGTCCGCACGGTGGCGGTGTGGGGCTGTGCGAGTACGTGCAGAACATCTCGATGTTCGACTACATCGCGGTGTCCGGCTCGCTGGACAATCGCGTGCTGGAATACGTCGATCACCTGCACGAACACTTCCTCGACCCGGTGGTGATCCGCCGTGGCCGCTACATGCCGCCGAAGCGCCCGGGTTACAGCATCGAAATGACCGCCGAAACACTGGAGCGCTATGAGTACCCGAACGGGGCGGTGTGGGTGGACCTGGCGCAACGTCACCCGGCATGACCTATGTAGGAGCGCGCTTGCCCGCGAAGACGTCCTAACCTCCGGCAGAGATGTATCGCCTGAAAACCGGCTTTCGCGGGCAAGCGCGCTCCTACAGATGGACGTCGCTCATTTACCGTACGGCCCTAGGCACACCAATGTCGCTGCCGATACGGGCCTTTCAGAGTGATGACCGGTATGATCGCGGTCATCTACCCGACCTCGGTGCGACATGAATTCTCCGGATCCTGGCAAAATTCCCGCCCCTGACCGTGATCGCCTCTCCGCGTCATTGCTGGGCGGCGGTTGCGAGCCCGACCCGCGCTTTACCTTGGCGAACGAACGAACCTTTCTGGCCTGGATTCGTACCGCGCTGGCCTTCCTGGCGGGCGGAATTGCTGTCGAGGCGTTCACCGGCGATGTATTCAGCCCGGGCCTGCGTCGCGCGGTGGCGTTGTCGCTGCTGGTGCTGGCGATGCTGGTCAGCGCCAGTGCCTGCCTCCGTTGGCTGAAAGTCGAGCGCGCGATGCGGCAGCGCAAGCCGTTGCCGCTGCCAGTGCTGGTGCCGATTCTGTCGCTGGGCGGGGCGTTGGTGGCGGCAGGCTTGATCGTCTTCCTTATATATGGCGCGTCGTGAGTCGCCGAAGTCCCGTCTCTCTGGGCCATGACGATCCGGGTTTACAGCCGGAACGCACCCTGCTGGCCTGGCGGCGCACGCTGCTGACCCTGATCGTCGTCTGCACGATCTTCCTGCGCTGGATCCCTCATTTCGGTCTGATTGCCTTGCTGCCGATCATGGTGTCGCTGGCGGCCAGTCTGCTGATCCAGCTCGCCCTCAATTCCCGCTACCGCAAGAGTGCCCGCGGGCTGAAGAACGAGCGCATCCCGGCGCCGCTGCGTGAGGTAGTGGTGCTGGGCGCGACGGTGATGGTGCTGAGCGTGGTGGGCATATACGCGGTGGTGTCTGGGTGAGGTGTGATGAGCATTTGGTGCAGAACGGGTAGGAGCGCGCTTGCCCGCGAAGACCGTGTGTCAGTCAACAAATAACCTCATGACACACCGCCTTCCCGGGCAAGCGCGCTCCTACTGTTTACCGTGGCTTATTCGTCGACCTGCGTCACCGAAATGTGCTGACTGTCCGCGCCCGCAGCGCGGCTTTCCTTGCGCTCGCTCAGCCAGCCACTGATCTGCCCGGAGAATTCAGGCGGCGCCTTGCGCCCGGTGCGGCGCGCAAGGTCGAGAATCGTCTGCTGGTCCAGCGCTTCTTCCATACGCTTCTGCGCTGTCAGCATCGCCGCATTGATGCCGCAGATCCCTTCGGTCGCCCATTCCGGCGCGCACCCGTCGAACACTGCACAACGGCCGCGAATGTCCCGGCAATCGAAAATCAGCTTGCGCCCGTCGATGGCCGTGACGATGTCGAGCAGGGTGATTTCGTCCGAAGGCCGGCCCAGTTTGAACCCGCCCCGAACGCCCTCGGTCGCCACCACCAGCCTGGCTTTCGCCAGCTTTGTAAACACCTTCGCCAGGTATTCCTGAGGCACGCCCTGCAGTTCCGCCAGGTCGCGCACGCTGGCTTCGCGGCTGTCACCACGCTCATCCACCAGATACAGCAGACAGTGAATGCCGTATTCGACACCCGCGCTGTAGAGAGACATGTCGATCTCCGACTGAGTTGATCGTGCGAAACCTAACAATTTGGCGCGTTGGCCGCAAGGAGCGGCAGGTTTTGAAGACCGACGGCAATGACCGGTGTTGGCACGAATCAATCAGTAGACGGCCGGTAATAGTGTGTAGCTGTTTGAAATCAAAGCTTTTTATTGATTGGTCTAAAGCTCGGCGGAAAAGTCGTGTTAAAAATGGCTTGCCGAAATTAACTACGATCAATAGAGTCGTAGTTATGTTGAGTGGGTTGAAAACTCCGACCTGCACATACCGGCATGGGTCACTTCAGCGCTTACCTGACCCAACCCGTGGCGCACTCACTGTGAAAACGACTTTTTTCTTCTCTGGAGCACACAATGAAAAAGCAAATCCTGATCGTCGGCGCGGGTTTCGGCGGGATGTGGAGCGCACTGAGTTCCACGCGTTTACTGGACATGCACGGTCGCAATGACGTCGACGTCACCGTGCTGGCCCCTGAGGCCGTGCTGGGAGTCCGCCCGCGTTACTACGAGCAGGACGTGCATCACATGCAGTCGCCCTTGGGGCCGTTGTTCGATGCGGTCGGCGTGAACTTCATCAAAGGCATGGCGCAAGCGATCGACGTCGCTGGCAAAAAGGTCAGCTACACCGACGCCCACGGCGCAAATGCTTCGATCAACTACGACAAACTGGTTCTGGCCACCGGCAGCCGCGTCGTCCGCCCTGCGTCAGTGCCGGGTGTCGAGCACGCCTTCGATGTTGACCTCATGGCAGAAGCCACCCGCCTTGAACAGCACATCAAGGCCCTGGCGCAACAGCCGGATTCGGCGATGCGCAACACCGTGGTGGTCGCCGGCGGCGGATTCACCGGTATTGAAACCGCGACTGAAATGCCCGCGCGCCTGCGAGCTGCGCTGGGTGCGGACGCCCCTATCAAGGTGATCATCGTCGATCGCGGCGAGAAAGTCGGCGCGGCGTTGGGCCAGAACATCAGCCCGTCAATCATCGAGGCCACCGAAACACTGGGCGTGGAGTGGGTCGTCAATGCATCGGTCGCCGCCGTGGACGCCAACGGCGTGACCCTGGCCGACGGTCGTCGCATCGACGCCAGGACCGTGGTCTGGACCGTCGGCGTGCGGGCCAGCTCGCTGACCGAGCAGATCCCGGGCGAGCGCGATGCCTACGGCCGTCTGCACGTGGATCGCAACCTGAAAGTCATCGGCCAGAACGACATCTTCGCCACCGGCGACACGGCGTACGCCGCCACCGACGACGAAGGCAACTTCGCCCTGATGACCTGCCAGCACGCCATCGCGCTGGGCCGCTCGGCGGGCAACAACGTGGCCGCCGACCTGCTGGGCGAAGCACCGACCCCGTACAGCCAGGTCAAATACGTCACCTGCCTGGACCTCGGCGCCTGGGGCGCGGTGTACACCGAAGGCTGGGACCGTCAGGTCAAGCTGATCAAGGAAGAAGCCAAGCAACTCAAGCAGCAGATCAACTCGGTGTGGATCTACCCACCCGTGGCCGAGCGCGCAGCGGCCCTGGCGGCAGCTGACCCGATGATTCCTGTTGTGGCGTAAACGCGAGCAGCGAAAACAAAGGCGCCTTCGGGCGCCTTTTTGTTTTGGTTCGATCCTCCGGCCACCGTGGAAATAGGTGGCTGATTACGTCGCAGGTTCCTACGGCGTTCAACCGTCCTTCCCGATTGTTGCGATTTTGCGATTCGCTCAGGATTTATCACCTCAGCAGCGAGCCGCCCGCGGACAACATGCTCTGACCAGATGGCAGCGACTCCATCCGCTCCCTTGCTGATCTGCTCATACCTGATCCGGTTGATGGTTTAACAGTTCGTCGCCGGGCAATTGACGTCAAAGTAGTGGCTCATTAACATCGCCGCCGATGATTGATGTCACTGTGCTACTGCAAGGACGCTACGTGAATTCTCCCGCTTCAAGAGTTGCTTTTTACTGCCTGCTCACCGCCATGCCGCTCGCCTCACTCGCCGCGCCCGTGCCCGAGCCCGGCGTGCAGGACCTCATCCGAGACCGTCAGGAACGCCTGCTTCAAGAGCAGCAGCGCCGCCTCGAAGAACTTAAGAACCTGCCGGGCAAGGAGGGCGCTCCCGTGACGCCCAGTGCGCCCGCCGACCTCCGCTGCTTCACCATCAACACGATCGAACTCAAAGGCGCTGACTCGCTTTCCGCGTCCCAGCGCAAACGTTTGACGCAACCTTATCTGGGCCAGTGCCTGGGCGTTTCGCAGCTCAACGAACTGCTCAAGGTCATCACCAATCTGTATATCGAGAAAGGCCTGGTCACCAGCCGCGCCTATCTGCCGCAGCAGGATTTGTCCAAGGGCCACTTGCAAGTGCTGGTGATCGAAGGCCATCTCGAAAAGCTCAAGAGCGACGCCAACAGCGGCCTGACCGATCACGAATTGGCGATGGCGTTTCCGGGCAGGGAAGGGCAGTTGGTCAACCTGCGCGAGATCGAGCAGATGGTCGATCAGCTCAACCGGTTGCCGTCCAATCAGGCGCAGATGGAGCTGACGCCGGGTCAGGCCGTGGGTGGTAGCGACGTATTGGTCAAGAATGCCCCGCAGAAACCCTGGCGCGTGAACCTGTCGCGCAACAACGACGGCCAGCGCAGCACCGGCGAGCAACAGTGGAACACAGGCTTTGAGTGGGGCAGCCCGCTGGGTCTGGCCGATCAGCTGAGCCTGCGCGTCGGCCACGATGCCATGACCGATCACCAGCACACCTCGCACAACGCATCGCTGGCCTACAACCTGCCATGGGGCTGGTGGAATTTCAGTTACAGCTACAGCGAAACGGACTACCGCTCGCAGGCCCAAGCCAGCGGCTTCAATTTCAAGCAGACCGGTGACAGCCAGACCCATCAGGTGCGCGCCGAGCGGGTCATTTATCGCGATGCCCTGAGCAAGACTTCGCTAAACGTCGGCCTGTCCAACCTGCGCACCAACAACTACATCGAAGACAGTCGCCTGGGTCTGAGCAGCAACCGCATCAGCGAAGTGCAATACGGCATCAACCACGGCCGACGCATCGGGGGCGCGTTTCTCAACATTGATCTGGGCATGCAGCAGGGCATCAGCGCGTTTGGCGCCCAGGACAACAACCATCCTGGCCCCGGCGAGCCTGACGCGCGCTATCGCAAATACACCGGCACCCTCAGTTACCTGCAGCCGTTCAAGCTGTGGGGCGAGAGCTTCACCTTCACTAGCCTTGCCACCGGACAGCGCAGCGAGGACGTGCTGTTTAGCCCGCAACGCATGAGCCTTGGCGGATCGTCCTCGGTACGTGGCTACAAGGATCAGTTTCTGTCCGGCGACAGCGGTGGTTACTGGCGCAACGAACTGCGCCTGACCCGGCCCGTGACCCTCGATTGGCTGCGCCCGGCCTTCACCGAATATGGCACCGCCGCCGGTTACGACCAAGGCGTGATTCGCAACGATCGCTACAACGACGACCAACACGGACGCCTGTCCAGCAACTCTTTCGAATTCTTCGCGCGCGGCCAGCACATCGCCGCGACCGTGACCTTTGCCCATTCTCTGGAACGTCCTGCCGGTCTGATCGAGCGCGAATCGCCGATCTACTTCCGCATGGACTTTTTCCTCTAACGTTTCGCCGGGATGCCTGACATGGACGTTCGTTTCTTCAACTTTCTTGCCCGCCAACCGTCCGCGAAACTGATCGAGCGGTCGTCATTCTGCGGCCTGCCCAAGCGTGGCATCGCGCTGATTCTGGTGCAGGCGATGTTCTGGCAGCCGCTGCTGGCCCAGGCCGATGGCATTGCCGTGAATGGCACCACCAACACCACGATGGGCCAGGCGGGCAACGGGGTGCCGATCGTCAACATCGCCGCGCCCAACGCCAGCGGTCTGTCCCACAACCAGTACCAGCAATACAACGTCGGCGCTCAGGGTGTGATCCTCAATAACGGCACCGACCGCACCCAGAACACCCAACTGGGCGGCATCATCCTCGGCAACCAGAACCTCAACGGCCGCGCCGCCAGCACCATCCTCAACGAAGTGGTCGGTGCCAACGCCACGCAGCTCAAGGGCTACACCGAAGTGGCCGGGCAGTCAGCCCGCGTCATCGTCGCCAACCCGTATGGCATCAGCTGTAACGGCTGCGGTTTCATCAACACCCCGCAAGTCACCCTCACCACCGGCAGACCGGTGCTGGACAACGGCCGTCTCGACCACTTCCGTGTCGAAGGCGGCAGTGTCTCCATTGACGGCGCCGGCCTCAATGCCGACAACGTCGACCAGTTCGACATCATCACCCGCAGCGCCAAAATCAACGCCGAGATCCACGCCAAGAAGCTCAACATCATCGCCGGCCGCAACGATGTCGACGCCCAGACCCTGAACGCGACTGCATTGGCCGACGACGGCAGCGCGAAACCACAACTGGCCATCGACAGCTCGGCACTGGGCGGCATGTACGCCGGCGCGATTCGGCTGGTCGGCACCGAAGCCGGTGTCGGCGTGAAACTCGCCGGTAACCTCGCCGCCAGCGCGGGCGACATCCAGATCGATGCCAACGGCCAACTGAGCATGGCCCAGGTCGCGGCCAACGGCTCGATCAACGTCAAGGCCGCCAGCGCCGACGTGCAGGGCGCGGTCTACGGCAACAGCGTCGACCTACAGACACGCGATGCGCTGAACGTGCAGCAGAACATTGCCGCGCGCGATCGCATCAGTTTGAGCAGCAATGGCCAGCTGACCAACAACGCGATTGTTGAAGCGGGGGTCAATGCCGACAACAGTCGTAACGCTACGGGCGATGTGACGCTGAGCGCTCAAAACCTGCGTAACAACGGCAGTGTGATTGCCAGTCGTTCGTTTCAAGCCAACGCCGCGCAGACACTGACCAACCAGGGCGGAACATTGAGTGGGCAGGGCAGCGCAGCGATCACGGCCGGCACGCTGGACAACCAGCACAACGGGCGTGTGCTGAGCAATGGCAGCCTTTCTGTAACCGCGGATCAACTGCTCAACGGCCAAGGTGGCCTGATCAGCAGCAATTCTGATCAGACGATTCATGCAGCCTCGGTCGATAACCAGCACGGCACGCTCACGTCCCAAGGTGCGCTGACGATCAGCGCCACGAGTCTTAACAACGCAATCGGTAGCGTTCACAGCCAGAAAAACCTCAACGTTCAGCTCACCGGCGATCTCAACAACACCCAAGGGCAGTTGAGCAGCGAGGCGTTGCTCAGCGTCAGTGTGGCCACGCTGGCGAACCGGCTGGGCGTTCTGTCCAGTGCCGGGCAGTTGAGCGTCAACAGCACTGGCCTTGTCGATAACCAGGGCGGGCAACTGGTGACCGACGCGGGGCTGGATCTGCACAGCGGCAGCCTCGATAACCGCAACGCCGGCATCCTCAGTGGCAAGGGCGCGATCAGTGTGTCCACGGGCGCTTTCGACAACAGCCACAGCGGTAGCGTCAGCGGGGGCAGCTCACTGTCTCTGAACGCCGGGCAGGTCATCAACCAGGACAAGGGGCGTATCGCCAGCACTGGTGCGTTGATGGCCAATGTCACCGGCCTGGATATGTCCGGTGGCCAGTTGTTCAGCAACAGCCGCCTGACCCTCGACCTGAACCACGGCCAGCTCAATAACCAGAGCGGCCTGATCACCGCGCCTTCTCTGACGTTCAACAACCTTGGCGAGGTGGCCAACCAGAATGGCGAAATCTCCAGCGCCCAGGCATTCACCCTGGCCGCCGACAGCGTCAACAACAGCAACGGCAAACTGCTGAGCAATCAGGCGCTGACGCTGCGCATCAATCAGATGCTGAACAACGTCAAAGGCCTGATCGCCGCAGCCGCCATCGACGCGCACGCTGGCAGCCTGGACAACAGCGGCAGCGGCACCCTGACCAGCCAAGGCTCGCTGGATCTGCATGTCGACGGCCAACTGAACAATCAGAACGACGGTCTGATCAATGCCGCACAAACCCTCAACATGCAAGCGACCGGCATCAACAACATCGGTGGCACGCTGCTAGGCACCGCTGCCGTTAACCTCGACCTTAATGGCGCGGATCTGGACAACAGCAACGGCCTGATCACGACCCAGAACCCGCTGACCCTCAACCACCTGCGCGACCTCAAAAACGCCAACGGCGAAATCTCCAGCAGCCAGAGTTTCCGCCTCACAGGCCGCACGCTGGACAACAATAACGGCAAGCTCATCAGCAACCAGACGCTGACGCTCAACGCCAATTCGCTGCTCAACCAGCTCGGCCTGATTTCCGGCTGGGAAGGGTTGGACGTCAGCGGCGGCAGCCTGGACAACCGCAACGGCGGCACACTGTCGAGCCGCAATGGCGACGTCGGCGTCAACCTGACCGGTGCCTTGCTAAACGCGGCCAATGGCGCATTGGTCAGCCAGAAAGCACTGAACATCAGCGCGGCCAGCGTTGATAACCGGGGCGGGATTCTGTCCAGTGGAGCAGAGCAGACCTATACCGTCAGCGGCCTGCTGGACAACGGCCAGAACGGCCTCATCGACAGTGGCGCTGCGTTGACCCTCAATGCGGCAACGCTGGGCAACGCTGCAGGTACGATCAACGCCCAACAGGCGCTCAACTTCACCGGCACTGACCTGGACAACAGCGCCGGTAGCATCGCCGGCAATGCTGCTGTCACCCTCGATTTGCTCGGCAGCCTGATCAACACCAACGGTAAACTCGCCAGCGCGGGCGACCTGCTGATCAGCCGCGCCTCCCAGATCAACAACCAGGGCGGCCAACTCGCCAGCCAACGCGCGCTGACCTTGTTCACTGGCGGCCTGGACAACAGCAATCGCGGCACCGTCGCGGCCAACGATCAACTGCTGCTCACAGCCAGCGGCGCCATCCAGAACGCCAACGACGGCCTGATCTACAGCAAGAACGCCAACCTCACCGTGCAAGCCGCCAGCCTCGCTAACGGCAAAGGCACACTGCAAAGCCAGGGCGCGCTGGATCTGACGGTCAGCGGTGATATCGACAGCCAGAGCGGCAAGATCATCGCCCAAGGCGACAACCTCAACGTCACCGCGAGCAACGTCGACAACCGGGGCGGTGTGCTCTCCAGCCTGCAAAACGCCTTCACCGCGCACATCACCGGCGTGCTGAAAAACGGCTACGACCTGAACAACAACAATCAGGGCGGCATCACCCAGGCGCAGAGCCTCGATATTCGCGCATTGGCCGGTATCGACAATTACGGCGGCCGCATCTCCGCCCAGACTGGCGACGCCCTGATCAACACCGGCAGCGGCAACTTCGACAACCGCAACGGCGGCTTGTACGCCACCGGCAAGGTCAACGTCACCGCCAACAATTTCGATAACAGCGGCAGCAACGACGGCCAGATCGCGGGTCGGCAGATCGACCTGACCCTGAGCGGCGCGCTGAACAACCAGCTCGGCATTATCGAAAGCGACAGCACCCTCAACATTACTGCCGCCAGCCTCAACAACCAGACCGGCAAACTCCGCGCGCTGGGCACCAGCGGTGTGACCCGCTTCCAGATCGGCGGATTGCTCGATAACCGCAACGGCACGCTGGAAACCGCCAACACGGATCTCGCGCTGGGTGTCGGCAACCTCCTCAATGCGGGCGGCAGCATCCTTCATGTGGGCACCGGCAATTTCGGTCTTTCCACTGCCAACGTCATGAATGCTGGCGGCAGTCTCGTCACCCGGGGCAGCCTGACCCTGAACGCAACCAGCTGGACGAACAGCAGCGTCATTCAGGCGGGCACGCTGAACGTCAACGTCACTAACTTCGCTCAGACGGCGACCGGCCAACTGCTCGCCTCCAGTGTATTCACCGGTACGGGCAGCAACTGGAGCAATGATGGACTGATCGCCAGTGACGGCACGTTGAGCCTGAGTCTCAGCGGTGCCTACGGTGGCAATGGACGTTTGAGTAGCGCGGGCACGCTCGTGTTGGGCGCAGGGCAAGTCAACCTGGGCAACACTGGCAGCATCGCAGGTGGGGCCAACACAACGCTCAACATCGCGGGTCAAGTCACCAACTACGGTCGAATGACCTCGGGTGGCAACCTTTTGTTGAACGCTGGCAGTGTCGGCAACTACGGTACGCTCGGCAGCGCGCAGGCACTTACCATCAGCACGGGGTCGCTGATCAATGACCACGGCCTCATATTCAGCGGTGGCGCGATGTCGCTGCGCGTGTCGGACTTCCTGAACAGTTACGCAGACGTCTATAGCCTTGCCACGTTGAGCATTGATCGCGACGGCAACGGCGGACTCGCCAACAGCATCGTCAACAGTTCATCGTCGATTCAAAGCGACGGAAACATGAGCCTGGCTGCCAGCACGATCCAGAATATCCGTGCGCTGTTGACCACCAGTAATGCCGGTATCTACACCGCCAAGATCGAAGAGATTCAGTGCATCGAAGGCGTCAACGCAGGCGACTGCAGTGGCAAGCAGAACCACGTCTGGGAACTGATTGAGCGCGACAAACTGGAAGTCACTGCGGCCAGCGCTGCTTCGAATATCACGGCGGGAGGCAATCTCAGCCTCAAGGGCGGCGACCTGCTCAATCAGAGCAGCAACATAGCCACCAGCGGCAATCTCACTGCTGTACTGAACAATCTCACCAACACCGGCGTTGAGACCAGCGACACGGAATACACTCGGGTACTGCGTTCCCAGCGAGCCAGCGATGCCAGTGGCTGGTACAACGCAGCGGCCGCGATTACCGATCAATACTGGTATTTGAGCGGCAACTACGACCCCAACAACCTCAGCGGGTTGGAAGCAGCGGTCAGCAGCTTCATCGCAACGACCGAAACCGAACTCACCCAGTTCAACACTACCCGGCAACTGGCCGCGAGTGACCAAAGCTACTCAGCTATGATTCAGGCAGCCGGTGCTGTCAACATCAGCACCCAAGGAAGCTTCGACAGCAGCGTCGTGCGTGCGGGCTACAACTACATTGGCAGCGGCCCTCGCACCAATACTAGCGCACCGGGTACCGCGTTTTCGACCCGCGTAACGTTGAACCAGCAACTGCCTCCAGACTTGGCGCAACAGCAGGTCAACCCACTGGCATTGCCCGGATTCAGTCTGCCGACAGGCCAAAACGGACTGTTCCGCCTGAGCGGGCAAGACACCAGTACCGGCAACGCCGGCGCGCAAAACTGGTCGCTCAGTGGCGGTAGTGTCAGTACAGCACAGCATCAGTCGCAAACCGCTGCGACCACCCAGAATCTCGCCCGAGTGCAAGGTGTCCCCACCAGCACCGTCAGCTCGCAGCCGCAGAAATACCTGATCGAAACCAACCCTGCCCTGACTGACCTCAAGCAGTTCATGAGCTCCGATTACCTGCTGAGCAAGATCGGCTACGACCCGGATGATGCGCAAAAGCGCCTGGGTGACGGCCTATACGAACAGCGTCTCGTACAACAGGCTGTCACCGCTCGCACGGGCCAAGCGTTCATCGATGGACAGACCTCCAACGAGGATCAGTTCAAATACCTGATGAACAACGCCATCGCCAGCAAGGATGCGTTGAATCTGACCGTCGGGGTATCGCTGACCTCCGAGCAAGTGGCAGCGCTGACCCATGACATCGTCTGGATGGAAGACGAAGTTGTCGACGGTCAGCATGTATTGGTGCCGGTGCTGTACCTGGCGCAGGCGGACAACCGCCTTGCGCCTAATGGAGCGTTGATTCAGGGCAGTGACGTCACGCTGATCGCAGGCAAGGATCTGAACAACGCGGGCACTTTGAAAGCGACCGGTAATCTGGCCGCCACGGCGGGCAATAATCTGGTTAATAGCGGACTGGTCGAGGCCGGTAATCGCCTCGATCTGCTTGCGGGAGGCGACCTCACCAACAAGGCTGGCGGTATTCTTGCGGGTCGCGATGTCAGCCTGACTGCAACCAAAGGCGACGTGACCAACGAGCGTACTGTCACCACCCACGACAGCAGTGGCGGTTACTACACCCAGGAACGACAGTTCGCGGACAGCGCCGCGCGTATTGAAGCTGCCAATAACCTGACTATTCAGGCGGGGCGCGATATCAACAACGCGGGTGGTGCATTGCAGGCGGCTAACAACATCGGCCTCACTGCCGACCGCGACGTTAACATCACGTCCGCTCAGGTACTGAACAGCGATGCACACGGCATCGATAACAACAGCAAAACCATCGTCCAAAACGGCTCCATTGTCACCGCAGGTCATGACCTGACCGTACAGGCGGGACGCGATGTCACGGCGGTTGCCAGTCAACTCGATGCGAAAAATGATGTGTCCGTCGCCGCTAAAGGCGACATTACGCTGACCTCGGCAGCGGATGAGGAACACAGCTATGGCAAGACCAAAAAGGTAACCAGCCAGGAAGACCACGTCAGTCAGGTGTCGACGGTGCTCACGGCAGGCGGCAGCGTTGCATTGAGTGCCGGCAAAGACCTGAGCGTGGTCGCCAGTCAGGTGAACGCGAAGGACGAGGCCTATCTGTACGCGGGCAATGATCTGAATCTGCTCGCCGCGCAGGACAGTGATTATTCGTAC
>Ga0265798_10003356_pt1 | contig 22818 bp, 20 predicted proteins | sample P3T30metagenome_FD_192430 | JGI IMG/M metagenome (GOLD analysis project Ga0265798, IMG submission 192430) | Plant litter microbial communities from East Loma Ridge, Irvine, California - P3 T30 | ecosystem: Environmental > Terrestrial > Plant litter > Unclassified | place: USA: California... | reverse complement strand
ACAATGGCATTGGGGTGGCTGGTGTAGGTTTTAATTGCAAGTTCTTGCCAGTGCAGATATTCCCGGGCACAAGCACAGGCTCGTTTGCTGGTTACGAGGGCGTGGTGTACGCTGCCGACCACGGCTGCAAGGTCATCAACATGTCATGGGGTGGAGTGGGCGGCTACTCGCGCTTCGAGCAAGATGTGTGCACCTACGCCGCCGTGAACAAAGATGCCGTGCTAGTGGCCGCCTCCGGTAACACCCAAGGTGACCTGCGTTTTTATCCCGCTGCCTACGAGCATGTGCTAGCTGTATCGGGCACTGACGAAAATGACGCTAAAGCGGGCTTCGCCACTTACGGCTACCACGTTGGCGTGAGTGCGCCCGCTGCCAATATCTGGTCAGTGAGAGGCGCTAATGCGGACGCCGACTACCGCTACGCCTCAGGCACCTCGCTGGCCTCGCCGCAAGTGGCGGGGGCGGCAGCGCTGGTGCGCTCCCGCTTCCCGCAGCTGCGGGCCGAGCAGGTGGCGGCGCAGCTGCGGCAGTCGGCCGACACGGCGATATATAGCCTGCCAGCCAATGCGCCCTACCGCGGCAAGCTCGGCACGGGCCGCCTCAACGTGGCGCGGGCCGTGGCGGCCCTAGGTTACCAGGAGGCGCGTGTGGTCACCAGCACCCTGGCTCCTGCCCAGTCTGCTGGCTACGCTCCCGGCGAAAAGGTGCAGCTAACAATTCTGGTGCGCAATCTGCTGCAGCCGGTAATGGGGCTTGCCGTTACGGTCACGTCACTTTCGCCCTACCTCACGGTGCAGCAAGAGCGCTTTGCGGTGGGCAATCTCACGGCCCTGGCCCAACGCACCAATGCCGACCAGCCCTTTCAGCTGACCGTAGCCAACGAGGTGCCGCTGAATACTACTGCTACGCTGCGCTACCGCCTCACGGCCGCGGGCGGCTACCAAACCGACCAGTACCTGGACGTGCGCCTCAACCCCGATTTTGTACAGCTCGATGCCGGCGACCTTGTGGCCAGCCTCAGCAGCCGTGGCAGCCTAGCCTACGATGGCGGCTTCGACCAGGGCGGCCTAGGGGTGAGCTATCGCACGGTGGGGCCGCTGCTGAGCGAGGGCGGCCTGCTGCTAGCTACCTCGCCAACCCGGGTGGCCGACCGCCTGCGCGCCACACCCGGCACGCAGCGCGAGTCGTTTTACACGGAGGTGCCCATTCGCCGGGTGCTAGCCGGCCCCCGCGCCGACCAAGAAGCCTACAGCACCTTCCGCGACTCGCTGCCCACGGCCGTGGCGCCGCGCTCGGTAGGCGTGCAAGTGCGCCAGCGTGGCCTGGCCTGGGGCGCACCCGCTGCCCGCCGCAATTTTATCGTGCTGGAGTATTCACTTAAAAACCTGACAACCGACACCCTCAAACTGCTCTACGTAGGCATTTTTACTGACTGGGACTTGCCGGGCGACGGCGGCCGCAACCTGGCCCGCTACGACTCGGTGCGGCACCTAGGGTACTGCTACGACCCGCGGGCCACCCGCCTCTATACTGGGGTGCAGGTGCTGAGCCGCGGGCCCAAGGGCGTGTACGCCATCGATAACAATGCCGCTGAGGGCACCCCGGTCTTCTTGCGCGATGGCTTCAGCCCCGCCGAAAAGTACCTTGCCCTCAGCGACGGCTTTGGCCGGGCTCACCGCACGGCCGGCGCCGACTCGGTGGGCACCGATGTGTCGCAGGTGCTGAGCACGCAGGTACCCCACCTGACTCCCGGCGACTCGGCCACGGTGGCCTTTGCGGTGCTGGCTGCCCCCACGCTTGCCGAGCTGCAAGCCGCCGCCGATGCGGCCAAGGCCGCCTACGTGCCTCCGAGGCCGTTGGCTACCGCGCCGGCCAGTGCTGCGGCCTGGCAGGCCTATCCTAACCCCAGCACCGGCCTGGTGCAGGTAGTGCTACCGACTGGCTTCGGCGCTGCCACTGCCCAAGTACTCAATGCCCTGGGGCAGGAGGTAGTCCGCCAGCCCCTAGGTGCCGCGGGCGGCGAGCTGCGGCTCGATGCGCTGGCTGTGGGGGTGTATACCCTGCGGGTTTCTGGAGCCAACGGCAGCCTGGTGCGCCGGCTAGTGCGCGAGTAAGTAGCTCTCAACTAAACCACTACGAAACCCCTTCGCCTGGTCTGGTGAAGGGGTTTTTTCATGCCCTAGGCTAGTGCCGACGGTGCCGGACTGCACTATTTGGCGCTAGCCGTGTTATTCTTGCCGAGCCAATTACCCTGGCTTTTGCTGTTTTTTTCCCTCTGCTATGTACGCTGCTGATATCCAACTTCGTGTTCGCTACGCCGAAACCGACCAAATGGGCTACGTTTACCACGGCAATTATGCCGCCTATTTTGAAGTGGCCCGCACCGAGTCGTTTCGCCAGCTCGGCATTCGCTACAAAGACCTAGAGGCCCAGGGCGTGGGTATGCCGGTGGGCGAGTTGCACACGCGTTTTCGCCGCCCTGCCCGCTACGACGACCTCCTTACCATTCGGGTCATGCTGAAAGAGCTAGCCGAAGGCTCGCGAGTGAAATTTGAGTATGAAATCCGCAACGAAGCCGACGAACTGCTCACCGAAGGCTACACGCTCATGGTATTTGTGAGTACTACCAATGGGCGCCCCGTACCCATCCCGGACAGCGTGCGCGAAAAATTGACGCCTTATTTTTCTGAAGCTGAGGTGCTGGGTCCCCTAGGGCCCGGCCGCGCCACTCCCGGCGAGGCCCCCGCGCCGGCCGCTTTTGGTAAGTAAAAGACCGGGTAGGCAAGGCGTAGCCTTGGTATGCGCAACACGCTTCACCCTAAACCCTTAACTCAACACAGTTGCTCGCTCCTCCTACTCGCCGCCGCGCCCTCGTGCCCGATGTGCGCCGCCATCGCGCTTACCGCAACCTCATGGCCTGGGGCAAGCGCAAGCACCTGCGCGGCGGCCGCATCTCGGTCTATGACGTAGGCGAGCGCGTGCTGCACGAGCTGCGGCTCGACTCCTTAGAAAAGCGCGCTGCCTACATGGCCTTCAACCTCACGCTGGCCCTGTTTCCGACCATCATCTTCCTGTTCACGCTCATCCCCTACATTCCGGTACCGAGCCTCGATGTGGACATCTTGCAGTTCTTGGCCGACATCATGCCCCACGAGCTGTACGCCGCTACGGCTACCACCATTGAGGACATCGTGCGCATTCCGCACGGCGGCTTGCTGTCGTTCGGGTTTGTGTCGGCCTTGGTGCTGAGTAGCAATGGCATCATGGCGTTGCTCGACGCCTTCGAAAAGAAGTATCCGTGGTTTAAGCATCGAGGCTATTTGCATAAGCGCTTCATCGCCACTGGGCTCACCTTCGTGCTGGCACTGCTGTTGGTGGTGGCTATTGCGGGTATTTTCTTCGGCACTTTCATCATCGACGCGCTGGTGTTCTACGAAATCGTGCCCGAAAGCTCGTCCGAATTCATGACCATGGTGCTGCGCTATGGCTCGCTCATCGGGCTATTTCTTACTACCACTTGCGTCATCTACTACTTCGTGCCACCGGTGCACGACAAGTGGCCGTTTGTATCGGTGGGGGCGCTAGTAGCCACGCTGCTCATCTTTCTGGTTTCGTTTCTATTCACGCTCTACGTGCGCATTTTCAACTCCTACAACCATTTCTATGGCTCCATTGGGGCGCTAGTGGGATTTATGGTATGGCTCGAATTTGTGTGCATGACCCTCATTATTGGCTTCGAGGTCAACGTGAGTATGGATGCGGCTACTGGCCGCCTTAAAAAAGTTAGTAGTTGACAATGAGCGATGAGCAGCTTCGCGAGTAGATTTTTTACGATTTGTCTGCTCATTTTCCATTGTTCATTACCCATTGCTCTCTACTTTTGCAGCCCCAACCACTCGTTTGGGACCTTTAGAGAGGTGGCAGAGTGGTCGAATGCGACGGATTCGAAATCCGTTATACCGGCAACGGTATCGGGGGTTCGAATCCCCCCCTCTCTGCAAAAGGCTTTTTCGGCGCTGGAAAAGCCTTTTTTATGGTTAAGCTAGCGCAGCAACCCGACCCAGAGGAATGGCAGAGTGGTCGATTGCGTCGGTCTTGAAAACCGAAGACTGTAACAGGTCCGGGGGTTCGAATCCCTCTTCCTCTGCTGATAATGCCCCTAGAGTATCTCTAGGGGCATTTTTGATTCTTGGGTAAAACAAAGCCCAGAAGGACTACCGAAACCCGCACCTACGTCGGCCACACCGGCGGCCCTAGCGGCTACGCTAGCTCACCCTCGGCACCACCTACACTGGTCAGGAGTAAGAAGTCCTAGTACCATCCAATGAAGAGCTGCTTGTCCAGGCTCAAGTCAGCTACGAGCTGTTTGAGGTGCTGCTTTTTTTCCTTCAACTGTTTAAGCCGCCGCAGCTCGGGTACACCCAAGCCGCCGTTCTTTTTCTTTCAGTTGTAGTAGGTGGCCTCACAGATGCCCATTTTGCGGCACACCTCGGCCACGGTGATGCCTGTGTCGGCTTGGCGCAGGGCAAACACGATTTGGGCTTCGATAAATTTGGTCTTTTTCATGGCATTATATGGGGTTTTAGAGTACGGCAAGTGCCCAATTTCTCTACTTTACGCCGGCCTAGTTTAATGGCAGGAGGTCAGCTTGCGGGCGCTGGATGGCTGGCTCAAGTCTTTTATCTCGAAGAGGAATGTCTGCTTGCGGTAGCCCACAAGCAGCTCGAAACAGTTCTTGAGTTGGAACATCATCAAGATGCTGGCACCAATGGCACGCAGTGCCTTGACGATGTCCGCTTGATTGGCATCTACTCTTGCAGCAGGCTGGGGCATTACGTTGTAGCCATGAAAAAACGCTTATGCTTAGGGGCGTGCCTGGTGGCATTGGCTTCGCAGCCAATCATGGCGTAGGCGAGCAAGCCGAATGTGGTAGTAGTGCAGTTGTACTACACAGGACTAGGTACCCAGCATATTGCCATCACGCGGGGCGAAGGCCAAACAGAGGATATTCAGCTTAAGAACACGTCTCCCGAAGAGCCTAAGGCTGCAATAGCCTACCAACGTGTAATGGAAAAGCTCTTCGCAGAAGGATACACACTGAAAAGCACCTTCAGCCTAGGGACAAGTGCTAATGTGACGCTACTATTTGAGCAAAGGTGGTAGCAGTACCATCGAATCGGGAGGCGGTGCGCAGCAGTAATTTAGTGAAATGAAAGACCGTGTAAGTGTGTGGCTCCTGCTGCTGCTACTTGGGCTCCCAAGTGTGGCCTATGCAAGTGAAGTAGGACATATTATGGATACATGGTTCAAGATTATTGGGATAGCTATCAAGGTGATTTTCTACTTTATAGTGGCTATAGGTGTGCTTTACATGCTTGTTAAGAAGAAGAACTAATAGTCTCAGTAGAGGGAGCAGCTGGTTGAGGTGATGGCTTTGAGGCGTAGTTGGTCGAGGTAACCGGCTATTTCGCCAGCCGACACAGCGGGGTCATTGTAGGGGCTCATATGGCCTATTATGTTTAGGCTATGATGCATTATCTACTTTATGGAAGGGGCCCGGGCGTTTGGGTTATGTTGGGGGCATTAGTACTAAGTGTGGTAGTTGGGTGGGTGCTGCTACTAAGGCTGGCGACCAGATTAATAGGGCGCGACACATCACTGACCTTAGCATCAGGACTTGCTCTGCTTGTGGTGCTTATAGGGTTTGCGTTATATGTTCTGATGACGGTAATAGCAGCTGCCTCCTCGTCTTCAGATTTCTAGCTTCTAGTTGGTGCTAAGGCGGCTCAGTCACTACTGTCGTGTTTTGTGTAATAGCATCCTACTTGAGGTCCATCGGGGGCTAGTGGCACTTCCACCAGCGGCTGTAGATGCTGAGCACTTTGCCGCAACTGGTGCAGGAGTCGGCGGCAGCTAGGCAGTACTGCAGCAGCTATATGCCGCGTGCCTGCAGCTACCTAGTATCAGCTGCTCGGCAGCCAAGCTTTAGAGGCGTTTGATTGCCTCGTTGATAAGCTTTGCCTTCGTGCGCAGCTAGCTTGCCATTTCGCATAGACTAAAAACTGGAAACTTTCATCATGTCGCGTTTAGGCGGCTTTTAGCACGCAGCTATCACGGCTGCTCGTGTTGATTTTGCAGCGGATGGCATTTAAGAAGGATGCAGCAAGACGTCAACGGTAAGATATTAGTAAACATTAATGTCTTATGAAATAGCATACTGTCCTTTTTAAAGCCCTGCTTACCCACCGACCTTTGCATCATTCTAGCACAGTCCCCTTATTTCCTCGTCCCCCAATTCAGGTCCAACCCGTTAGCAAGGCAACTACTACCAAGCAAAAAGCCCCGCCGATACTTTGGCGGGGCTTTTTGCTTATGCTTAGCGCTATGGAGGTAGAGACAAAGAGCGCTTAGCTCAGGACAGACGTTTTAGAAGTAGCAACACTACCAATCCAAGACAGCTGGGCAAATACTTTGTGGGGCAGTAGCAGGGCTCCATACAGGAGGCTAGGAGACTGAGACACGTTGGCACGCCAGTAGGCTTTAATATGCTCTATCTCTTCCCCGGTGAAATCGGGCATGAACAAATGCGCGGTCAGGAGCTTGTCCCAGCCCCAGCGCGACAGCATATAGCCGGCGTGCTGCAAAAAGTCTTGTAGCTCAGTAGGCTTGCGGGGACCCGCGAAATACTCAATAGCTAGGTAGAGGCCAGACGGGTGCACGAGAACCCGCCCAACGGTGTTTTCAAAATGCAAGTGGGAGCCAGAGGCATAAGTATAATTATTCATAGAGGCCATTAATTTTAAATAGTCACATAAAATCAAGACAACAAATATATTTATCTACTATGTATTGCTGTGTTAAAGTAATGATGAAGAAACCTATTTATTGTATAATTCATATTCTATACCCGTAACCTACTAGCATAAAAAAGCCCCGCCATGAGCGAGGCTTTTGCTTAGCTGCCCACAAGCTTAGTTAGGCACATACTTAAGATATAAGCCTACCAAAGCAGTAACTGTGAAAAGCGTGAAGGCAAGGTAATTAGTCCGCTTGCGGCATTGGGGCGACTGCTTACGGTCATCGATGAAGACAGGGAAAGCGGTGATAGTCATGGCGAAAAGGGGAAACATGATGATAGTGCTTCTATCGCCGACTAAGCCGCCCCATTACGTAGCGAAGCTTCATTTTTACAAGTGATAACCCTACTTCGAAACAAGCTACAGTGGGTTCATGGCAGCTTTTGCAACTAGCCGGCGTTTGGCAAGCCACACTGACTCGCGAGCACGAAAGCCCGCTACAGTGCCAGAATTCAGAACGGCGGCACTAGCTGCGCAGTAGTCCGGAAGGCTTCAGCGAGGTGCACCATGCGGTACGTTTGGTGGCCGAGCGGAGCTTCCTATAAGTTAGGTGCCAATACTGGCCCTAGGTAATCTGCTGGCGGCACTGGCGCAGCCACTGCTTGGCATCTTCTACCTCTCGAAAGACTTGCAATTCGAAGGGTAGATGCTGCGAGGGCTGGGAGGAGATGGTATCGTCGTGGCGGTCGGTCTGGATGATGTGCGCCACGTAGCGCAGGCCTAGGCGCTCGGCCTGCGGCACCCACACATCCACGAGCCAATCGAGGCTATCAAACCAAGGCCCACGGAGCCCGGAGTTATCGTTGAGCAATAGTGCGCAGGGCTGCTGCACGGCATGGCGCAGGTATGCCTCAGCGCCTTCCCGAGCTTCGAGAGCATCTACGTATCCTTTCCAGATGGTAGTGAGCCACTGCTCGGTTTCGTCATAAAGCAGGGTACAGGTACTATTGTCGTTGGGGTCGGTATTAACGTTGAGCAGCATGTAAGCGAAAGGCAACTAAAACGGAAGGAGCCCGGCGTAAGATGGTTCTGGCTGGCTAGGGCGCGGTAGTATGTCGGCGCAGGTACGGCTGAAAGTGCGCAGCAGGGGTAGCAAGCTGGGTTCAGGAACTGGTACCTGTGGGAGCAGCAGTTGGTAGTGGTTGGCCTCAAGATAGCTGATAAGCCAGTAAAAGTCCTGACTACGGGACTTAGTGAAGACCATGTGCCAATCGATAAATTCGCGATGAGCGCTGGTGCCGCGACATAGTAGCTGCACTTGTTGGTGCCGCGGGTCGCGTTTGATATGGGCAAAGAGGCGGTCGACTTCGGCAGGACTGCCTTCTATAACCTGTACGAAGTGGCCCTCATCGTAGCACAGCAGGCCAGTAATACCGTGGCGCTTGTTGTAGGCGCGGGCCTGCTCAAGCAGGTCAGCCAGCTGCTCGTCATGCAGCGGCCGAATAGCAGCGCTACAGTAGAGCAGGTAATCCACGGCCTGTTCTGGGGGCAGAGCCTGCTCAGCAGCCGAGGGGGTGAGCCGCGCTAAGGCGATGGCCCACTCCAATGCTCGCCGCGACAAGGAGAGGGAAAACGGTGTCATAGCGGCAGTACGAACAGGAAGCAGTGGGGTTAATGCTTTTTTAACACACAGGTCCGGTTAGCGGTCATTCGGAAATGGAACAGAGGGAGTTTGCCCATCCTCGTTTTTCAGCGGGGGTTAGGTATATTTTGACTTTGCAGAGAAAGAGAGTGCTAGTTTATCGCTCCCCTTGCGTCACTTAATAAGCAACGCCTTCGACGAGCAACGCACATTGATTTTGCCTGCCTAATGGGGCCGAGCGAAGCGTTTGCTTTACCCATGTCTTGCCTGCGGCATGGGGCGCTGGCCGTATACTTTCTTGGCCCTACGGTGCACGGCGGGGGTATCGCGCCCTTGCGTATAGCGCTCGGTCACCGCTCGCGTGTTGGTCGGCCAGCGTTTGCCGGCTGCTGTACCTAGCACAGTGCGTACTGATACCAGAGCCAGTTCCTACCCGCTTCAAGTTCGAGTTTACGACGGCCGTAGCGCGTTTGAGCTCCCGCATCGCTTTCTCGTGACTCATCTGCCAGTACGAGGCGCGCAGCCACGGTATAATAAAGGTCTCGGGGTTGGGGGCACTGCCATCGGCAGGCAAAAACGAGTCGAGCATGGCCGTGAGTTAAATGCGAAGCCAAACATACAGCAAACAAAGGCACTGATTGGTGCCGAAAGGGCCTCGTAAGAACAACCCTAGGAGCTAGTTTAAGTAAAAGAGGTAGTCTATGATGAGTGCAATTAACTAAAAGTATTTTATTATTGTGGGCGCAGCGAAGTAATTGCACCTATGCTAGCTGACAAGTGGCGTATGTAATTGCTTAATATCGCGCTTTCAGATAATTATCGTGTATAGAAAAATAAGTGAACATGAGGAGAATCAAAGAATGGCTGCGTTTACAGTTCAGTAAGCCGCCGGTGCCTTATTCACTTTGCCAAAAACCGATTGAGGCCTTGTCAGTATTGCAGGCCCTGCGGGTGCGGGCAGAGCAACAGGCGCTGCATCAAGAACTAGGGTTGGAGCTGACTACGCAAGGCGTCGTAGTGCCAGCGCCACCGGCCGCGTAGGCCATCGAGAAGACAAGCCTATCTTCGTGACCATGAAAAAAGGCACATTCTTAGGAGCGTGTTTAGTAGCCTTGGCTGCTCAGCCAGTAATGGCGCAGGCAGGTGGGCCAGCTATTGTAGTGGTGCGCGTGGCCGAGTCCAGTGGGCGCACGGATCTGACCATAGAGCGGCCGGAACAAGAGCCAGAGGAAATTGAATTTGACTGGGATAGCCGCATCGGGAAGAAATGGGGCCGCGCTTCCAAAGGTTATCTCGATGCGCTGAGCAAGCTTTATCAGCAGGGGTATCAGGTGCAGGCTACCATTCCGGGAGCAGCGCATACTGACGGCGGTACGATGTACACAACGCTGCTATTTACACGGGCCGCTACCAAGTAGGTGGTCGTTAAGCTTGCTAGCAGCGGTTCGAGTAGGGGGGCGCGGTAGTAGGGGGCGGCTATCAAAAGCGTAGTGCTTCTTGTAGCCGAGTATGCAAGCACCCACAACCCGCCGCTGAAAAGCCGGCCGACCACTATAGAAACGGGCACGTTGCCACAGTTTAGCTCGCCTCATCCTTACTGAGCCCAGTTAATAAGGAAGCGAACGTGCCCCGCTAAGAAACCGCGCTCGCCACGGGCTTTTCTATCTTCGCCCCTGATGAAACGTGCCCTTTTGCTTAGCTGCCTGCTTGGCTTTAGCGCCGGGTGTGAGCCGCATACTACCTCGCGACAAGCTGCTGCCCCTGCTGGGCCTATGCCGGTGGCTACTCCTGCTAAGCCAGTCGCTATCCCGAAAGATGCCATCCAGGGCGATTTTGATGGCGACGGTACCCCCGAGTACGTGTGGCTCGTGCCACCTGAGATAGATTCGACTGGTGAGCAGTGTGTAGGTAATTGCATCAGCTACCTCACCTCGTCCAATCCGGCTTGGCACACCTACGCGCTCAAGCAATCGATTGGTGGCGAACTGACTAAATTTTCCGACCTAGGGCCTGCTGGCCGCGATTACCTAGGTATCCTTCCGCAGTGGTTTACTAGTTGCTGGAGTAGCTACTATGTGCTTACCTATCAGCGGGGCGCGTGGCACGAGGCCGTGCCACCATTTTCTACGCACTGCAACCAGTGGGAAGCTGAGGTAATTCCAATTGCGCGCGACAGCGCCCATGCGGGCCATGTGCTCATTCGCTATACCGATATGGCCAGTGATGATTTTGCGGTTAAAACCAAATCGGTACCCCTGCGATAAGGCCTGTGTGACGCAGCCTGCGCTATTCTTGCATTCGCAAGCCTCATGAGTGAGGAGGAAGCGCATGCCTTAACTACCTAAATTTGGTAAGTTGCCGCCCGTTCACGCAGTCTTTTCTTTCCGATGACCCAGCAGCAAGACTTAATTCGAAAGATATACGCCGCTTTTAACGCGCGTGATATCCCCACTATTTTGGCCACGTTTGACCCGCAGGTACGCTGGTCGCGCGCGTGGGAAGGCGACTACGCTGTAGGCCACGAGCAAGTGCGTGACTACTGGCTGCGGCAATGGCAGGAGCTAGACCCCCACGTAGAGCCAATTGGTTTTGCGCAGCGCGAGAGCGGTCAAGTGGAGGTGACTGTGCAGCAACTGGTCAAAGACTTGCAAGGGCAAGTGCTATTCGATGGCACGGTGAAGCACTTGTATACTATCGAGGATGACGTAATCAAGCAGATGGATATCGAGCAGGTATGATGCCAGCGCTACAAGCCAGCAATTAAAAAGCCCCGCGAAGAGCGGGGCTTTTTAATATTATTCGCCTAGGTACTGCTGACGCCGGCTCAGGGGGTATACGTGGTAGCTTGCCCGTACAAGACATTTGAGATGCTAGACAAGTAGCTGCTGGAGTTGGTGTTGGGTAGGTCGTAGGTGAGGTAGATGCCGTAGCCGTCGGTTTTGGTACGCTGGGCAAGCGTGGTGGCAGTGGCGGAAGAGGTGGCCGTGATTTGAACGGCGGCCGGCCCTAGGTTGGCCTTGGCCAGGCCCGGCACATTTGGCACCGAGTAAGTGCCGTACACGGCGTTCCAGCTGTAGTTTATTTTCGAGCCTACCGTGACGCCATTGTAAGACAAGCGGCTGGCGGCCGGGCCGTAGTAGTAAAACGAAATAATCTTGTTTGGCAGCAGTTCTCGCAGGGCGCTAACCAAGTACACAAACGAGGAGCTGTTGGGCTGCCCCGTGCCGTTTGCCCCGTAGTCGGCGTACTCATCGTCGAAGTCTATGCCGTCCAGCCCATACGTGTTGACCGCGTTTGCCAGCTGCTGGGCAAACTCCCGGGCTGCTGTCTGGCTCGGGAAATTGCAGACGCCCGCCCCCTGGTGGTTGCCCAGAATAGACAGCAGCACCTTGATGCCGCGGGCCTGCACCGGCTGAATGTAGGTAGCCCGGTTATTGAGGACGTTGGTGACTTGCGTATTAAAAAACAGAGTTGCTTTCCGGGTAGACGTATTGTAGTTAATGTTTGCCGCGAAGATGATGCCGATATCAAATAGCGGCTGGCCCGAAGCGAGTGAGTATTTGCCTACGTTGTAGAAGTTATAGTTATTGACTTCCACGTAGCATACCGTTTTGGTGCCACTCACGCCCACGGCGTTCGTCACAAGGCCCTTCGCCTCCGCTAATGTCTGGGAGCTTACTGGGGTAGGCAACTCGTCCTTTTGCTGGCAGGCAGAAAAAAGGAGCGTGAGCAGGGTGCCGAAAAGGGCTAGGGGCCGCGCTGCTCGGTTGGTTCCGACTTTCATGGTAAACGGGGTTGGGTGGGATTGGAAAAGGAGAAGTAAAGAATCTTACTCCGGGAGGGATGACAGGGAGCGCTAACTCACTCGGCCTAGGGTAGGGGAGCAGGTCTTGCGAGTGCGTTAGCGTAGTCAAACCTACGGTGACAGGGCGCTGCTTTGTAGGGACAAAGGCGCTCAAAAAATGACATGGCGAATCCGGAAGATATGCCCATCATAGTGCTACTTTATCCTGGTAAATTGATGATAGACGCCTGCCTGCAGCACCTATATACAGTAAGCCTTTTAGCGTAGCGTATGCCACCTAGGGCTAGCTGATGCACAAAAGCATCATCAGATAAGACATGAGCTCGTGGTAGATAAATCAGCGAGTTAAGTAGGCGATTTCGCGGATAGCCTAATTGCCAAATCACTGCCAGAGCGAAGTAGCCCCGCAGCCCTGGCCAACGCAGAGGCAGTTTCGTAGCTGAGCAAGCGTTTTATGGGTGGGCCCATTTATTGCCGCCCAAGCGAGGGCTGATACTACCTAGAATAGGCGCGGTACGCAGGCCGTTTTTGGCGAAAGTAAGTGTTTCTACTGATGGGGTTTTTCCGCCGCTTTCAAGTAGTTATAGCTTAGGAATCGCGTGTTTTCACGCTGGTTTTACTCAGTTGTATGCAAGCAATTTCGTGCTGTGCAAATGCAGGGTGCTGGTATTTAGGAGGTGTTCTTTCGTAAATTTTTATAGTTAGCCTATGTTCGCCTCGACGCTATACTTTGAAAATGGCGTAGCTACTGTCAGTATTGATAGGGCCGCTTGCGTTCACCTTACCTACTACCCGGGCAAACACACGGCCGAAGATTTCTTAGAGGTGATGCAGCACACGGGCTATTTGCTGCAGCGCCGCCAGTGCCACCGGCTTTTGGAAGACCAGCGGCATCTGACGCCCTTGTCTGCCGAGCAGCAGCTGGTTGTAGCCCGGTATTGGCAAGGGCAAGCATGCCACCTAGGCTATCCTTTGTGCGTGGCGGTAGTGCAGGCCCAAAACTTAGTTGCCCGCCTGACTGCGACGGCGCTCCGCCATGCGCTTCAGGCGGCGCCCATCAGGTATAGCTTATTTACAGATATGCAAGCCGCTAGCTCCTGGTTGCAGGGCCAGCGCGGCCGCTTGCAGTTTGGCTTGTAAGCAGCTGGGTTTTGGCGCCAGCTATTATCACTGATGAAGCCTTGTCTGTCGAACAATACCGTGAAGAGCGAACGAAGGAGCTTTACTTCTCCTAGGTAGCCACTTACTGGCCGATAGCCGGTAAACATCAGGTTGCCTAAGCCGCTTTTAGTAGGGTAGCAGCTGGCCCATGTAGTTGCACCTACTGAGGCGATTAGTGTAAGTTAGCGTGCATATTGCCACAATCGATTACTTCGCAGGGTTCCCAGGCAAAATAGCGCAAGTGGTTGTAGGCGTCGCAATAGAAGGTGCGGTGGCTATCGGCTGCCACCGAAGCCAGGCCGGCGCCCTGGGCCGTGCTGAAGGAGCAGAACTCGTTGGTATTCCAATAGTCGTCGAGCCAGGCGTGCTGCCACTGGTCGCCGTCGAGGTACAGCATCTGCAGGCGGCCGTCGTAGCCTTGATACAGCAGGTGACTGCCATCGGGAGTACTGGCAAGCGAGCCTTTCACCTTGTCGGCCAAAGGGTAGCCGGTGTTGCCGTAGGTGTAAGAGGCGGCCGGTAGCACCGAGGTAGAGAAGTGACCAGTGTGGGGGTCGCGCGCCACACGGCGTATGCTATCATCCTGGCCCACGTAGAAGACACCGGTTGTGGTAGCAACGAGCGCGGTGGGCTTGGGAGCCAGTAGCTGGTTGCTCGTGGGCTGGTCATCGCCAACCCAGGTGTGAGCGTAGGTTTGGCCATTCCACCAGTAGGCTTGCAGCCGGCTGTCCTGGCCCCGGTAGAAGAGGTTGCGCGTGTGCTGGTCATAGACGAGGTCGCCAGCCGCGGCGGTAGCTTGCCCTAGGTCAGCGGGGGCGCTTAGCATCGTGGTGGGGGCGTGCGCAGCGGCCGCGCTGTTGGTGTAGCGGCTCGGGTCTATCGTAAAATAGAAAATATTCGCGTGCTGGCCACGGTACGCAATGACGCCGTCTTCGGCCAGGACGGCGACAGCTCCGGCCTGACTATCGACCAGCTCGTTGCCGGGGCCGCCCGCCCCCGTGAGCCAGGTGTGCTGCCAGCTGCGCTGGGCATCGAGGTAGTAGCCCTGCAGCCGGCCGTCGGCACCCTTGTACACGGCCAGGCTCAGGCAAGGAATGTAGGCTACATCGCCCGCCACGTCGTAGCCGCTGGCGTAGGGTAGCGGGGTCACGGTCCAGTCGTTGCCGCTGGCGTTGTGGGCCAGGTAAAGCCGATTATTGATGCCTCGGTAGAAAACCTGCGTGCTAGCTTGGCCGGCAAAGCTTGGCACCAAGGCAATGGAGCTAGGCTCGGCGCTCACCTTGGCCCAGGTGGTGGTAGCTTCCGGGTCGCGGTCCGAACTGGGCTCCCAGTGGGGCACCGGCTGCGAGATGTCGTGGTTCATGGCTTCATACGAAGACTTGTAGCTGCCCGCGTCCATAACATAGTCGGCGGGGCACGTGCCCTTGACCATGCACGTGGGGCGCAGCAACCGCACGTAGTCTACATCCATCTGAAAATCAGCCGTGGAAGTAGTCCAGGAAGTTGTTTGTAAGTTAATGAATAGCTCGCTCCACTGCTGCACGCTCTCGATGGCAGTGCGCGGCACGGTATGTATTTCGCGGCCGTTGAAGAAAAACGTGATTTTGGCGGGCGTCCACACCATAGTGTAGGTGTTGTACTGGCGGCTGAGCAGGGTGGCGTGGCTCCACCACGGGTCAGACCATATTTTGGAAAGGTGCCCGCAGCTAGGATATTGCTGTGTGCTGCTAGGGTGGTGCCAGTCGATGACATTGGTGAGCAGGCCGGGATTGCTAGGGTAGGTGTAAGGCCAGTTATCGACGCGGGCGCCATCGAGCATGTCTATTTCGGTGCCTTGATTGGCCCAGAGCCAGAACGTAGGCCAGGCATCTTCTCCATTGGCCGGCAGCCTGAGGCGAGCCTCGTAGGCTCCGTAGGAGGGCAGCACAAAGGGCCCCACCGAGTGCAGCATGCCCGAGCGGTAGCGCACGTAGCGCGGCGCCCCGTTGCCGTAGGTGCCCTGCTGCACGCTAAGCGGATTGCCCTGGGCATCGCGCCAGCGGATGGCCCGCAGGTGGGCTGCCCCACCCGACACGGTTACCAGCGAGGGGTCGCTGGTATCGTACCACTCGCTGCCCCAGCCGGCGTACTGGTCCGAGCCACCGGGCCACAGCTGCCAAAACCTGGGGTCGGGCCGCCCCGTGCCCGCCGAGTCGTCAAACTCGTCACGCGCCACTATTGTCCACCCCGACTTCGGGTTCGAAAAGTCGAGCCGCAGCTTGCATTGGGCCGCAGCTTGGCGCGGGGCCGCCCCACCTCCAAGCAGGGCCAGGAGAAAGAGCAGAAAAGCGTGCCGCGACCAGTAGGGTACCATGAGAAAAACAAACGGATGAAGCAACAAAGTACGCTGCCCGTTGCCAGCCCTAGGTAGGCTCCAGGGCGTGGGCGGCCAGCCAGTGGCCGCTGCCCCTAGGAGCGTATCCGTACCGATAGCGCCCTAGTGCTCGCCCCAGCCCACTCGCTGCAAGCGGCCCTAGGTCGCGGCGCAACTTCTGCGCATAGCGGTGCGCTGCGTGGTACTCAGCCTTGACAACAATAGCAATTTGCTGCTGCCCGACCTGACCTGGGTTTCCTGCGCGCTGAGTTTTTAGGCCGCTATCAGCGCCCAGCTCGAAGCCAGCCAGCGCGAGCTAGTAGCACCTAAAGGCGTTGCCAGCGTACCCCTAACTATATTCACCCCGTAATCGTAGCCATCCCAGCTAATGCCCTGCCAGCCCTCGAACAACTTGTAACAGCACGGGTTATGAGGAGGCGCACCGCGTACTTGGCGAGTAGCTAAGGCGCATACTTGCCTCTGGAGTGCTCTATGCTGGCCCTTTTTGCGAGCGGCTGGCTGGCCCTAGGTGACTTGTGCGCCCTGCGCGGGGGCTAAGCCGCGCAGGCACTTCGGCGCAGGGGGCAGGCAGTAGCTGTCGCGGCTGCGCCATCCATTCTTTACTTTTTTGTTATGCTGCAATCTCGTCTTTTCACGACAACTGCTGGCTCGGCGCTCTGGGTGCCCGAAATTCCTGGCCTGATGATGCGCCTGCAGGGCAACGTCAGCCTCGACCAATACCAGCTGCTGCTCAACCACGGCCTGCAGATGTACACCGGCCACCGCCACCCCGAGGCCGTAGCCCACTGGATAGTAGACCTGCGCCAGCTGAGCACCTTGCACCCCGGCGCCCACCACTGGATGGCCCACGACTGGCACCCCCGGGCGCATGCGGCCGGGCTGCGCCACCTGCGCTTCGTCGAGGTCGAAGCCACGGAGGAATCCATTGCCGGGCAGTTGCTGGCGGCTCTGGTGCAGCTGGCCACCGATTCTACGCTCGGCCTTACACGGCACGATACACTGGAAGCCGCTATTCAGCAGGCCCGTACAGTGTCGACACCCGTGGCCGACTAGCGCCGGGTACCAGACCTAGGGCCAACTTTCTGCGCGCCGTAGCGTTTGCCAACACCTAGCCGCCGGGCTGCCCGGCGAAGCTGCCTGGCCGGGCCGGCCCCTCCGTGGGCCGCGCCTAGGGTGGTATTCTTATGGTATTTACGCAAACAGTTATGTCGAAGCTGACAGCTAAAGTAGCCCTCGTGACGGGGTCCGATTCGGGTATCGGGCAAGCCACGGCCATTCAGTTTGCCCAGGAAGGGGCCAGCGTGGTGATTGTGTACCACACCGACCAGCAGGGCGCCGAAACTACCCGCCAGGCCGTAGAGGCCGCCGGCCAGCGCGCCCTAGTAGTGCAGGCCGATGTGAGCGATGCCCAGCAGGCCGAGCAGCTTTTTAAGCGCGCCGTGCTTGAGTTTGGGACGGTCGATATCCTAGTCAACAATGCTGGGGTGAGCGGCGCCCACAAGCCCGTGGTAGAGATGACGCCCGCCGAGTTTGAGCACACTATCCGCACCGACTTGTTTGGGCCGTTTTATTTGGCGCGGCTGTTTGCGCAGCATCGCAAGCAGCACGGGGGCAAGGGCAAGATTATCAACGTGACCTCGATTCACGAAGAAGTAGTGTCGCCGGGCACCGCCGACTACTGCGCCGCGAAGGGTGGCCTACGCAACCTTACCCGCACCTTGGCCCTAGAGCTGGCCGAAGATGGCATCAACGTCAACAACTTGGCGCCGGGCATGATACTCACGCCCATGAACCAAAAAGCCCTCGACGACCCCGAATACCGGAAGCAGGGCGAAGAGAAAATCCCGATGAAGCGCGCCGGCCAGCCCAACGAAATCGCTAAGCTGGCCCTGTTTCTGGCCTCGGCCGACTCGGACTACGTCACGGGCTCAACCTACGTCATGGATGGCGGCTTTATGCGCATGGTGGCGCAGGGGGCCTGATGCCGCGCCAGCCCCGCATCCAGGAGTTGGCCGTGGTCAGCGACCGCCGCACATGTGCCTTACTCGACCAGCAGGGTACGCTGTGCTGGTATTGCCCCGAGCGCTTCGACAGCGCGGCCGTGCTGGCGCTGCTGCTCGATGCCGAGCAGGGTGGCTACTGGACCGTAGAAGCGCCCAGCAAGCAGTTTGTGCGCCGCGCCTACCTAGAGCGCAGCAGCGTGCTCGTGAGCGAGTACACGGTGGCCGGCCAGCCCTTTGCCCTCACCGACTGGCTGCCACTCGAAGACGACTTCACGGGCCTGTGCCGCACTTTTTCACCCGCCGGCGAGGCCCTCACGCACACTTTGCGCCTGCGGCCCAACTACGGGCTAGAAGCCACCCTAGGCGAGGTGTCGGGCGAGGGCACTACGGTGCATTTTCCCGACCTAGGGCTGTGGCTGCGTACCTCACACCCGGCGCGCGCCGTGGCCGATACCTGGCAGGTAACCGTGCCAGCCGGAGAGGCGGGCTGGGCCGTGCTCACCGACACGGCAGCGGCCGTGCCCGACCTCAGCGCCGCACGCCTAGACCAGGCGCTTACGCACACGCTGGCTGTGTGGCGCAAGGTAGCCAGCTTGCTGAGCTACGATGGCCCCTACGAGCGGCAGGTGCGCGACTCTATGCGGGCGGTGCAGCAGCTTACTTACGCGGCCACGGGCGGCATCGTGGCTGCGGCCACTACCTCGCTGCCCGAGGTGCTGGGTGGCGCCCGTAACTACGACTACCGCTACGTGTGGATGCGCGACGTGGGTCTCATTGTCAGTGCCTTATTGCAGCTCGATGAGGTAGGCAAGCCCGAAGAAAGTTTTCTGGGCTTTGTAGCCAGCGCGTTGCGCGAAAACCACCAAACGTGTCTGTCGCCGTTTTATACCGTCGATAAAACGCTGGTTACCGGCGCCCGCAAGCTAGACCTGGCGGGCTACCAGGGCAGCCAGCCGGTGCAGATTGGCAATACTGCCTACAATCAGCTGCAGCTCGATGCCGACGCCAATGTGCTGCTGACGGCCAAGTTGCTCTACGACCGCTTTGGCCGCAAAGAGCAGTGGGAAACGGTGGTGCAGGTGGCCGACTTTCTGGCCGAAAACTGGCAGCGCGACGACAACGGTATTTGGGAAGAAGGTACTACCAAGGCTTATACCTCATCGAAGGTGCTCGCCGCTCGCGGGCTAGAGTTTTTGGCTGCCTACGCCGACACGCCCGAGCAGGCGCAGCGCTGGCGGGCAGCCGGGGCCGCTATTCGGCAGTTTGTGGCCGCGCACTGCCTCACCCGCAGTGGGGCCTTTGCGGTGTATGCAGGCTCTCAGGAGGTCGATATCACGGCGGCGCAGTTCTCGCTCTGGACCTACTGTGCACCCGATAGCCCCGAGATGCTGGCCACCATCCGGGAGCTGGAGCAGCATTGGTGCCGCGAAAACCTGTACTGGCGCCGGCTCGAAGAATTTGATTCGCACAAGGAGGGCGCCTTCTTGGCCGGCACTTGCTGGATGGCCCACTACTACGCCGTGGCCGGTGACCTAGGGCGGGCGCGCAGCATTATCGAGGCTGTACTGCGCTACCAAAACGACCTAGGGTTCTTCGCCGAAGAAGCCGGCCTCGACGACGGCGAGCAGATGCTGGGCAACTTCCCGCAGACCTTCGTGCACTCCTCTTTTATCTGCGCCGTCAATGGCCTCAAGCAGGCGCTGGAAGGCCAGGATAGCCGGGTGTGGTAGCGCCGAACAGTAAGCCGAAAGCGACCTGCACTTAGAGAAGTTCTGCCGGTGCGGCAAGGCTTGAATCCTACCTTCGCAACAGACTACCTCCTCTACCATGGTCGCCACTGAAGCCTTTTCACCCGCCGATTTTGCCGCTCCTAGGGCTATGCTTCAGGCCCTGTTAGAGTTATCGCCGATAAGTGTGGTGATTTACAGGCCAGTATATGGGCCAGAAGGTGAGGTAATCGACTTTGAATTTGCTTACCTCAACCCGGCCGCGCAGCTGTTGCTGCAGCTGCCGGCTCGCCCGGGGGGTACTACCTACCGGCAGCACTTTCCATACGGTTCCGAAAATGACGGCCTGGCGCTGCACCAGGCTGCGTTTGCCTCGGGGCAGGCCGCGCATTTTGAGGTAGTTTACCACGCAAGGGGCTACGACCACCAGTGCCAGGTGGCGGCCCAGCGGGTGGGCGAAGAGCTGCTGGTCAACATCACCGCCACGGCCACCCACGAGGCGCGCCCCGCCGTGGAAGAAGCCCTGCGCCTAAGCCAGGCACGCGAGCAGCAAGCCCGGCTAGCCGCCGAAAAGGAGCGCAACCTGCTGCAGGCCCTGCTCAGCCAGGCGCCGGTGGCCATCGGCCTGTTTCAGGGACCCGACCACGTAGTAGCCATGGCCAACGAGCAACTGTGCGCTATGTGGGGCTACCCCGCGGCGCAGGTGCTGCACCGCCCCCTGCTAGCGGCCGTGCCCGAGCTGCAAGGCCAGGGGTTTGCCGAGCTCATTGCCGATGTGGCCCGCACGGGCGAGCCTTTTGTCGGCGCTACGGTGCCAGCGCAGCTGCGCCAGCAAGGGCAAATTACGACACGTTTCTTTGACTTTATATACCAGCCGCTTTACGATGCGGCGGGCCAGCTGCTAGGGGTGCTCGACATTGCCACCGACGTAACGGCGCAGGTGCTGGACCGCGAGCACGTGCAAGCGCTCAACGAAGAGCTGAGCGCCACCAATGAGGAGCTGCAAGCTGCCAATGAAGCGCTGCTGCTGTCTAATAGAGAACTGATTGAGGCCCAGCAGCAGCTGGCGGCCGAGCGCGAACGACTGACGCAGGTATTTGCCAAGACTCCGGCGCTCATTGCATTGCTGCACGGCCCCCACCACACCATCACCTACGCCAACCCGGCCTTTCAGCAGTTTTTTGCTGGCGTGCCGCTGCTCGGCTGCACCTACGCGGCGGCCCTGCCTAGGGTGTATGCCCAGGGCCACGGTGGCTGGCTAGAGCAGGTGTACACCACCGGCAAAACCTCGGTGGGCAGCGAGCGACCGCTGCTCTTGCCTACTGAAGACGGCGGCGAGCGGCTAGTGTACCTCGACTTTACCTACGAGGCCTACGGCACCCCCACGCCCGAGGGCGTTTTCTTGTTTGCCTTTGATGTAACCGAGCGGGTGCTGGCGCGGCGGCAGCGCGCAGCTTATCAGCAACTGCGCGCCGTGTTTGAGCAGGCGCCCGTGGCCATTAGCATCTTGCAAGGGCCAGATTACCACATCGAGGTTGCCAACCCATTTATCATCGACATGTGGGGCCGCACGGCCGACGGCTTGCTGAACAGACCCTTTTTTGAGGTATTGCCTGAGCTGCGCGAACAGGGCTTCGAAGGCGTGCTGGCCGAGGTACGCCGCAGCGGGCAGCCCTACGTGGCCCAGGAAGTAGAAGCTCGCTTCTGGCGCGCTGGCCAGTTCGAAACCAGCTATGTCAACCTCAGCATTTACCCGCTGCGCGACGAGCAGAACGAGGTAGTAGGCCTAATATTGGTGTCAACTGATGTGAGCACCCAGCTGCGCGCGCGCCAGCGCGAGCAGGAGTTCAACGAGGAGCTAGCGGTGATGAACGAAGAGCTGCAGTCGGCCAACGAAGAGCTTGGCGCTACTAATCTGCAGCTTACGCGCACCAACGTCGACCTAGATAACTTTATCTATACGGCCTCGCATGACCTCAAAGCACCTATTACCAATATTGAGGGCCTGCTGCAGGCGTTGAGAAGCGAACTGCCTGTTGCGCAAACCAGCGAAGTAGTCTACATTCTGAGCCTTATGCAGGATTCGGTTGACCGCTTTAAGCGTACTATCGAGCACCTCACCGAGGTGAGCAAGCTGCAAAAAGAGCACGGCCAGGGCGCTACCCCGGTGCGCCTGGCCGAGGTTATTCAGAATGTGCAGCTCGACCTAGCGCCCCTCATCAAAGAAACGGGTGCGCAGGTGGCTGTGGAGGTGCCGGCTTTTGTGACGCTCACGTTCTCCGAAAAGAACCTGCGCTCGGTGGTGTACAACCTGCTCAGCAATGCCCTCAAGTACCGCCACCCCGACCGCGTGCCGCAGGTGCGGCTATTCAGCCGAACCCAGGGCCACCACTTGGTACTGGAGGTGCAAGACAATGGCCTGGGCCTCGACCTCGCGCGCGACCACGAGCTATTCACCATGTTTCAGCGCTACCACACCCATGTTGAGGGCTCGGGCATCGGCCTCTATATGGTAAAGAAGATAGTTGAGAATGCCGGCGGCCGCATCGAAGTCGAGAGCCAGCTGGGGTATGGCTCCACGTTTTTTGTGTATTTCCCGCGTTAGGGTGGGGTAGGGAGTGCCCTAGGTAGCTGACTTATAAGTAAAAGTGCGATAACGGAAAAATAGGATAAAACCGTTTTGATGCGTAAGTTGCGCTACCATTACTATCCATTTATTCTTTATATCGTTTGCTTATGGCTACTACCGCCTCATCCACTACTGCTACCCCGCCGGCTGCCGCTAAGCCCAGCCGCAAGCCTCGCAAAAAAGCTGCTCCCACGCCGGCCCCCGCCGAAGCCGACGCGCCGCCCGCCGACCGGCTCGACCTCATTGCCCAGGGCCTGAGCGGTAAATCCAGCGCCAAGCAAGCTATTTTCCGGGCCACGCAGGCGGCCTTTGATGTGCTACGCCAAGCCTCGCAAGAGCTATGCCTGGAGCTAACCCACAAAATCACGACCACCCTCGACCCCAGCGTCCGCATCGAGTACTATCCGGTCAACGGCATGGAGTTTCACATCCGCTTTTCCGGCGATTTGCTGGTGTTCGTGATGCACTCCAACATTGTCACTTTTCCCGACAACTTCGGGCCCATGACCACGCCCTATGTGGAGGCCGATTTTCGGCGGCGCTTCTTCGGCCACATCATGGCCTACAACTTCATGGCCGACAGCATCAAGTACCAGCGCATGAATGACCCCGGCTACCTGGTGGGCCGCTTGCTGGTCAACATCGACAGCCACTACTTTCTCGAAGGCGTGCAGGAACTG
>Ga0265798_10003353_pt1 | contig 22826 bp, 17 predicted proteins | sample P3T30metagenome_FD_192430 | JGI IMG/M metagenome (GOLD analysis project Ga0265798, IMG submission 192430) | Plant litter microbial communities from East Loma Ridge, Irvine, California - P3 T30 | ecosystem: Environmental > Terrestrial > Plant litter > Unclassified | place: USA: California... | reverse complement strand
CTCACATGGCTGACTCGGACCTCCGTCTATCCTTCCGTCTCCCTCTGTGCATCATACTCCTTGACATGTCACTCGCATCTCAACGCCAGCCAGTGAGCAAGAATTCCGTGCCACCATCTGCTTTCCCCTTTGGGGGAAATTCGGAACTTGATCCACCAATCACCTCGCTCTCCACACCATCTTTTCTTCTTCTTCTCCAGCACGCCCGCTGCATGGTGGCGTGTGGCATGTGGTGCCTGTCACACGGCTCACTTCCCTTCCAATCGCCCGTCGAGGCCGCACACCCCTAACAGGCACCCTTGACTGGTGCATGTGGAGGCGCGGTGGGTGGCTCACGGTAAGCTTTTGGGGCAAGTTTATTTTTTATTTTTTTGTCCTTCTCTTCTTGCACAGAAGGATTGTAAGGTTTCGGTGCGTCGTTTGAGCGTTCCGAACCGTTGCTCTGCCGCACAACCGCTACGCCCGCTGACGGGGGGCGTTTGATCCTGCCCCACCCGGGCTGACGGCAGAGTGTCGTCGTCGTCGTGTGGATGTGGATGGATGACGACTTTTTTTTTAAAAAAAAAAAATCCGAACAAAGGCGGAGAGCGAGACCGAAAGGATTGTCCATGTTTTGCTAATGAACCTGGGGACTCGCTGCCCCCCGGTGCCAGTATGACATGGCCGCTTTGCAGTGCCATCGTACGAAAGCCGGGGCAGCGCGCAACCCATGCTACCTTCCCACTCCTCGGATCACGGGATACCTCATTTCATCTCATTTTCGCCCAAGACGAACCCGAGCCCAACCCCAAGACGCAGCATTCGGCTCGCGTGTATCGCTACAAAAGGCCTAGAATAGCAATTATCAGGTCATGCAGGGTCCTCTTAGAAACCGGTCTGCAGAACATGTTTGCTTTTCCCATGCCCCCCATGCTTGCCATGTGGGGATTAAAATTACGTGACACAGCAGCCTAGGGTGTGGGTGTGTGTGGGCAATTTGTACGTCTACAGAGAGTGTGAATAATGGAAGAATACTGGAAGAAGAGTGATTATACGCCAACCACTAGCACGTTGTTAACCGTCTACATTATCCCCGCCCTCTCGCTTTCTATGAAAGCTCCAGGCTGCCACCCAAGCCGCGAAAACAAATCGGGTCCCCTCAATATGACATGACCCAGACGCACCCAAAGCCTGCCTCCCCAGGCAACTACTCAAGCCACACTCTTGCAAGCAATATACGACTTGCAGACGGCGGCAACTGCCCCCCAACAGATCTCGCATGCAATGCATATCGGCACACCCGCTTGAACTCTGCAGTGAGACCAAACGTCGATACCCAACAGGCGCCCCGCCGCTGCGGAGCTCGCGGAGATTGGCGAGACACAGAATCTCGCGACGGCTGTGCCGGCTGACGAGCGGCATGCCGTCATGACTGACAGGCCCGAACCAAGCCGTTATCGGTGTGCCATGCGGTTTCGCCATGCCCAAATCCATGTTCTATATTCCCATACGGCTGCAGTGGGAAATGCGCACATGAGCTGATCCCATGATTTCAAATGACCTTCGGGTGCAGCAAGGCCCAGGCGCGCGGAACAGTTGTACAGGCGCCATTCGTCACGACCCTCTTGAAGCGGTAATCCATGACGCGAAACCTGCAAGAGCGGATGCATATGTGCAGCATGATAGCGCAATCGCGTGGGGGCAGCCGTACCGGATTGGCGTGGGTTACACGGGGGCCTCGCCGGCTGCATGCTGCATTTGATCGGGAACGAGTGCATCATGTAGAAACGTTACAGCACTTATGGGCACCGCGGAGTTGCTGCGACACGTGGACCGGAGTAAGGCGACGATAAGATAGCGCCTTGCTTTGCTTCATCCGCCCCCGACTCCGAAGCGCGTGCGCAGAGTGTTGAGTCGTCGCAGCGTCTCGGGCATGTCGTTCATGCCGCTTTCGGACCGCGTCAGTCTGTAGGCCGAGTAGTTCCTGTTTTCCTGAAGAAGGGTATCGAACAGGGTGAAGTCGCCGATGACACACTGGCCGGAACTGAGGATATCAATGGCGTCAGCGTGGCTGGACTCTGACGTCGACAGCAGGCCATTTTGTTCGTTATCGGGATCAAGGCCAATATCTGACATGGTGTCGGTTCGGTGTAGCACGCCTCGTTCCTCGTCGTCGACATCCTGGCCGCGGCCCGCGTTATCGCTGATCGCTGCCACCGTCTCTGCTGATGGTGGGTCTGACGTGGCGTTGGATGGAGTTGCGCCAGAGGATAGTTTTGCCAGCTTCTTCTTCAGCTCCCGCCTCTTGACATGCACCGACACCATGACGAGCTGCAGGAACAGGATGCATATGTCGAGTGCGCCAAGCTTCCACCTGCTGGTAGGGCCCTGCTGACCGATAAAGTCTATCATCAGCCCACCGTGCAAATAGCCTCTGGTATCCTCGCCTGCTGAAGGCGCAGGATATGTGATATGCAGGAGGAAATTAACTCCAAACGAGAACAGGAGTAGCGGGAGGAAAGGCTTCGGTTCGTCGGGCGGGCGGGTGACGGTTGCCGTGTCCGGGAGAGGGGTGAGCAGTGTTCCATGGATGAAGGCCTTGAACGCGAGCCAGAAGAAGGAGCAGCTATAGGCGGGGGTTAGCAGTTGAATAGAAGTTTATGGTGGGGAAGGGAAAGAGGAGGGGGGTAGTACTCTAGGTGGTAGAGAGTGATGAGTTCTAGATAGACGATCATGTCCAAGTCGCGCAGCAGCTCGCCCAGCATCTGTATGCGCTTTCTTTTCGCATCCAACCTCGTCTGCTTTGCATGTTTTTCCCTCTCGCGTTGCTCCTCCTCTTCCAAGCGTGCTATCGCATCTTCAAGGTCCGCCAGCTCGGGTAGGGCATCGTCATGGCGCTGTGGAGCTCGAGACGACTCGGCCTCGTCGTTCATGGCGCAGCGAGGGGAGTGTGCGTGTCACCTCGTCTCTCATTGAAGGCGACTGCGTGTTTGGGTGCGGATAGTGATGCTTGCCCCCAGCTTGTCGTTCTCCGCAAAGCCTCTGGTCATGTACGTCCGTATGCGCGCATCGGGGCTGGAACATCAAGACGGGCCGATGGCCGAAGTGGTGAGATAATCGATACAGCTCCGCATCTTGAAGCCATTCACGAAAGCACTCGCCCCTCTAATAGTCTCTGTGAGGGTTTGTACACCTTCATATTGCAAACTCAGAGCTAGTCTTTATTGCACGACTCGAATTGATCTGAAATTGCCCCAATTGCACCCATCGACGCACGCGACACCTCCGCCACCTGCATTCGCACACTACGCCCACCATGTCTTTCGGGGGTCCAAACAGCACACCCCTCCCTTCCTCTTTTGACGAAAATGCGTATGTTCCCATGTGTCTCATCATGACGCATTCGATTACATATCCTCGATTCCACTAACCAACTCCCAGCGACTTCTACAACGAAAACACCATCGACAAAATATGGCGCCGGTTTCGCGAAGAACCTCTCGTACCCTTTGGCTGTGGCCTCACCGTCTGGGCCATTGTTGGCGCAACCCGCTCTATGCGCAAAGGTGACCATAAAATGACGAATCTGTATTTCCGCCGCCGTCTCTACGCACAAGCTTTCACCATCGCTGTATTAGTCGCCGGAAACATGTACTGGCAGAAAGATCGCCTGAAGCGCAAAGATTATGAGAAGAAGGTTGCCGAGAAGGAACGCATGGATAAGAGAGACAGGTGGCTGAGGGAGCTGGAGATGAGAGACGAGGAGGATAAGGCGTGGAAGGAGAGGATGGCGAAGAAGGCGAGGGGTGCGGCAGATGAAGCAGTTGGCGTTACGGAGATGGTCAAAGAGAAGACCAAGCAGCTCAAGGATCAGACTGTGGGCAAGTGAACATGTCGACACGATAAATCTAAGATTTGACAAAAGTAGCTGGAGCTACAGGAAGTCGGTATTACGACGAGTCGCTATTCGTTGAAATGGTATGTATTGGTGTATGAAGCGCACCTTTTCCCAACACACACTCTTTCACTGTACATATTTTGGGCATTGTACTAGTATTTCAAACTGGAGACATGGGATAATGTCTACCATAAGCAAACCGTCACTACCTTGGTAGCTGTTTTGCTTTTACACGATCTATGAGTTTACGAACTCGGTAAAGGACTAGTAGTCACTTGTAACAATAAAACACTTGCATCATGTATCGTCTTCTCGGAACTGTGTGCTTCCACCACAATCTCACCAACATATATGCTTACAAACAGCATGGCGAACCATTATCCAGCGTGCTGGTCGTTGCTATGGTCGTTTTGTTTCGCTTGGAGGAGGTGGGGTAGATGTAGTTTCAGCTAAAGATTATCAAGAGGAGTATGTAGTCATTGCCAACTAACCATTGGAGAAGATAGTTCAACAAATCCATATTTGTGTCTTAACTATATGCAAAAAGAACTCGAATCATACTAGAAAGTAGTGCATATCTAAAACCTGTTTGCACGAGAAAATTTCAACTTTTGTTCAAAAGACCGTATTTTCCCCATTTACTTCATCACTAACACTATAAAGCCCGGTACTAGTTCAACAGACCTACACACACCACCTTACAATGTTATCCTCGTGATCAACTAGAAATTTTGTAGATATCGCCATCTTTCTTGCCCCTTGTTACGATGCAGCATCTGATATGTTGAGTGTTTCTCCGCAGCGGAATCTTGTTCAGGTACAAGCGCACACTTCTAGCAGTAGACTACTTGCTTACCTCTAGTGAGCACGAAATTAGGTCTCCTTTTTTTTTCAAAAATGTGCTTACACCAATTTCCATCTTTGTCTAGATAGTAGGTCTCTTGGAAATATGTTAGGTCCTATGGTTTGCTCTGAGTTGTGTTTCCCTTTGGCCCTTCTGGTTGCGCATCTTCGCTATCGTTTCCTGACACTGCGCAACACACTCGTCGTTGTATATTCCTTGGATTCAAATTTACCTTCTTGACAGGCTCCTCTTCTTCCCCATTTAGACATTTCTTTTTCGGAGATTCTATCTGCTAAAAGATCATGACCTGTATCTCGGAGCGGTCAGGTTAGACTTGACTCGGCATTTGGATCGAAGCCTATGCTTAAGTTCAGTTCAGTACGAGATGGCGTCATTAGTCTAGGGTATAATTCAAGAAAGTTACGATCTTTGAACCAATGTGTAAGAAGAAGAGGAGGAGCTCTTATGAGAGACCTGTAACCTGGATGGTCTTCCTCAAACTCCTCACAAGCTTTTTTTGCTGCCTCCTTTCCCAGTCATCTCCAGACAAAGTATGTGTAGCCTGAACAGTATTGGGTGGGTTTCAAAGAGATTGAGACGGGGTACAACGTATTCTCGTGGTTATCACAGTCGAAAAGCTTGACCGCGCGCCCGTTTCGGGTATTCCTGAGGCACTCCAGCCTTGGGGATCTATTGCTGGCGTTCTCTGATCGTCTTTGTTCAGGTTTAGGTAAGCGCAGATTCTTAGAGATCATTTTAACCATCCCATAAATGAGTTGAGTTTATTTGAAAGCGTAAACTACCAGTTGAAAGCATTCTATGGTTACACATTCGCGTTTTTTTTTTCGTGAACAATCTTCCTGTCTGGTCATGATACAAATGTGCAGCGCATGACCCGACTATAGCACTCAAAATCAATACTAGGTTATCGTCTCCAAGCGGCTTGCCCTACTCTTGTGTATTACTACTCAGCGATCAAACTAAACAAAACTTCAAACCCAACTATTCTACACGACCATTGTCAACGTGGTTATTTACAACTCAACCTGTACGATCTTCTCAGACCTGCTCGGCATGTATATTCCCACTCCCGACAGTTTACTTGGACAGTAGGATTAAGAGAATGAAAGCCGCAAAACGTACTCTTGTATGAACCCGGTGGGATGCTAATCTGCGTATTGGCAAAGGTTCGCTTTGCTTACAATGTGTTCTATTCTATAGTGCATAGAGATAATACAGAGTGGTATACAAAGCGAGCTCCTCCCATGCCGGCAGAGCGTAGTAATGCACTAGTATGTAGTGAGATGAAGATGACTACACCCTGCCGAATGTGGACCTCTCTCAGGCAGGATCGAGGCAGGTCACCTGTTGCTGCGATATTGGGTAATATGCGCCGTGCGACAACAAAGACGCTTCGTGCACTTGGATGAAGAGGCCAGATTACCCAGAAACGGTTCGTTGTCACAATATGTATGCTACATCAATCAAACTGGACTTCACATGCCCTCCCGTCAGCGCACGGGAAGAAGGTGTCTGCATCTCAAGATTAGCCTAGTTCAACCGGAACAAAGATACAATGATCCCGTGCAAATAGTCAACGTGCTCTCTCTTGTAGGCGTTGGCGGACCGCTTAGCCGACAGAACATCGTTATCATCGCCTCATCAAGCATATCCTTTACCAACAATGTTGCTCGCTATACTGCTTGTATGTATCTTTGAGCAATCACGCTCCCGCTGAGACGCATAGCTACAGATAGCGCGTGTCCAGGAAACGCATTTGTTGAGCATGCGGAAATGACCTGTCCAGTCCAGGCGGTCCGCACAAACGGCAGCGACCCTTTCCGCCGTGCAGAGATGTTGGGACGGAAGCAACATATGAATTTAGAGGCTCCGTGATGCAATGGATTTGCTCCCTCCCGTACTCGCATCCCTCGAAACGTGTCCTAGCCTCCTGTTGCAAAGGTGATTTTGATTGGTGCAGCTGCTATCCATTGCAATACGCGTCCAAAGTCGCGCGCGCGAGATTGGGGAGGTCAGAGCGAGAGACAAGAACGTGCGAGACGGAACAATAGCCTCATTGGCGGCTCATCGGGACGTCACACGAAAAATGGGAGCGACGCTATCCAAATTGTGGTCCTCGATGAGGGCGGCATTGACTGGGGCCACCGTCATCTCGGGAAGGAAGAACACCCAGCACCGTCAACAAGCCAGCGGTCAACAAAAGGACACTGGTAGCAGCACTTCTACACCTCGGACAACTATCAATTCTTCATCAAACATGTCTGGAATCAAAAAGTACGAAATCACAGAGGTATGTGTTACTTCTGATAGCATTTCGTTTATTTGGGCTGGCATAGAGGGGTACTTGGGATGCCCCGCTGAGGTCATCCGGGCTACAGAGCAGTACAAAACACCATAGAGTTTGTCCGTGCTTGGTCTGTCGCGTCTCAGACACAATGCATTGGCGCGAAGTTCACAATTGCCACGCAGAAAGATCCATCTACTGACCATCTCCCAGCCATGGCTCAAGACACACTGCTCATTGGGCGAAGGCCCATTCTGGGAAGAGGACACCAACACGGTCCGCTTTCTCGACGTTGAAAAGCAAAAGCTATTCCGCGTGGATGTGGCCAAAGGACCATCGAGCCTCAAGACTGTAAAAGAGCACGACATCTCCATGGGCTGCACAGCAGACATTGAGGGCAATGCCAAAGAATTCATCTTCGGCGGCAAATACGGATACGGCATTGCCAACAAGGAAACAGGCGAATACCGCTGGGTCAAGAAAGTCTGGTCCGAGGCCGAAATCTCGGAAAACAAGCATGAGAAATTTCGCGGCAACGACGGCGCTGTCGACTCGGCGGGGCGCTTCTGGGTGGGCTTCATGTTCGACCCCATGGTTGAAAAGTGGCGAACTGACGGCGCTGTTTTCCGTCTCAACCCTGACATGAGCCTGGATCGTCCAATGAGCGACATTACGATTCCCAATGGCACAACGTGGAACAAGAAGGACGATACCATGTTCTTTACCGATAGCCCGACAAAGACGATTTGGCAGTTTGATTTTGATCCCCAGACTGGTGCTATCAGCAACAAGCGCCCTTACTTTACCATGCCACAGGACAACCGCTACGGGGAGGATTCCGTGCCAGATGGTCACTGCATTGATGAGGAGGGTTACATGTGGACCGCTCTTCATGGTGGGCACAACGTACTCCGCATCTCACCCCAGGGCGAGATTGTTGCCGAAATCAAGGTTCCCACTAGTCAACCTACTTGCCCGTGCTTTGTTGGCGAGGAGCTATTCATTACTAGCGCCGGTGGCACAAGCGGAGAGAATGGAGGCCCTGTTGATGAGTTTGCGGGCAGCTGTTTCAAGATCAATGTTGGTGTTAGAGGGCTAAAGAGATTCAAGTTCAAGGGTGGCGATAAGATTGAGGGAGGCAAGGAGAATGGGCAGGTTGTTGGCGAATAAACTGTTGTTGATATTGATGGGAGCTATGTTTTATTGGTCATTGGAACAGGCTGAGAACCAGACGGTGCAGGGAGAATTACTAGACCCTCCATAGCAGAAAACAACAACAGATTGCATGCACTGTCATTACACAAGCACACGGTATGCAACATCCCAAGATAGAAAACGCCCAGCATCAGCACCCGACAAATATCGCCTTTGTGATGAATGTTGTGTCTACTGTTGCGGCCATTATGTAAGTCTGTGTGACTAAACAACTTCAGCTCATCGTCTCTGTGTAACAGGCTGGTCTTAGTTCTGGGGCCAAACGGCCAAACCCAGACTATTTGCAACGTCGCGATGCTACCCCTACACAACGTATGGTCCGGGCCGTCGCAAACATGCGGGGAACCAAGGGGAACCCTAGTCTTGGCTTCATTTTGGTTTGCAATATTTACGTCTTTGTGGCTTCTTGGTGTGACATTGTGTATACCAAGTCCTCGTATTCATGTACAAGAAGTCTTGGGAGCTGAACAACTAACACTTCAGGCCTCCCCTTTCCTTTCAATCGGCGACCAAATTGTAGAGGGAGTTTTTTTTTGGGAGAGAGAGAAAATGAGGGAGGGGTATGGCGTGACGCAAAAATAGCAGTTTAACAAGGGAAGAAGAAGAAAAGGAGGAGGAGGGGGGAGGGGGAGACAACAGCATATAAACTGGGGAAGGAGACGGACAAGTGGTAATGCATCCATCATCTTCAGTTATCAATTTCAACGAGCAACATCACAGTATAATCGAATACAACAACCATCACACGTCTTGAAAATGCTTCACATCAAGGCCATCATCGCTACTGTGCTCCTCACCAGCACCACCTTTGCTCTTCCTGAGCCCGAGGCTGCTGCTGCCAACGTGCGTGCTGTCGAGAATGTGGTACGCGATGCTTCTCCCAACGCTGAAGCTGTGCCCGAGCCCGTTGGTCTCGACAAGCGGGCGTGCAAATGTAACAAGGTGAAGAATGCAGGTTCGTAACAAGACAGCAACAGCATGATGAGAAAAAACGACACACTCATGCTGACGAAATAGGTCTTTACTGCGGCTACTGCTATCTCAGCAACATCAACAACTACGCCGTCATAAACGGCAAAGATGAAAACGTGTACTGGTGCAATAAAGAGGGTGGGTGTGACAGCTTTGGCAAGAGGAATAGTTGCGCGGATTACAAGGGGCCATGTGACGGTAGGGATAGCGGCTAGATGTCCAGCAATAACCCTGGACACTGACGTGGAAGGTGGAAAAAAAAGTGGAAGATTGGTTTGTGACGACGAGGTCTCACCAACATCCAACATGTTGGGTTTGCAATATACTGCTCTTGTTTGTTTGTGTGGGTTATCTGGGAGTTGGATAAGCTTCACGAATACTACTACTGTGTAGCTTCTTTTTGTTTCCTGGCTTCCTCCTCGTCGGGTGTGCGCGTAGTGAGTTGCAATGCATGGATGCCGCCCTCCTTTGCCAACTCGTCCTTTACAAGTGCGTTGACCATGCGGTGGCGTGCAACTTGCATTTTGCCTTGGAAGGCTGCGGATGTTATGAAGACACTGGGACAGAGGGTTAGCTTTTGTGGCTGGGCACGTGGAGGTAGTGGAGATGGAGTCGGGGTAAGGCGGTGAGGTTACCGAAAGTGTGTCTCCCGGCTGGTGACTCCTTGCATGGCTTTGTGGTGAGCGTGCTTGTGTGAGTCGTTGAAGATTTCAAGCGATGTGGGCTTCAATGCTTCTGTAATCTATCCACGTGGTTAGATGATTGTGCTACATGTGCGCATGGTGCAGACCCTGCCTTTGAGCGTAGAGCATCTTCCATGGGAGTCATGGATTGGGCCATGGCTGACATGAATCGCTCTCCAGCGAGGCCGACTCTTCGAAGGAACATTCACGGATATCTCTCTACCAGATGAACAGCCCCTTTTGATCAAGAGAGCCAATAGGAAAAGTCAAGACCGTTGCAGTGGGAGGGAGGGTTGTGGCGGCGCTAAAACTGTAGGCCGAGGCTGGCGCCAAGGCGGCGGGATCGGAAGCCTTTTCCACGGGTTCGCGTCATCATTCCGAAAGTTTCAAGGTGAGCAAGACGAGCCATTGACGCTGTCGCAAGACCTGGGCGGCGACAAAAAGCTCCTTTCAAGCTTCACAAGGGGCCACTCGCACCCCCAGGAGTCTTTTCAGGCCAAACCCATGCCCCCTCTGAGCAAGCCCGGCTAGGGAGACAATGGCACAAATGGCTCGGGCGTAGACCGCAGCATATCAATCCACCGAGCCCGCTGTACTCCCAAGCCTCGAAACTTGCAGCACTTGTGCTGATCCCGGATTTCCCCCCCTCTCGGGTATCGTACTGCCATGTGGGCGCGGAGTTTCTTCCCTCGCACCCTCTCACGACATAAAATCTCTTTGTCGGCATACAATACGCGTTGCTCCCACCGCTTTACCTGCGCGCCCTTGTCGCTCATCAGAATGGCTTCCACACTACCCCGCCTGCCCATCTTTGAGGCCATCAAGAAGCACGACGCGCAGAGCACTGCCATTGTCCACTCGTTGTCTGGCCGGTCCTTCACATACGGCGAGCTCGTCAACGACGTCGCTGCTGCAAAAGACAAGCTGCAACGGAGCTGCAATGGGCAAAGTGCAGAGGGACAGCGCATCTCGTTCCTGGTGGAAAACGGCTACGACTATGTAGGTGCGCATTCCTCTCAGCCTTGTTGTCTATAGCAGCAGTGAAGAGCCGCAGCTGATGCATATCCAGTGACTTTGCTGTCTATCCTCGCTGCACATGCAATCGCCGTTCCGCTATCTCCTGCGTTCCCCGCCCACGAGCTCCGCTACATCATCGACCAGAGCGAGTCTCTCATGCTCCTCTCCTCGGAAAAGTTCCAGGCCCAGGCCGACCTTGTATTGAGTGAGGGCATGGAGACCAAGCCCATCAACTACAAGCAAGAGAAGATTATGATGGGCAAGACCGACGACCATGTCACACTGGAAGAGCCCACAAGCGACAAGGGTGGAATGATGCTGTATACGTCTGGCACCACGAACCGGCCAAAAGGTGTCCTACTGCCTCAAGATGTGCTAACGGCACAGTCGCAGTCATTGCTCGAAGCGTGGAAATACACGAGCAAGGACGTGCTACTTCACGTACTCCCTCTACACCACATACACGGCACCGTCAATGCACTGCTCACGCCCCTCTTTGCCGGCTGCACCATCGAATTCCAGTTCCCCTTCAACGCTACAGCTGTCTGGGAGCGTCTAGCCGCGCCTTTCCTCCCCAGCCCTGATTCGGCAAAGAAGCCCATTACCTTCCTCACTGTCGTCCCAACAATATATACGCGCTTGCTATCGACCCATGCAAGCCTCTCGCCCGAACTCCGAGCGGCAAGCAAAACCGCCCTCCATCCTTCCAACATGCGCCTCAACATCTCCGGATCCGCTGCCCTGCCTACACCGGTGAAATCAGCCTGGACCGAGCTCAGTGGAGGAAACGTGCTCCTAGAGCGATATGGCATGACAGAAGTCGGCATGGCACTCTCCTGCGGCCTCGATTTTGCGGATCGCGTCGACGGCTCGGTGGGCTGGCCACTACCTTTGGTGCAGGCCCGTCTTGTGGACACGGAATCTGGACAAGTCATAGAGATTGGCAAGGAGATTGATCCGGCATCCAACCGCGAACGACAGGGCGAGATTCAGCTCCGCGGACCCACCATCTTCAGAGAGTACTGGAAGAACCCCGAAGCCACAACCAAGGAGTTCACAGAGGACGCTGACGGCCAAGGCAAGTGGTTCAAGACGGGCGATGTTGCTGTTCGGAGAAATGTGCACGGAGCGGGAAAGAGCGACCAAGCATGGACCAGGGGACCACTGTACTTTATCCACGGCCGCAAGTCAGCAGACATTATCAAGACGGGCGGCGAAAAAGTGTCAGCGCTTGAGATTGAGCGCGAAATGCTGTCCCTGCCCCAAGTCGAGGAAGTCGCCGTCGTCGGTCTTCCCTCGGAAGCCTGGGGCCAGAAGGTAGCCGCGGTAGTTGTGCTCTCGGAGCAAGGCAAGACCTGCGGGAAGGGAGGCAAAGCTTGGTCTGCGCTCGACATGAGGAGAGCGCTAAAGGAGATGCTGGTCAACTACAAGATTCCGCAGGAAATGAAGGTTGTGGAAAGTATCCCGAGGAATGCCATGGGCAAGATTAACAAGAAGCAGCTTGTGGTGGAAATTTGGGGCGAGCAGCTTGAAGTACCCTAGGATACCCTAGGAGACTGATGGGGTGCACGCGCCTAATGAGACGGTGTAGGATAGAATAGTGTTGCACAAACGTCTCCAAAAGTGTAGAATAGTTGGTTTTGCATAGTATTCATCATACACTTGCTGACTTGGTAGCAGCGGTAATATGCGGTCCACAATCTCGAAGCATTGGAATTGGCTTCGAGGGAAATGGGTCAAGATTGGGTATTTGAAATCAGTATTAAAAAAACATAAGTGATTGCCATGGGTGACAACATCGGTATCATCCCTCGTAGATCTCGGCCCTAGTCCATGCCGATCCATGCCGGCATTTTGTTACATATTCTCGCATAACACATTGGGATATCAGTATACTCTTCAAAGCATTGATCTAGGCAGCGTGGCCAGATTCGGCGCGGGCAGCCGAGTTGTCAACCTTGTTGCGTCGCTCGCGGCCCTTTTCAGACCAGGGAAAGTGAGCAACGGGAATGACAAAGAAGCTGGGTCTAGTTAGCATCCAAGTTTCAATTGGCGGGGAAAGAGCAACTGACCTGTTGGAGCTGTCCGCAAGACCAGCCAGGGCGTTATACCAGGCAGCAAAAGCGGCCATGAGACCAAAAGCACCACCAGCAACAATGCAGTCACTCTGTGGGCCTACAGCATCAGCCTGGAGGTAGCCAATGCCGAGCAGGAGGAAGGCCATGTCCAGAGTGAAGAAGAGGAAGAAAAAGGCCACGGTGGATCGGAGAGTGCAGAGCAGGAGGATGAAGGTGAAGATGAACCATCCCATCAAGAAGAGACCGAAGGAGTTGTAAAACTGTCCGGTAGAAGCGAGCGAAGTTTCAATCTCAAAACCACCAGGGGTAAGGACAATGGCGAATGCAATCCAGAAACCACCGTAGGATGAAAGAGCAGTAGCACCAAATGTGTTGCCGACGGCCATTTCCCTGGTCTCATGTTAGATCAAATCTTAAACGTTGGCAAAGCAGCACGTACCACATGCCGGCCAACAGCTGGACGAGACCACCATAACCGTAGGCAAGGGCTACGACAATGTTGGGGCTGTGAAGACCACGTGTCTTGACGTTGATCAAGGACAGGACGAAGGTGGTGAGGGCGAAGGCCGACAGACCCAGGGGTGCCGGGTTGGCGAACTTGCGGTTCGGGGGCCTGTAGAGACCAGGTTGGAATTCACCGCCAAACGCTGCAAGGCGAAGATCCGGGTCGTTGGTAGCAACATGTGCAAGCGGGTTGCCGCCATAGTCATAAGGCGACCTTTGCTTGGGCATGCCAGCGCCATTGGTGCCTGGGGCATGGTCGGTCGTGCTGGTTCCCTTTTCGAAACTTGTGCCGCGCTGTCGTGACAGTTAGACATGGTGGTTACAATGCTGGGGAGGGGAGCAACCTACCACGGCGTCGTTGTGCTCAAGGGCTGTCGCCATTGTGTCTTGTATGTATGACAGTCGCCCGGGGTGGGATAGGACCGATTGACTCTAAGGGTTTTGGAGGAGAGTCTGGGGAAGGAGAGAGACATAGTCTGGGGGAGGGCGGAGACATATATGTCCAGACGCTGCAGGGAAGACGCGACCCATCAACCATGCGCCACGAGCCGTCAGCCCAGCCGTGACTAAGGGTAGGTAATTAGATGCCAAACAAGTACTAAAGCGAACCACTCATGGCAGTTCCCCGTAAGACGCCTCTCCAGGCCGGGTAAAAGGACAGCATGGGTCTCCACTGATGGTCAATGAGGTGAGGGCACGGCTAGCCGACGAACAGCTGCACGGTGTGATCGGCGCCAACAATTCCCTTGCCGAGGCCGGACGGACGCCGACAAAGAGCATGGTAATTGGCACGCCAGCCGATCGACTACTGGGCATGTGTGTGTGTCGCGCTCAGAGAGGGGGGAGGGGGGCGTCTTTTGGTGTTGCGATGACGCGGAGAATTGCCATGGCTGTCTCCCAAGACCGCTTGCGGGTCGCCCTTTCAAGCGACAAGCCATTACATCATCGCGGCTTATGATCAATGACAAAGCGACATTTACTGCCATCGTTTTTTTTTTGGAACATGAAATGGGCAACAAGGAAAGTGTGTCTTCACGACCTCGTATAGCCCACGGACCACCCCACCACGGCCATCGATTTCTGCATGTTTGCCGTGACTACTGTACAGGTCTACCCTGGACGAGTGCGCCCCCTGCCAGCAAGGCGTCAACGAGCATTGGAGCCGCCCTGTGCCTCAACGCTCGCATCGCTCGGACGAGTTAGACGCGCAGCGCGAACCTGTAAGGTGGTTTCTGTTTCTGCCCATGCCCGATCAGCTGGGATGCCGGATATGCCGGATTCAACAGGCTGTAGAGTGCGTCCTTTCCTACCTGCTACACCGCTGTGCAGCCGACGGCCCAGGCGCTATTTGTAGGGAAAATCGACACAATGTGCCTAGCCCTTGTATAGGCAATTTGGTCCGAAATTGTTGACTTGGTTGGAGAGAGAGAAAAAAAAATTGATTTCCAGAGGCCGTGGGAGCGCCAACGGGAGGATGCATGGGGTTTGGCGGCTAAGCTTTGTCCAAGAGCCTCGGCATCTTCCACCATTTCTCATGACATAATTCACCTCTAGCTCGCCTCTGGTTCACCCTTAGTGAAGACGTTAGGCACCCTCTACAGAATAGACGTCGTAGAGGACCCAAAGATTGCATCTGACATGTTTGCTCACCAACACACATGCAACCCGTTGTGGGATGAGCAAACCTTAGCGCCGCGTGAGGGCGCTCCCTGGTCGTCCGGAGGCATGGGCCGTGTGTGTGTGGACCAGAAGCCCACCCTCTTAGGCGTGCGGTTGAGACGCATGCTGGCTGCTGCATATGTTCGGACCAGCGGGAAATATCATCAATTCAATTCCACCTGCATCTGCCGTCCGTGTTTGTTGCCTGCGCGACGCAATAAGAATGCATCCAAACCCAAACAGTTATCGACTGGTGTTTTCGCAGTCGGACCTTGCGTTGCCTCGAGGCAATGATTGATCAACGACCAAAGCACTTGTTTGATACTTATTGGCTTCTACATCAATGGCATACCCAAACAATATATAATCTCGTATGTCGCGCGGAACACGGGAGATGGAAGGATGGCGCCATGCGGTGGCAGTTTAGGCTAATACCGCTGCGCGAGGCATCTTCTCACCATGTCCCATGGCGCTGTAGGTAAGCAATGCCTCGTACCTGCCCTCTCGGCTTACCAACCCAAGTATCAGCTGAAGGTTGCCGACACATTCGCGCTGTCTTGGAACACTGTTGTCATGGTACTTCGACATGGCCATGCTAGAAGCGTCGTCCAGGTTGTATGCTGTGCCTGCATGGGCCAGATTTGAGTGCTTCGATGGAGAGCCCCTTTCAACAGAGCCACAAACCCAGCAAAGAGTTTGCAAGCTGGTTGATGACTGGCCATCTCGTTTGCACAATAGGGATCGTGATCCAGTGGCGTTTTGCAGGCCTTCCGAGGCCCCCGTAGACAAGGGATAGTGGAAGTAGGGATCACCCAGGTTGTGGAGAGATAGAATCCGGGGACTCCACTTTGGTCCCTGCGTGAGAAGTCTATCAGACGTCAGGACGCCGGGAACAAAGGTACTGAGGTGGCCACGTGCCTCTCTCCGTCTCCCCACAACATGTGTCTCTACAAGAAGTGCAAGACAGCATCACACCTTGTGAAACCTCAGCTGTTGGTACTTTTGTCGCGACAACATGGCGTGACACCGTTCATGGTGATGCTAACACGGGAGGGTAGCGAATATTGGCTTCTCCTCATCTCAAATCTCTCACGGTATGAAAAAAAGTGTTTGGAGCATCGCTTCATCGCCAAAAACAAGAGAGGACGTCGTAACAAAGGCTACCAGGGCAGAAAAGTGGCGTGTCTTGACTCTCTCTCTCCCGGCTTGGTAACAACTTGGCACTGTTCGCTGCCGTGGCAGATAGGCGCGCGGAGGAAAGCTCAAGCCGGAACACGGTTGCCTAGGCATCGTCGACACTGAGCATCGTCAATAGCATCATCGTATCCGATCCAAATTGCAATGGGTGTTTTGGTGTTGAGGCGCACGGAAAAGACGGCTCCCAGTCCAGCTGGCTACGTAACGATGGGGTCGATCGCCTCCTAGCGCGGGGAAGTCGTCATAACTGCGCGGGAGCTGAGCTACCTTCCCCGTCTAGCTGTTGGCACGCCTGAACTCGGTGTTTAGGCAGCGACATTTGGCAAACAAACCTCTTGGCTTGATTTGCCTGGCGTTAACTGCATCAGATAGCCCACGTTCAGCTTCAGACACTCTTGAATCTCGACTGCACCACCGCATCGGCTGCTTCGCGATACAGCTCCCTATAGCCTAACATGGCAGATACCATCGCGTCCCACGAGGACATGACGAGCCTCTCCTACTTTGACCACTCGTCGGGCAAGCGCATCAACACCGACGTCGTGCTCATCGAAGCAATCCGCACCCAATACCCCAACCTCGATCTCATTGTTGCACCCCAGGGCAGGCTCAACCTCCTTGCCTATGCCGGTGCTGGCTTCGCAGACGCTACGCCCCTCGAAGATGTTGTCAAAGATCCCGTCTATGGCCCAGGCGTCAAGCTGCGTTCCTACATACCGCCGGCCAGGAGACTCGACTCTCATTCTGGCACCATGGCCGAGCGCGTCATATTCGGAAAATACATGTACAAGTGGAAGGACCAGGAGGCTATACTCTACGTCGCAGAAGGACGTGACGGAGCAGCAGCGTATCCGACCCCCGTGATGCATTATATCCTGTCCAACGCGTCGCACAAGGTCGACGAGCTGATCAAGAACGCGACCCAGTGGGGCTCCGAACTGCACAACGAGGTCTGGGTCTTCGATGGAGGCTTCTGGGACAAGAGTGCTGAGCTATACAAGTCGGTGCAGAAGAGCTCGTGGGACAGCGTCATTCTCGACGAGGACATGAAAAAGTCGCTCATCGCGGACGTGGAGAATTTCTTCGACGGTCAGCAGACGTACCAAGACCTGAAGGTGCCGTGGAAGCGTGGTGTCATCTACTATGGCCCTCCAGGCAACGGAAAGACCATCAGCATCAAGGCCATGATGCACAGCCTCTACCAACGCGGCGTGAACGGAGACTCTAGACTTGCTGTTCCGACCCTCTATGTCCGCTCGCTGGCCTCTTTCGGTGGCCCTGAATACGCCTTGGCGCAAATCTTTGGCAAGGCCCGCGAAGAGGCGCCCTGCTATCTTGTTTTCGAAGACCTTGATTCTCTCGTCAACGATCATGTGCGTTCGTACTTCCTCAACGAAGTCGACGGTCTCAAGTCCAACGATGGCATTCTTATGGTCGGATCAACAAACCACCTTGACCGACTGGATCCAGGTATTGCAAAAAGGCCGAGCCGTTTCGACCGCAAGTACTACTTCTCAGACCCCAACTACGACCAACGTATACAGTACTGCAAATTCTGGCAAGGCAAGCTCAAGGAAAACAAGGACATTGATTTTCCTGATGAGCTCTGTGTCAAGATTGCAGAAATCACGCCAAAATTTTCGTTTGCTTACCTGCAAGAAGCCTTCGTTGCGGCGCTTCTTGCCATTGCCGCACGCGGAGGTAAGGGCGCTGTGGAGGCCGAGCTCGAAGCACAGAGGTGGTCTGGCCCTCAGGATCCGATCAAATCAGCCACTGGCACTCTCCACTCCAATTTCGACAGAGTACTTCGCTTTGGAGACTCTCACGATGTTGCATCGGAACCAGACTCAGACCTAGACAAGCTAGAGCTGTGGGTTGAGATCAAAAAGCAGATCAAGATTCTGAAGGAGGAGATGGATGAGGAGAAGCGCAAGGCCAACGACGGGGTTGATCATGTACTGCCAAAGTGCACACAGTTCAGAGATGAGCTTGACGCTGTTCTCCATGGCCGACAGCAGCGGGGGAGTCGGTCTCAACATCCTTTGCAGTGATGAAGGCCTTTTTTGTTAGGCCATGCAATGTTTATGATGACTTTTTTCTTCTTCATGGCGCGCAAGGAAATACAGTGCTTGTATGTGTTAACAGCAAGTATCTTAGCGGTTGATTGGTATTTGGGTCACGTTTTCTCATGTTCCTGCTACTACATAATGCCTTTCAATTGAACAGGTTTCCAAGTACATACAAGTGCATACTGTAGAGACTGTTTTCATCTGTTTGAGGGTTTTTCTAGATCCCTACATCGTGAGACCTGTCATGTTATGTCAAAAAAGCAGCACGTGGACGGAAGGAAGGCAAGACCGTCATGCCGGACTGACATGCTTAACTCCGGTCAACCTTAGGCTCATAACACAGCCCACAGCCCACAGCCCATATCTCACCTACACCCACACCCAGGATTACCCACAATGTCATACGTACTCTTCAGAACTACGCATTCGTTCCGCAGCGTGGCACAACGCCCAGTTGCCCGCCAATTTCAAGCCTCATACCATCGGCAATCGTCACCGAAAATGGCTTCTGGTGCAGCACCCATCCGCACGTTACTCCGCCAGACGACGCTTCGCGCAAGTGCGATAGCAGCACAGCGCACGTCATACCCGGCCTCGCAGCAGTTCTCCCACCAACCTTACATACAGGACCGCTCGCGGTCACCGTCACCCCCACCACCATATCAGGCACGCAACACATCTATTCTCGCTGCGCCAAACCAATGGACACGCTTCAACACCCCTTATAATACACTCTCTTCAGTCCGTACATTTACTTCATCACCACGTGGCAAGCTCGCATCGTCAACCTCACAAGCACCGTCCCCATTGTCTCCAGAGTCACAACAAGCTGTCGACGAAGCGATTGAGCAAATACAGGAGTTGTACGGCACGGCCAAGGATGAGTTTGAGATTGCGTCTGAAGAGAGCGAGAAGAATACTACGTATGCGCCCGATGACCGGGCTGCTGCGCGGGAAGAACTAGATCGATTACTAGAATACTACAAAGGTCTTGTGGAGGGCGAGGACAGAGCGGTTGCCGACGAAGTGAAGAGGAGGGTGGGGCAGAGGATTAGGGAGTTGGAGAACGCGGTGTTGGCCATGGAAGAGGCTGCTTTGCATGGAGATTAGGTATTCTATCGTGGGCATCTGAGGTACATTGTTAGGAGGAGACGCTGATACATGGTTGTGACTATTGCGTAGCGCATTACTAAGGCGTGTGTATAGGGCGGCGTGTAAGCGCAGTTCAGTTCAGGTCTGGATGTATCATAGGTACCAACCATTCAGTAAAATTAGAGCAATGTACATTACTGTCAGAGGTTATAGTTGACAAAACGCTGAACACCGAAGTCCCGCCTTGTTTTTTTTGCGAAATGCCCAGCCTCAGCCGCGTCTTGGCTCTCGTGCCCACGTCGTCCCCGCCATCTCTGTACCTCATCTCCTTTCTCATTCACCCCAATTGCTCCTCACGGCAAAACCTCAATTTGTTGTATGCAGCAGTCAGCCGCGCATTCGTTCCAGCTCCAAGCCTTGTGGGGTCGCGCTATCCAGGGTTATTCCCCATCTCCCGCACCAACCACAGCTCCTCCCCAGCCGAACACCCGGACATCCCATCCATTGCTCAATCGGGCAGCCAGCCATGCCTCACAACCACACCCACACCCACAACCAACATTCCGAGACCGCACCCTTGCTAAACCATGGCCATGCGTTCCTCCCCCAGCACAACATCCACCCCGATGGCGAGAGCGGCCGCTCCGGCTTCCACGCCACCCATTTCCTCACCGTGGCCTGGCGCTCCGGCAGTAACGCAGCGAAATACACAAACCTCCTCTGGCCCGTTGTCCTCGTAGCCATCATTCTGCACTTTGTCGCCCCGCACATGCCGATTGCTGTCTTTGTCGCAAGTTACATTGGCATGATTCCGGTGGCCAATCTGCTCGGGTTCGCGGGCCAAGAGTTTGCGAGGAAAATGCCCAAAGTAAGCGGGATTCTGATTGAGACTGCGTTTGGATCCATTGTAGAGATTGTGCTGTTTGTGGTGTTGATTGCGAAACACGATGATGGCGATGGGTCGAGTGAAGACGGGAATTTGGTGCCTGTTATCCAAGCTGCGATCTTGGGATCTATACTTACGAATTTGCTGTTGTGTTTGGGCATGTGCTTTTTCGTTGGCGGGCTGAGGACGCTGAGTCAGAAGTTCCATGCTTCAATCAGTGAGGTGGGTTCGGGCTTGTTGCTGGTTGCTGGGTTTGGGCTACTCATTCCGAGCGCGTACTACAGTGCGCTCAAGGGCTCGGCTGTCAAGACGGCGCATGGGCGACACGAGTTTACGGAGGAGGTGCTCAAGCATAATGTGCTGAGGATCAGTCAGATTACCTCGATCCTGCTCATTATCGCTTTCGGCATGTGAGTGACAAGCCTCCTCCTCCTAATCTACATTGCAGTGTACTAACGCAGCATAGTTTCATTTGGTACAACGCGCGCTCCCAACACTCCATCTTTGATGAAGTGCTCGAAGCAGACGAACACGCTGATCTAGACCACCACGAGGATCTTGCGAAACCAAAGTTCACTTTTACAGAATGCATAGTTGCACTCGTCCTTTCTCTCGCTATCGTCACGCTATTGGCCTACTTCCTCGTCGAGCGCATCGAGGATATCGTCGAAGCGGGTATTCCGGATCAGTTCCTCGGTCTCATTATGCTGCCGCTTGTGGAAAAGGCTGCCGAGCATTTGACTGCTATTGACGAGGCGTGGGATGGACAAATTGTACGTGCCAGTCCCCATTCTTGGAGATTATGGAGAAGCAGCGCTGACGCAATCTAAATCTAGAATTTCGCCCTTTTCCACTGTATCGGCCCTTCTATCCAGACAGCCTTGTTCAACGCTCCGCTTGTTGTCATCGTAGGCTGGATCATGGGCAAGGACATGGATCTCAACTTTGAGATTTTCATGATAGTCTTGCTTGTGCTGAGCATTGTTGTTGTGGGCAACTTTTTGAGGGATGGAGAGAGTAATTATCTCGAGGGGGCCATGCTTATTGTGAGTTTACCATGTTGTTGCGCGTGCGATGAGTTGGAAAAAGCGTTTCACTAACCAATCGGGTAGATTGTTTACCTGATCGTGGCTGTGGCGGCATGGTATTATCCGAACCCTGACGTTGCTACTTCAAATGGCACGTGAGGGCGGTGTCCGAGCAGAAACGGGGAAAGATGACGATCGACACATGAATGCCTCTCCAGGCAAACAGTTATTTTCCCAGACCTGGGCAGCAGGACATGTTGAATCACATTTTGGTGGCGATTTTGTGGTTGTAGAGAACAGAGGTTGAGTTGCAGTGGAAGCCAAGGCGAATGCAGGAAAAAGAAGCCCATGATCCTTGAAACTGTGCAAGACCAAGCGAGTTGAAGAAAGAAATCGGTATATACTAGCAGTAGTGTACATGACGACTTTTTGACGCTGTTCAAGCAAGGGTCATAAAGATATTTACGTGTTTTTGAATATATTCATTTCAACTCTGATGCATAATACTTGGTCATACATTAAACCACCCCCCTGCTTCTTATTTACACATACACACACGAGAGACCTAATACGCCAACTTGACCAGCGCAGGGAAGTCGGGAGTGCCAAAACCGGTAACGGGATCCCAGCCCTTTGTGGCCGGGAAGCCGTCAACATTGCATCCGTGACTCGTTCCCTTTGTGATGTCGTTGAGGCCCTTGTAACCCTTCTTGTACAGCCAGGGGTTCAGGAAGCCGAGCGTGGGCTTTCCCTTTGCAATCAACGCGTCGTTGACCAGGGCGAAGATGCCAGCCGTCAGCGGCGTAGAGGCAGAGGTACCGGAAATCGTGCCCTCTGTTCCGTTCCAGAAGTAGGCAAAGTACAGACCCTGGGCAGCGAGATCGGGGTAGGCACGGCCAGTCTTGTTGTAGAAACCGTCATAGGTGCCGTTGAGCTCCTTGACGTACTTGGGCACAACCTTGTCCTGGTACGAGGGCCGGGTGAAGTAGTTGCTGAAACCACTGCCGCCGGCGTACAGGTCCCGGAATCCGGCTGATGTGTTGCTCGAAGGTCTGTAGACAGCCTCCTCGGGCTCAAAGTTCATAGTCGCTCCAACGGCGGTGACGTAGGGACAGGAAGCAGGAAAGTTGGGGTTGAACTGGTACTTGTTGGCGCCGTCGTTTGTGTAGCATTTGTTTGTGCCGCCAAGGCCGCTGTCCCCAGATGAGAAGAAGAGGGTAGTTCCACGCGCACCGACTTGGGCGAATTGGCGGCACACGCGCTCGGCGTAGGCCTGGGGAACCGTTTGCTCACTGTCGCCGTACGAGGTGGAGATGATGTTGGGGATGTTGCGCTGGGTCAAGAGCCAGTTTACCCAAACGAGGTAGGGCTCGTTTGTGTTTGTGGGGGTGGAGATGTCA
>Ga0265798_10003348_pt1 | contig 22836 bp, 15 predicted proteins | sample P3T30metagenome_FD_192430 | JGI IMG/M metagenome (GOLD analysis project Ga0265798, IMG submission 192430) | Plant litter microbial communities from East Loma Ridge, Irvine, California - P3 T30 | ecosystem: Environmental > Terrestrial > Plant litter > Unclassified | place: USA: California... | reverse complement strand
TACTGTCATCGAGACAGGCGCGGTAGCCGTCTTCGAGCGCATGCAGGTCGCGCGTGGCCTGCACGCGCTGCGGATGGTCGACACCTTCGACCAGGTGCAGCAATTCCTTGATGATCGTCTCGGCCTGCTTGCGGCCCGGCGCGCGCTCGCCCTGCGCTTCGGCGACCAGCACGTCGGCATGCAGGCGGCCCAGCATGCCGTCCTTCATCTCGCCCTGCACGCGCGGTGGCAGCGTGGCGAACCAGCGCGCATAGTCGGCGGCGCTGACGCTATTGACGGTGCCGCTCATCTCGCGCAGCGCGGCGCGGTCTTCGGGCAAATTCACGCCGTGCGCCATGATCATGTCGAGCAGCGCTTCGGGCGTGGCGGGTAAATCGCCGACCGTGTAGCCGGCCGCCTTGAGTGCATACAGCATGTCGAACAGCGATGCCGGCACATTCAGGTTGTCGGCGCCGATGTTCTGGCGGCCCGGCGGGTGGTTGTAATAGACCATCGCGACGCGCTTGTCGGCATTGCGCTTGCCCCGCAGCGCCAGCCAGCGGCTCACGCGCGCCGTCATGCGATCGACTTCGGCCGGCAGCAGCACCGGCGGGCGGTTCTCGATTCCGGTCAGGCGGTCGCGCTGCGACTGGCCCAGCGCCGCCACCACCATCGGCTGACCAATGCCCTGCAGTTCGGGCAGCGCGACGCGGTACTGGACCGAATCCGGCGGCAGGCCATCAGGCGAAAGCTGCCACTGAATGGCGGTGCGGTCCGACAGACGGATCGCCTTGAACACCGGGATATCGAGGCGTTTGAAGGCTTCACTAACGACTTCGCGGCCTTCGGCGGCGCCGACGACGAAGTCCTGCAACACCACCAGCGCCGCGGGCTTCGCCGGCGCGATCAGCTCGGGCAGGCGCACCAGCGCTTCGCGCGAGGCGCCGCCCCAGCGCGTGAGCAGCTGCACGCAGGCCTGGCCCTGCTCTTCGATGCGGCGGCACAGCGCAGCCGGCACCATGCCATCCATGTTCGTCAGGTCGAGCACGACGACGGTCGGGCGGTCCTTCAGACCCAGCTTGGCGGCGTTGCCCCAGGCGGCGGCATCCTGCAGCTCGTTCTGGCCGACGCGCAGGCGCAGCGTTGGCTCGGGCAGCGGGGCGCCCAGCGCTGTCGATGGATGCAGTAGATGGGCGATGAGGGCCGTGGTGTTGTCCACGCCGCCCGCTTGCCAGACGCGCCGCGCCGCGAGCCAGTGACGGGCGGCGGGATTCGCTTCTGCCGCCTGCAGCGCGGCGGGCGCCGGCGCTTCGGCCGCCAGTTCGCGCAGCAGCTCGGGCGCGAAACCGGCCAGGCTGCCGTGCGCCGCGCGCGTCATCAGGTTCAGGCTTGCTTCGCCGTTAAATGCTAGCACTGCGGTGCCTGGCTTGGCGTGGCGCGCCAGCGCATCCTTCATGCGGCGCGCCGGATCGCCGAACAGCGACACCGCCAGCACCGTGTCGGCGCCCGCGATCCACTGGCCCACCTCGCGTTCACTGGCGGCCATCAACTGGGCCGGTGTGCGTAACTGAATCCGGTCGCGCGGGTGGCTGGACAGGTGGCGATGGGCGGCCTCGATCGCGCCCGGCGCGGCGCGCTCGGTGACCACGGCGAACATGGTAGCGGCGTGGCTGTGGACACAGGCAAGCAGGGACGCGAGCAAAAGCACCAGCGCAGTACAGGCGCGGGGGAGCGAAGCAGTGTTCATGTGAACGTTGACCTTTCAGCTGCGCGCCATCAGCGCGCATGACAACGGGCAGACGTCTTCCTTTCACGCTGGGCGCAGCAAGCCATGCGCACGCGCGCGTGCGAACGCCTACGCGAGCGCAATGGCAACACAGAAGGAACGACGAACTACCAACCGGCACGCCCACACCCCGGGACGTACGCAATGCATCGTGAAGGCCGGTCTTCTGGCTTGCCGTCATCCTTCCCGGGTCCTGCCTTCCCGTGCACGGGGCACAGTGGCGTTCGACGAGGGTCGTCAGGCATACAGCAGCGGGGGCTGCGCCGGACTGGCGTGCGATGGATTCGCACACGTCACCGGCTTCCCGTTTCACCTTCCTGCAGACGAGCAGGACGGCACCATTCACTTGATTGGGCGCGATTCTACAGCCCGGGTGCGCCACTGTCACCGCATTCTTTGGCCTCTAGCCTAGAATGGCGGTATCGTCCGGCCAGGCCGGCACCCACTACTTCTTCGCGACCGTTCTCATGATCACACGACAAGACTGCCTGGCCCTCGACGCGGCCGATCCGCTGGCTCCCCAGCGCAATGCCTTTGCGCTGCCAGACGGCGTGATTTACCTCGATGGCAATTCGCTCGGCGCCCGCCCCCGCGCAGCCCTGCAACGCGCGCAGGACGTGATCGCCGCCGAATGGGGCAATGACCTGATCCGCAGCTGGAACACGGCCGGCTGGTACGACCTGCCGCAGCGCCTGGGCACCCTGATCGCGCCGCTGATCGGCGCTGCCGCCGATGAAGTGGTGGTCACCGACTCGACCTCGGTGAACCTGTTCAAGGCGCTGGCTGCGTCGCTCAAAATGCAGGCCGATGCGCCGGCCCACGCGGCCCGCCGCATCATCCTCACCGAGCGCGATAACTTCCCAAGCGATATCTACATGGCCGAAGGCCTGATCGGCTGGCTCGAGCGCGGCTACGAGCTGCGCCTGCTCGATAGCTGGGCCGACCTGCCGGCCGCCCTCGAAGGCGACGCCGGCGCCCAGGTGGCGGTCGTGATGCTTACGCACGTTAACTACCGCACCGGGCGCATGCTGGACATGAAGACGATCACGGCGCAGATCCACGCCGCCGGCGCGCTGGCGATCTGGGACCTGGCCCATTCGGCCGGCGCAGTGGAGGTCGACCTGAATGGCGCCAACGCCGACTTCGCGGTGGGCTGCACCTACAAATTCCTTAACGGCGGGCCGGGCGCACCGGCATTTATCTGGGTGCCGCAGCGCCATCACGCGCAGTTCACGCAGCCGCTCACCGGTTGGTGGGCGCACCGCCAGCCGTTCGCGATGCAGCCGGCGTTCGCGCCGGTGGCCGGCATCAAGCGCGCGATGTGTGGCACGCAGCCGGTGGTGGCGCTGGCGCTGATCGAGTGCGGGCTGGCCGTATTCCAGGACGTGACGATGGCGGCGCTGCGCAAGAAGTCCCTGGCACTGTCGGACCTGTTCCTGGCGCTGCTCGAACAGGAATGCGCCGCGCATCCGCTGGAGCTGATCACGCCGCGCAATCACGCGGACCGTGGCAGCCAGGTAAGCGTCACGCATCCGCATGGCTACGCGGTGATGCAGGCGCTGATTGCGCGCGGCGTCATCGGCGACTACCGCGAGCCGCAGGTGATGCGCTTTGGCTTCACGCCGCTGTACACGGGATATGACGATGTGTGGCAGGCGGTGATGGTACTCAAGGATATTTTGGACCGCAGCGACTATCAGGTCGATGCCAAGCGCACTGCGGTGACCTGAGCGATTTTCGAGCGATTCTCAAGAGAGGACACGATGCCCTGCCCTGTTGACCCTGATTCGTCCGCCAGTAATGCCGATGTGAGTGGCTGCCCTGTCGCGCAGCCCGGCTACCACGGCGCCAAGCTCGATTTCAGCAAGGACATGAGCTACGGCGACTACCTGTCGCTCGACACAATCCTCAACGCCCAGCACCCGCTGTCGCCCGAGCACAACGAGCTGCTGTTCATCGTCCAGCACCAGACCAGCGAACTGTGGATGAAGCTGATGCTGCACGAGCTTCACGGCGCGCGCGACAACATCGCGCGGGGCCAGCTGCCGGCGGCGATGAAGATGCTGGCGCGCGTGGCCGCAATCATGAACCAGCTCGTGCATGCATGGGATGTGCTGGCGACCATGACGCCGCCCGAGTACACGGCGATCCGCCCGTACCTGGGCGCGTCGTCGGGGTTCCAGTCGCACCAGTATCGCGAGATCGAATTCATCCTCGGGAACAAGAACGTCACGCATTTGCAGGTGCACCAGCACAAGCCTGACGCGCATGTGGCGCTGCAGGGCGTGCTCGATAAACCGTCGCTGTATGACGAAGCGATCATGGTGCTGGCGCGTAGTGGATTGGCGGTGGATGCGGCGCGGCTTGCCGGGCCGTGGCATCAGGCGACGCGGTCGGATCCGTCCGTGAAGGCGGCGTGGATGGTCGTGTATCGCGATACCGACCAGTACTGGCCGCTGTATGAGCTGGGTGAAAAGCTCGTTGATATCGAGACGGCGTTTCGGTTGTGGCGCTTCCGGCATGTGACGACGGTGCAGCGCGTGATCGGTTTTAAAACCGGCACGGGCGGCACGGACGGCGTGGGATATCTGCGCAAGATGCTCGATGTCGTGCTGTTCCCGGAGTTGTTCGAGTTGCGTACCGAGTTGTAATCATCTTCATTCAAGGACCGCCTGCCATGATTTCTCATCTCGACCACCTCGTGCTGACGTGCACCGACCTCGATGCGACGAAGCATTTCTATACGGAGGTGATGGGCATGCGTCTTGAAACCTTCGGCACCGGGCGGATCGCCTTCAGATTCGGCAACCAGAAGATCAACCTGCACCAGCGCGGCGCCGAGTTCGAGCCGAAGGCGCACCTGCCGGTGCCAGGGGCGCTGGATCTGTGCTTCATTGCATCGGTGTCGCTTGATAAGGTCATTGCGCATCTGGACAGCTGCGACTGGCCCATTGTCGAAGGGCCGGTTGAGCGGACTGGGGCGACCGGCAAGATTCGCTCGGTGTATGTGCGTGATCCGGATCTGAATCTGATCGAAATTTCAGAGATGATTGGCTGACGGCTTCGCTGCATGAGCAGCCGTAAACGCCGACTATACGCGGCGTCATGGGCGTACGGTAGAGCAGTTTAAATCATGTATATAACGTCCAACCGTTAAACACTCGGCAGTCTTTGGGCGCTGCAAGTAAACGTGTAGAGGAGGTTGCATCCGGTTAGAAGTAGTCACTTCCGTCGACATCTGGTCTAGCTCTCTTGCCCCAGTGATCCATCTGCCACAACGTTATATCGAGCTCCGGTACGGCGAAGGCCAGCACACCTAATATGTTGAGCGCAGCTAGATACAGCGCTGCATTCACGTTGCCCTCGCCGTGCTCCATCCTGACCAAGGTAGGACGGGAGATATCCAGACGCTCACAAAGGTCTTGAGCAGTAATGTTCTGCGAACTCGCTGCTTACGGATGCATTTGCCCCAAATTTTGAGGCGTTCTGCCACGAGAGTTGGTATCTCAGAAGTAGGTCGGACACGCTTAGCCATATCATCCTCACTCATAATTTTTACATTAAACATGTTAATGTAAAAATTATGATTGCCTTGGGACGAGCGGTCACAGTGTATACAAAGGCAAAACGTTATGGCATGCCAGAGGAAACGCGCCAGGTCATGGATTCCGTTAGTCCTCTACAAAAAAACCCACTCCTCAAAGAGGAAGTGGGTTTTTGTTTTAGTTCCTTGAAACTTCTATATCAGAACGGAATGTCGTCATCCATATCCGAGAAGTTCGGGGCCGGCTTCGGCTGCGGACGTGCTGCCGGTGCCGGTGGCGCCTGGCGTGGCGCTTGCTGGCGTGGCTGCTGTGGCGCCGAGTAGTCGTCGTCCATGCCGCCACCGCCCATACCGCCACCCATGCCGCCGCCGTCGCCGCCCATGCCCTGGCGACCGCCCAGCATTTGCATGTTTTCAGCGATGACGTCGGTTGCATAGCGCTCGATGCCGTCCTTGTCGGTGTACTTGCGGGTCTGCAAGCGGCCTTCGACGTAGACCGACGAACCTTTTTTCAGGTATTGCGCGACGATCTCGGCCAGGCGGCCGAAGAACGAAATACGGTGCCACTCGGTCAGCTCTTTTTGCTCACCGGTGTTGCGGTCTTTGGATTTGTACGAGGTGGCGACCGCGATGTTCGCGATGGCGTCGCCGCTCGGCATGTAGCGCACTTCCGGGTCGCGGCCGAGGTTGCCGACGATGATGACCTTGTTAACTGATGCCATTTGATTACTCCTGCTGGGTATGATCAGCCCTGACTCTGCATGCTTCTAGGCGTCAGGGAACGTGGTGGTACAGCTCACTATTATGAGGCCGGCGCCCGGATTTGCCACAACAATTTGTTGAAATCCATCAGCCGTAACGCAGCGTCATCCCGTCGATTTTGTTGTCAACCCGACCTCATCCATAGCTCAGCAGGGAAATTTATTTTGCGAATCTGAACGCTTTGTCATTGAACCGTTCAGAGGGCGACCCACATACGGCGGACATGTCGTTGTCCAGGCCATCGCGGCACCTGGATGCGCTTGCCGATCCGGCAATGCGCACATTAGAACCACTGGACAAATATACAGCCGTAACAAAAACCAGCTACACTAACGGGTTCTCCCCGATTGGCCCGCTGACCCGGTCGCTTAGCGTTCGCGGCTCCGCCACGGTGGCCCACATAAACTAATAGAAAGTCTGCCCAACTTAATGGAAGAAATTCGCATTCGTGGTGCCCGCACGCACAATCTGAAGAACATCAACCTCGACCTGCCGCGCAACAAGCTGATCGTGATCACGGGTTTGTCGGGCTCCGGCAAGTCCTCGCTCGCTTTCGACACCTTGTATGCCGAGGGCCAGCGCCGCTACGTCGAGTCGCTGTCGGCCTACGCGCGCCAGTTCCTGCAGCTGATGGAAAAGCCCGATGTCGACCTGATCGAGGGCCTGTCCCCGGCGATTTCGATCGAGCAGAAGGCGACGTCGCACAATCCGCGCTCGACCGTCGGCACCGTCACCGAAATCCACGATTACCTGCGCCTGCTGTATGCGCGCGTCGGCACGCCGTATTGCCCGCAGCACCCGCACCATCCGCTGGCCGCGCAGACCGTGTCGCAGATGGTCGACTCGGTGCTGGCCATGCCGGAAGGCACCAAGCTGATGATCCTGGCGCCGGTCGTGGCCGGCCGCAAGGGCGAGCATGGCGATCTGTTCCTGGCGATGCAGGCCCAGGGCTTCGTGCGGTTCCGTATCGCCAGCGGCGTGGCCGCGGCCAAGATCTACGAGATCGACGAGCTGCCCAAGCTGAAGAAGACCGAGAAGCACACGATCGACGTCGTGATCGACCGCATCAAGGTCAATCCGGACATCAAGCAGCGCCTGGCCGAGAGTTTCGAAACTGCACTGCGCCTGGCCGATGGCCGCGCAGTCGCGTACGAAATGGACACCGAAAACATGACGGTGTTCTCGAACAAGTTCGCCTGTAATGTCTGCGGCTACTCATTGCAAGAGCTGGAACCGCGCCTGTTCTCTTTCAATAACCCAATGGGCGCGTGCCAGGAGTGCGATGGCCTGGGCCACATCGAATTCTTCGATCCGAAACGGGTCGTGGCCTTCCCGCATCTGTCGCTGGCGTCCGGCGCCGTGAAGGGCTGGGATCGCCGCAACCAGTTCTACTTCCAGATGCTGCAGAACCTGGCGTCACACTACGACTTCGACCTCGACATACCGTTCGACAAATTGCCGGCGGCATCGCAGGATGCCGTGCTGTTCGGCTCGGGCAAGACGGCGATTCCGTTCAGCTATGTGAACGAGCGCGGCCGCACCGTGATTCGCGAGCACACGTTCGAAGGCGTCGTCAACAACCTGCAGCGCCGCTATCGCGAAACCGATTCGATGGCCGTCAAGGAAGAGCTGGCGAAGTTCATCAACGAAAAGAAGTGCCCGTCGTGCGAAGGCGCGCGTCTGCGCACCGAAGCGCGCTACGTGAAAATCGGTCAGGGCGCCCAGCAGCGTGCGATCTATGAAGTGTCCGACAAGCCGCTGCGCGATACGCTCGAGTTCTTCGAAACGCTGGAACTGACCGGCGCCAAGAAGGACATCGCTGAGCGCGTGATCAAAGAGATCATTTCGCGCCTCAAGTTCCTGAACAACGTTGGCCTGGATTACCTGTCGCTCGACCGCAGCGCGGACACCTTGTCCGGCGGCGAAGCGCAGCGTATCCGCCTGGCGTCGCAGATCGGCTCGGGCCTGACGGGCGTCATGTACGTGCTCGACGAGCCGTCGATCGGCCTGCACCAGCGCGACAACGATCGCCTGATCGCGACGCTGAAACACCTGCGTGACATCGGCAACAGTGTGCTGGTGGTCGAGCACGACGAAGATGCGATCCGCACCGCCGACTACATCGTCGACATGGGGCCGGGCGCGGGCGTGCACGGCGGGCAGATCATCGCCGAAGGCACGCTCGAGCAGATCATGAAGAACGAGCACTCGGTCACGGCCCAGTACCTCGATGGCCGGCGCCGGATCGAAGTACCGAAGAAGCGCACCAAGGCCGACCCGGCGCGCCAGCTGGTGATCACGGGCGCCAAGGGCAATAACCTGAAGGATGTCACCCTGACGCTGCCCGTGGGCTTGATGACCTGCATTTCGGGTGTCTCGGGTTCGGGCAAGTCGACCTTGATCAACGACACGCTCTACCCGGCGTTGTCGCGTCACCTGTACGGCTCGCAGACCGAGCCGGCCGAGCATACGTCGATCCACGGCCTCGAGCACTTCGACAAGGTGATCTCGGTCGACCAGGCGCCGATCGGCCGCACGCCGCGCTCGAATCCGGCGACGTACACGGGGCTGTTCACGCCGATCCGCGACCTGTTCTCGACGGTGCCGACGGCCAAGGAACGCGGCTACAGCGCGGGCCGCTTCTCGTTCAACGTCAAGGGCGGGCGCTGCGAAGCGTGCCAGGGCGATGGCGTGATCAAGGTCGAGATGCACTTCTTGCCGGACGTGTACGTGCCGTGCGACGTCTGCCACGGCAAGCGCTACAACCGCGAAACGCTGGAAGTGAATTACAAGGGCAAGAACATCACCGAGGTGCTGGAACTGACCGTCGAGGATGCACACGAGTTCTTCAAGCCGGTGCCGGTGATTGCGCGCAAGCTGCAAACGCTGCTGGACGTGGGCCTCGGCTACATCAAGCTGGGGCAAAGTGCGACGACCTTGTCTGGCGGTGAAGCGCAGCGCGTGAAACTGTCGCTCGAGCTGTCCAAGCGCGACACGGGCCGAACGCTGTATATCCTGGATGAACCGACGACCGGCCTGCACTTTGCCGACATCGACCTGCTGCTGAAGGTGATCCACCGTCTGCGCGACCAGGGCAATACGCTGGCGATCATCGAGCACAATCTGGACGTCATCAAGACGGCGGACTGGGTGGTCGACCTGGGGCCGGAAGGCGGCGCCGGCGGCGGCATCATCGTGGCAACGGGTACGCCGGAAGACGTGGCCAAGAACAAGGGCAGCGCCACCGGCAAGTATCTGAAGCCATTGTTGAAGGCGCCTGCAAAGGCGTAACACGCCGCTTCAGGCAGCACGATCAAACAGGGGCAACGCCAGCGGCGCTGCCCCTGTTTTTTTATGCGTGCAAGGCCTGCATTGCCGCGCTGATGAACGCGCTCATGCGCTCGTCGACCATCCCGGATTGCCGCAGTGCCGGCTCGTTCTGCAGGGCTTGCCGGATCTTTTGCTGGGTTGACGGCTGGTCGCCTGCAAACGAGCGGAACAGATCGAACCACGCCAGCGCCAGCGCGCGTGCCTGCGGCGAGTCGGGCGCATGGCCTTCGTCCATGGCCGTGCGGACCTGCGCCACCAGCGGCGGCCACTCGGCATCGCGCTTGCCGAAGTTGGCGCGCATGAAGGCGAATTCGTCGTCGTCGAGATAGTTCCGGTAGATCGACAACTGGTGCGCTTTCGATGCCGCCAGGATGAACGTCATCACCTGCGGCGAAATACCGGTACGCTCCTGCACGCTGGGCTCGTGTTCGTGCATCGCGTTCAGCTTGGCGAACAGGATCGGATTGTTCCCCGTGTCGCGCCTGACCATCGCCATCCACTGCGTCGCCAAAACCTGCGCCTGCGAATCACCAGGGTCAGTACCGGCATCCATCAGCGCCTGCACCTGCGCTACCAGTGCGTGCCACTCGGGCTCGACATCATCGGCCTGGGTATAGATCGGTAATTGCGTGAGTTCTTCCTGCGAAAAATATTTGTCGTACATGGTCATGTGCTCCAGCGTTGTCAGCCAATCGGCCAGATCCGGTTCCTGTCCGTCGGCCAGCTGCCCCTGCAGTTGGGACAGGCGGCTGCGCAAGGCTTTGGCCTGCTGGATCTGCTCAGTCAGCAGGCCGATCTGGCGCGCGACAACCGTGGCCAGCGACAGGTCGGCTCTGGTGAGGGTGGTTCCAATGTCGGCCAGCGCCAGCCCGAACCTGCGCAATGCCAGAATGCGGTGCAGGCGGGCGATGTCGGCTTCGTTGTACAGCCGGTAGCCGGCATCGGAACGCGCAGAAGGCGATAGCAACCCGATCGCGTCGTAGTGGTGCAAGGCACGGACCGTCAAGCCAGTGCGTTTTGCCAGTTCACCAATTTTCAGCAGCATCGTCGTCACCCTTTCTTCATGCGTGAAGACAGGATGGAGCCTGACGCCACGTGAGGGTCAAGCCTACAATGAATCAGGGGCAGCGCCACCGGCGCTGCCCCTGTTCATTTTTTTATATTTTCACCGTCGCGAAAACGGCGCCTCCCCCACCAGGCAGCTTAAGCTCAAGCAGCCAGTTGTTTCTCCAGTCGGTCACGCGTGGCCACCAGCTCTTGCGGCAGGTGGTAGGCCAGCTTCTCGAACAGCTCGGTATGCAGTTTCAGTTCTTCGCGCCAGGCATCCTTGTCGATCGACGTGATCTGCGCAAATTGCTGCTCGCTGAAGTCCACGCCTTCCCAGTTCAGGTCGGTGTAGTTCGGCGTGGTGCCGAACAGATGCTCGGTGCCGCCGGTGGCGCCGGCAGTGCGGTCCAGGATCCACTTCAGCACGCGCATATTATCACCGTAACCTGGCCACACGAAGTTGCCCTGTGCATCGGTGCGGAACCAGTTGACGCAGAAGATCTTCGGCAATGCTGCCGGATCGATTGCTTCGACCTTTTTCCCCAAATCGAGCCAGTGCTGGAAGTAGTCGCTCATGTTGTAGCCGATGAATGGCAGCATCGCGAATGGATCGCGGCGCACGACGCCCATCTGGCCGGCAGCAGCGGCGGTGGTTTCGGAACCCATCGCGGCGGCCATGTAGACGCCTTCCACCCAGTCGCGCGCTTCGGTCACCAGCGGCACGGTCGTCGAACGACGGCCACCGAAGATGAACGACGAGATCGGCACGCCGGCAGGATCGTCCCAGGCTGCATCGATCACCGGATTCTGCGTTGCGGCGACCGTGAAGCGCGCGTTCGGATGCGCCGCCTTGGTGCCCGATGCCGGCGTCCAGTCCTTGCCCTGCCAGTCGATCAGGTGGGCCGGTGCTTCTTTGGTCATGCCTTCCCACCAGACGTCGCCGTCGTCGGTCAGCGCGACGTTGGTGAAGATGACGTTTTCACGCAGCGAGGCCATGCAGTTCGGATTGGTCTTGTCGTTGGTGCCCGGGGCCACGCCGAAGTAGCCGGCTTCCGGGTTGATGGCGACCAGCTTGCCATCGGCGCCCGGCTTGATCCAGGCGATGTCGTCGCCGATGGTCGTGACTTTCCAGCCATTGAATGCCTGTGGCGGGATCAGCATCGCGAAGTTGGTCTTGCCGCAGGCCGACGGGAACGCGGCGGCGATGTATTTCTTGTCGCCTTGTGGCGATTCGACGCCCAGGATCAGCATGTGTTCGGCCAGCCAGCCGGTGCCGCCCTGCTGCGCTTCTTGATAGCCCATGTTCGAGGCGATGCGCAGCGCGAAGCACTTCTTGCCCAGCAGCGCATTGCCGCCGTAGCCCGAGCCGAACGACCAGATTTCGCGGGTGTCCGGATAGTGGACGATGTACTTGGTGGCATTGCATGGCCATGCGACATCGGCCTGGCCATCGACCAGCGGCATGCCGACCGAGTGCACGCACGGCACGAAGTCACCGTCCTGGCCCAGTACGTCGTACACGGCGCGGCCCATGCGCGTCATGATGCGCATATTGACGGCGACGTATGGCGAGTCGGACAGTTCGACGCCGATATGGGCGATCGGCGAACCGAGCGGGCCCATCGAGAACGGCACGACGTACAGCGTGCGGCCGGTCATGCAACCGTCGAACAGGCCGTGCAGCGTCTGGCGCATTTCGGCCGGTTCCATCCAGTTGTTGGTCGGGCCGGCTTCTTCTTTGGTGGTCGAGCAGATGTAGGTGCGGTCTTCGACGCGCGCCACGTCCGACGGATCGGACCAGGTCAGGTAGGAATTCGGGCGCTTGGCCGGGTTCAGCTTTTTCATCGTGCCAGCGGCAACCATCTCGGCGCACAGGCGGTCGTATTCGTCTTCCGAACCGTCGCACCAGTAAATGCTGTCAGGCTTGGTCAGCGCAGCAATCTCAGCCACCCAATTGATGAGTTTTTGATGTTTGATGTAAGCTGGGACGTTCAGTGCGGCGACGCCGCCCATCACGGGTTGGTTCATGGGGATACCTCCAAATGCCAATTAAGAATTCGGGTGGACCGTTACCTTGCATCGTCTTCGGCCGGGGCGCCCTGCGGTCGATCACGACGTTGGGCAGGCACTCTGCGGCAGAAGCAGGAATCAACACTTGACGATACAGCGGGCAGGTCGGCAGCTTCGAGTGAAGCCTTGCGGTGCGTCTCGTGAGCACCGTTGGATACGTGTCATTCGCTTAAGTTCTGCGCCGATTGTACACCCGCAAAACGACGTTTCGACGGGTTTCACTACAAAAAAGTAGGAAAAATGCCCGACTAATGTAGTAGGCTATTTGGGCATTTGCCCTATCGTGTTATTTGTTTACAGGCAGATCATACAATTGTGACAACACCACTGAAAATCGCGATTCTTGATGACTATCAAGACGCTGCACGCCGTCTCGCGTGCTATCCCCTGCTCGATGGCCACGAGGTCAAGGTCTTCCAGAGTTCGACCCGCGGCCTGGGCCAGCTGGCCATCCGGTTAGCGCCGTTCGATGCGCTGGTGCTGATCCGCGAACGCACCGCCTTCTCTGCGGCCCTGCTGGCCAAGCTGCCCAACCTGAAACTGATTTCGCAAACCGGCAAGGTCAGCGGCCATATCGACGTCGCCGCCGCGACCGCGCGCGGCATCGCGATTGCCGAGGGCGTCGGCTCACCGGTTGCGCCGGCAGAATTGACCTGGGCCCTGATCATGGCGGCCAGCCGCAAGATCGTGCCATACGCCACCAATCTGAAAGAAGGACTGTGGCAGACGGCCTCGACCAATCCGGTGCTGAATGGCGTGGGCCGCGTGCTGCACGGCCGCACGCTCGGGCTCTGGAGTTACGGCAAGATCGGCAAGCTGGTGGCCGGCTATGCACGCGCGTTCGGGATGCGCGTGGTGGTGTGGGGCAGCGACGCCAGCCGACAGGCGGCGCTGACGGATGGCTTCGAGGCGGCGCCGTCGCGCGAGGCGCTGTTCGAGATGGCCGATGTGCTGAGCCTGCACTTGCGCCTGGCTGAATCGACCCGTGGCATCGTCACGGCAAGCGATTTGGCGCGGATGAAACCGGACGCACTGTTCGTCAACACCAGCCGCGCCGAGCTGGTAGCCGATGGCGCGCTGGAAAGCGCCTTGAAGAAAGGCCACCCGGGCATGGCGGCGCTGGACGTATTCACCAGCGAACCGCTGGGACCGGATTCACCGTTGCTGCGCATCCCGACCGTCCTGGCAACGCCCCACATTGGCTACGTCGAGCAGGACAGTTACGAGCTGTATTTCAGGGCGGCGTTCGAGAATATCGTGCAGTTCGCGCAGGGTACGCCGACCAATATTCTCAATCCAGAGGCGTTGAACAAACGCTGAGCACAAGACGCCGCAAGCTTAGCGCAGTTCGGGCTCGCCTTTGATGTTGATCTTCGGCGCCGGCAGCACATGCGTGCCGGTCCAGAGGCCGGCCCAGCCCGGCGGCCAGCCGATATCCGGCCCGGCATAGGGTTTGAGGCCCGCGCGCACCGGCACGATCGGCACCGGTGGCGCTTCGATCAGGCCGCCACCCGGTGGCCGCTCCATGTTCAGGCTATACATATACCCGGGCAGCAGCAGGTCGCATGCCTGTGCGAACCACGCCGTGTGATCTTCGTCGCGGCCCAGCGCCTCGGCCAGCCCTTGCGGATCGAACTTGGCCAGTGCATGGATCAGCTCATCGGTACTCGCGCCCGGCACATCGTTCCAGCCCATGACCGGGTTGTTGTTGTACTCGGCGCCCGAGCCATACCAGCCTTCGCGCCAGGTGCGCTGCATCCAGTTGCGCGGCCCCGTGAACAGATGCCAGCGCCAGTGCAGGCCGGACGGCTTGGGCCACGAGTACAAATACAGTTTCTGGTAACCGGCCTCGTGCAGCGCACGCACGACAGCCATCAGGCGCGCGTGCGGCATGCGGTCGGGCGGGGCGCGCCGGAACAGGATCGGCTCGCCGTCGGCGTGCTGCACCTCGTCGTTCGACAGGTTCAGGTCTTGCGCGCGCGACTCGTTGCCGAAGCGCGCCGACACCCACCCGGTGAGCAGGTTGACATGCGTGATCACGCCATAGCCGCGATGGCGCTGGAAGATCACGGTTCCGGGGGCAACTGCTTTCATGGCAAATATGGAAATAGACAGGAGAAAAGGAAAACGATGGGGGAAGTACTCATCCGATCCGGACGATTCTAGCGCAGTCGCCTGGAGATCGCCCGTGGTTTGGCGATATCATGAGGGCCTTTTTTCAGCGAGTGGATAAACCAACATGACTTTGCGACTCATCGCCACCGGCGGCACTTTTGACAAGCATTACAACGAACTCAATGGCGTGCTGGGCTTTGCCGAAAGCCATTTACCAGAGGTCATCAAGCGCAGCCGCATGACGGTACCGGTGGCGCTGGACGTGCTGCCGCTGCTCGATTCGCTCGAGATGGGCGACGCCGACCGCGAGCGTGTGCTGGCGACGTGCCGGGCCGCATCCGAGAAGGCCATCGTGATCGTGCACGGCACCGACACGATGCGCGAGACGGCTGCCGTGCTGGGCGCGGCGGGCCTGGACCAGACCATCGTGCTGACCGGCGCCATGATCCCATATGCGATCGCCAATTCCGACGCACTGTTCAACCTGGGCTTTGCCTGCGGCGTCGCGCAGGTGCTGCCGGTCGGCGTCTACGTGGCGATGAACGGTCAGGTGTTCCCATGGGATAACGTGACCAAGAACCGCAGCGCTGGCGTGTTCCAGGGATTATAAATATAGCCGAAAAACGGAAACAAAAAACGGCAACGGCCGGACACCATGCCCGGCCGTTCGATGCACCGGCGCCTTGCTCAGGCGCCGTGTATCTGACACCTGATTACGCCTTGGCTTCGCCGCCCAGCGCTTCGACGATATCGGCCAGCATCTTCGACAGCTCGCCCGTCATCAAGACGATATCGTTATCAAAACGCTCGTCGTCGTTGTGGGTCGCGCTTTCGCCTTCCTTGATCACGTCCAGCGGCTTGATGCCCTTGATCGCCAGCGACTCGGTCAGCACGAAGCTGACGCGGTCGTTCCAGGTCATGGCCAGGCGCGTGCACTGCTTGCCGGCGGCGATGTGGCGGCGGATGTCGTCCGGTTCCAGCGTGTGCTTCACGTAGCGCACTGCAGCGCGGCTCTCGCCGGTAGCGCGCAGTTCGGTGTCCTGGTCAATCGTGAAGCCGTACGGCGCTTCATCGGCTTCGAGCCAGCCGGTCATCACGGCCACTGGCGAGCGCTGCACACGCAGCGACTCCAGCGGCATCTTGTCGACGGCCTTGAGCAGCAGCTTGACGACGTCGTCGGCCTTGGCCGGGCTGGCCGCATCGACCACGAGCCAGCCGTTGACCGGGTCGATCCAGGTCCAGACATTGCTGCGCAGCGTGAAGGCGCGCGGCAGCAGTTCGTCGGCCACGCGCTCCTTGAGTTCTTTCATGGCTTTTTTGCCTGGCGGGAAGCCCTGCGCTTCTTCCATCTCGGCCGCCTTGGCCTTGGCCACCTGGTTGATGACCGATGCCGGCAGCAGTTTCTTTTCGGTGCCCAGCATGATCAGCATCTGCTTGTTCACGACATGGACCAGGCCGCCATTCGGGCGCGGTGCGTCCCAGCCCTGGCGCAGCAATTCATTGCTGTTGGCAGGCACGAAGCTGCCTGGCTCGAGGGCCTTTTCCAGCTGTTCAGGGGTGTAGGCCCAAGGGGCCGGCAGGCGGTAGATCTGGAGATTCTTGAACCACATAGGCTTAATCCGATTGTTTCACTAATACAAGGGAACGACATTCTACGCTGCACAGCAGCCACAGCGTCAAAAATGTCAGGGGGTTGTCGCGTCGTCCAGAGAATCGTCGAACAGCCGTAACTGCTCGACAATCTCGGTGTCGCTCAGGCGCACGCCGACGCCCAATAATCGCACCGGCCGGCTGGCGCGTGCCCAACCGGTCTCCAGTAAACGTCCATAGGTCGGAATATTGGGCGCATATCCCACACATTCGACGGTTGTCTGCTGGAAGTCCGAAAACTTGATCTTCACGAACAGCTTGTTGATGAATTTTTCAGCGTTTGCCCGCTTGATGCGGCCCAGCAAATGCTCGTGCAGATCGGGCAGCAGCTTCAGGCAGGCGGCCAGGTCGGGCACGTCCGGCGTATAGGTTTCTTCGGTGCTGATCGACTTGCGCTCGCGCGAGGTATTTACTTCACGGTGGTCGATCCCGCGGCTCAGGTCATACAGCCGCACGCCGAAGCTGCCCATATGCTCTTGCAGCTTGTCCAGGCTCCAGCCGCGCAGGTCGGCGCATGTCTGGGCGCCGAGCCGGTTCAGCTTCTCGGCTGTCACCTTGCCCACGCCGTGCAGCTTCTTGACCGGCAGCGCCGCGACAAACGCGTCGACTTCTTCGGGCCGCACCAGGAACAGGCCGTCGGGCTTGTTCCAGTCGCTGGCGATCTTGGCGACGAACTTGTTCGGGCCCACGCCGGCCGAGGCCGTGATGCCCACCGTTTCGACGATGCGGCGCCGGATCTCCTGCGCGATCAGCGTCGCGCTGCCCTTGCAGTGCGGCGAATCGGTCACGTCCAGATAGGCTTCGTCGAGCGACAGCGGCTCGACGATCTCCGTGTAATCCTGGTAGATGGCCATGATCTGGCTGGACGCAATGCGGTACTTTTCCATGGCCGGCGGAATCACCACCAGCTCCGGGCACAGCTTCATCGCCTGGGCCGTGGCCATCGCCGAATGGATGCCGAAGCGGCGCGCCTCGTAATTGCAGGTGGCAACCACGCCACGCTGATCGGCGCGCCCGCCCACCGCCAGCGGCCGGCCGCGCAGCGACGGATCGTCGCGCATCTCGACCGATGCATAAAAGCAGTCGCAATCGCAGTGGATGATTTTTCGGGCTGGGGCGTTCACGCTGGCGGGCCGCCCCATGCGGTCACAAACTGCCGGGGTCGCTTACTGTAATTGCATACAGTATCTTCTAAAAATCTCCCCCGTGCAAATCTTGCTTATTTCTTGCCAGCTTTATCGGTAAAGCCGTTCTTCACCTTGCTGAAGTCGGCCTTGCGGATCATCCCGTGCACGCCCTTGGTGCCGTCGACCACCTGGCTGACCTGGAAGTCACTGGCCGCACTCAGGTAGGCAAATGCGGTGGGACGGTCCATGCCCAGCATCTCGGTCAGGAAACGGATCGATTCGCGCGTGGCGTCCTTCATCGCCTCATCCAGATCGGGGTTCAGGCCGATCGTCACCCAGTGATCGGCCGTCTCGCCCAGCGGCCTGGCCAGACTGCCCGAGCGCGATGGAATGCTAGGATCCCCCTTTTTCAGCACCGTGATGCGGAAGGTCGGGCGCATCGAATGCTCGAGCGCGGTCAGTGCCACCTCGCCATCGCCCTGCGCCATGTGCGGATCGCCCGTGTAGAAATTGCCGCCCTTGACCAGCACCGGCAGATAGACGGTGGAGCCGACGCCCAGGTCGTTGATGTCCATATTGCCGCCGTACAGGCCGGGCGGCACCGAGTGCACTGGCTTGGTCGTGTCCGCCGCGACGCCCATCACACCCATGAACGGGGCGGTCGGGAACGTCACTTCGGTGCCGTCGGCGGTCTTCATCACGGCTTCCCACTTGCCCGCCTTGGTGCGCCGGATCGGGGTGAACACCGATACGTTGTTGTAGGCGCCCGGGTTGGCGGCCGAGGCATCTGCTGTCGGCTTCGGTGTTTCCGGGAACTCGCCGGGCAACGCTCCCTTGCCGTGGCGATTGGAAATCACGCCATACGGCACGCGCGGCACGGCCGACAGCAGCTCGACCTTGAGCACGTCGCCCGGCTCGGCGCCATCGATCGCTACCGGCCCGGTCACGATATGCGGCCCGTCCTTGAAAAAATCGTGGGCCATCGACGAGCCCGTGATGGCGATGCCATCCTTGAGAACCATATTGGCGGGTATGCCCTTGCTGCCAAAATATGCCAGCGGATTGCGGCCCTGGTCCTCGACCAGGCCTTCATGCGACAGCGTATCGAAGACAATCGTCGCGCCGGACGGGATCGACAGCACCGGTTTCGTGGCCGCGTTCGGCAAGTAACCCCAAGTGACCGTCTCCACCGTCGAGGGCACGTAATACACCTCATGCCTGGTACCGGGGACAAGGACCCGCCCCGGCTTGTCGGCCAGCGGTTGCAGCGGGAGCTTGTCGGCGGTCTGGGCAAACACCGCGGTCGCGGGCGCAAACACGGCCAGGGCAAGGGCGGTCGCGAGCGTAATGGTGCGCAATTTCATGATGGACTCCGGTCGATGGCTGCTTGGCAGGGAACCCTGTATGCATGCAATCAACGTGCCATGTGAAATCGGGCAGATCACGCTGCCGCCTGGCGGCGCACGCACCGGCAAGGTGCGACCCCGCAGCTTACCGTGTCAACGATAGCGCATACCGACCGTTGCTCGCGCCGGTGCCGCCGCTGACATAGCGTACCTGCAGATAGACGACCGCCGTGCCGGTGCCGAAATAGGTCATCCCAATGGCGTCGGCCATGCCCGCCCGGTTCAGGCTCCCGCCCAGTTGCCTGCCTGCGCTGTCGTACACGTACAGATCGTAGTTGGCCGTGGCCAGCACCGCGCTCAGACTGACCTTCAATGTCTTGCCGGCTGGCAGATCGACCCGGAAGTAATCGGTATCCGTCGCCGTACCGATGTTGCCGGTGATGCTGCCGTTGATCGGATTGGCCGTGGCGATCGTGTTGTTCGCTTCCCTTTCGGCAACCCCGATAGGCGCAGCAATGCTCCTGGCCCCCGCCACCGCGGCTGCTGCATCAACGATGCCGGCGCCGCACCCGGCACAACTCGCCGGGAACGCGCGTGCCGTCGACTTCAGCCTTGCTGCGATCTCGTCCGGCGTCAGGTTGGTGTTGGCCGCCAACATCAGTGCGGCCACGCCGGCCACGTGCGGCGCGGCCATCGACGTACCCTGGTAGACCGCGTAGGTATCCGCCAGCGGTCCGCTTCGGCCGCTGTTGAGCGTGGACAGCACGCCCGACGCGCCGTCGCCACCCGGCGCGGCCACCGCGACCAGCGCGCCGAAATTGGAATAGCGTGCCCGCCCGCCAGTACGGCCTGTGGCGGCAACCGCGATCACGCCGGCGCAGTTGGCCGGGCTGGCGTTGCTGACGTCCATGGCCGAATTGCCCGCTGCAGCCACCACGACCGCGCCGCGCGAGCGCGCCCCGTTGATGGCATTCTGCATCGTCGCGCTACACGCGCCGCCCCCGCCCAGCGACAGGTTCAGCACGCGCGCCTTGTTGGGATTGGCCGGCACGCCCGCGACGACGCCACCCGATGCCCAGGTGATCGCATCGGCGATATCGGACGTGTAGCCGCCGCACTTGCCCAGCACGCGCACGGGCAGGATTTTGGCGTTGTAGGCCACGCCCGCCACGCCGGCGCCGTTGTTGGTGCGCGCCGCCACCGTGCCCGCCACGTGCGTGCCATGCCAGCTCGATGGCTGGTCAGAGAACGGCTGGCCGCCACCGCAGGCGCCGGCCGTGACGCCGTCGCCCGGGTCGCTGGCATCGCTGTCGCGACCATTGCCGTCATTGCCGACGGCGGCAGTGCTGATGAAATCGTAGCCAGGCAGGATCTGCCCGCTCAGGTCGGCATGCGGGCGGTAGCCGGTATCGATCACGGCCACGACCACGCCGGCGCCGGTCGAGATGTCCCAGGCTGCCGGCAGACGCAAGCCGCCAGCGGTATCGTAGTAATGCCACTGGTCGGTATAGCGCGGGTCGGTCGGCGTGGCCGAATGCATGAGGATGCGGTCAGGCTCGGCATACTCGATTGCGGCGTCGCGCATCATCATTTCTTTTGCCAGCGAGCGCAGTTCGGCCAGATTGTGCCGACGATCGAGCCTGAACACTTTGGCGCCGTTCGAGAGCGCATGGCTTTCCCGGACCATCATGCCGAACTGCTGGCCGGCCCGATCGAGCCGGGCCTTGCGTTGGGTGCTGGTATCGGCCACGCGCGCCGCCATGCCGTTGAGGGCCGGCTGCGCATCGCGATATTTCACGATGACGCGGTCGGTTTCCACGATGGGCTGCAGGTCCTGGGCGCCCGCGCCAGTGCCGGCCGCGAAAGCCGGAAGAGATGCCAGCGCCAACCAGAGTGTGGCGCACCGCGTATATGCCGCAGTTCTTATCGAATGCGTTTGTTTCATGATTTGTCCCCGTTCAAGTTCTGCATCAGGTATATCGATGCATCTGAGTCATGGCTGACCAGCGGCATCGGCGCCGCACCCTGGCGGCTCAGCCAGAGTAGCCTGAAGGAAATATCATGTCGTGTGGAAATTCACACCCAGTCGGCATAGTTACAACACTTACACCAGTCGTTTCCTCAATAACATTTTTTCTTTGGCGCAACTTTATGAACACAGAATATGTGACGTCCCATTTTAGTTAATTAACAATCATGAACAGATATCTTTAGCCCAAAAAAAAACACGCGCGAATGAATCGCGCGTGTCCCATATGGTCAAACTGCCCTGCCCCACTAAATTCCATGAGGCAGTGTCATTGGCTTACCAGTTCAGTTTCAGCGTATAGCGACCGTTGGTCGTGCCGGTGCCGCCACTGTAATAAGTGACGCGAACATAGCGGATTGCCGTGCTGCTGGTGGTATTGGCCGAGTTGAGGCTGTCGGTCGCGCCGGCGCCGTTCTGGCTGGTGCCCAGTTGCGCACCGGTGCTGCTGTACACGTACAGGTCGTAGTCGACCGTCGTCGAGGTCGGGGTCAGGCTGGCTGCCAGCGTCTTGCCGGCTGGCAGATCGACGCGGAAATAATCAGTGTCGGTCGTGCTGCCCAGGTTGCCGGTGACGGTCGTGTTGCTGGCCGTGACCGGGTCTGCCGTGGCTGTCGTGTTGTTCAACTCGCTCTCGGCCAGCGTGGTGACAGGTGTGCCGCCACCGCCCCCTGTGGCCGACGCCACGGCAGCCGCCGCATCGACGATGCCGGTGCCGCAACCCGAGCAGCTGGCCGGGAACGCGCGCGCCGTCGACTTCAGTTTCGACTCGATCTCGTCCGGCGTCAGGTTGGTGTTGACCGCCAGCATCAGCGCCGCCACGCCGGCCACGTGCGGCGTGGCCATCGACGTGCCCTGGTAAGCAGCGTAGCTGTCCGCGGCCGGTGCGCCGGTGCCGCTGTTGAGCGTCGAGAGCACGCCCGAGGCGCCATCGCCGCCGGGCGCCGCCACATCCACCAGCGTGCCGAAGTTGGAGTACGACGCCCGTCCGCCGGTGCGGCCCGTGGCCGCCACCGCGATCACGCCCGAGCAGTTGGCAGGGCTGGCGTTGCTGACGTTGACGGCGTCGTTGCCGGCAGCGACCACCACCACCGCGCCGCGCGAGCGGGCGCCGTTGATGGCGTTTTGCGTCGTTGCATCGCATGCGCCGCCGCCGCCCAGCGACAGGTTCAGCACGCGCGCCTTGTTGGCGTTGGCCGGCACGCCCGAGACCGTGCCGCCGGACGACCAGGTGATCGCGTCGGCAATGTCGGACGTGTAGCCGCCGCACTTGCCCAGCACGCGCACCGGCAGGACCTTGGCGTTGTAAGCCACGCCTGCGACGCCGGCGCCGTTATTGGTGCGCGCCGCCACCGTGCCGGCCACGTGCGTGCCGTGCCAGCTCGATGTCTGGTCACGGGTTGGCTGGCCGCTGCCGCAGGAACCGGCGGTGACGGCGTCGCCCGGGTCGCTCGCGTCACTGTCGCGGCCGTCACCATCGTTGCCGATGGCGGCAGTGCTGATGAAGTCATAACCGGCCAGTTGCTGGCCGCTCAGGTCGGCATGAGGGCGCGAGCCCGTGTCGATCACGGCCACCACCACGCCGGCGCCGGTCGAGACATCCCAGGCGGCCGGCAGGCGCAGGCCACCGGCCGTTTCGTAGTAGTGCCACTGGTCGGTATAGCGCGGGTCGGTCGGCGTGGCCATGTGCGTCATGATGCGGTCCGGCTCGGCGTATTCGATCGACGGATCGCGCGCCATCATCTCGGCGGCCAGGGACTTCACTTCTGCAAGATTACGCTTGCGGTCGAGCTTGAACACCTTGGCACCGGTGGAAATCGGATGGCTTTCCCTGACCACCATGCCGAACTGCTGGCCGGCGCGGTCGAGCTTGGCCTTGCGCTCGCTGCTGGTACTGGCCACGCGCGCGGCGATGCCATTGACAGCGGGTTGCGCGTCGCGGTACTTCACGATGATCCGGTCGGTTTCCACGATGAACTGTGGTCCCGGGGACGCCGCATCGCCCGCGGCCGCCAGGGCCGCGCTCGAGGCCAGCGCCAGGGATACCGCAGCGC
>Ga0265798_10003347_pt1 | contig 22837 bp, 22 predicted proteins | sample P3T30metagenome_FD_192430 | JGI IMG/M metagenome (GOLD analysis project Ga0265798, IMG submission 192430) | Plant litter microbial communities from East Loma Ridge, Irvine, California - P3 T30 | ecosystem: Environmental > Terrestrial > Plant litter > Unclassified | place: USA: California... | reverse complement strand
ATGGAGCCGGACGAGTGCGCGGCTGAGCTGTGGGCCCAGCTGCTCGAGCGGACGGGGGAGGTCCATCGACTGGCTGACCAGGCGACGCTGGATCCGTACGCGGCACTGTGGTCGGCCGCAGCGCATGAGCCGAAGAACGGTGGCCAGCGTCCCCCAGGGTGGCTCTTCGTTGTCGGGGGTGGATACGCCGCGTCGCGCACGCCGTTAGAGGAGTGGGATGAGCCCGCGAACCAGGACACCGACCCGTACACACTGCTCGATGAAGACACGTTGCTCACGCCGGTGGGAGTCGTGGTGGAGCGGATCCTGGAGGTCGTCTTGCCTAGGACGCCGGAGGGGCTGCGGGTGCCCGTGACGGAAGGCGTGCGGTGGCTGGCCTTGAGACGGATTCAGTGGCGGAACGCCCCGGAGTACGTGCGGGATGCCGTCGAGGCGTGCGCTGGGCTGAACGAGGATCAGGTGCGCACGCTCGTGGGGGTCGTCTGGGGTTCGAACAAGCGGCCGGACATGTCGCTGTTTAACCTGTTCCGGTGGGATGCCGCTGCGGCGGTCGTCGATCACGGTGCCGCGTACCGGTCGGCGTGCTTGTACCGGGAGCGGATCAGCGGGTGGAAGAAGCGCCAGCCGGGTCGTGCGGTGGTTGCGGGATCGCGGGGGATGGCATCCGTAGAGGTGTGACCTCTACAGGGGCTCATGCATGAAGTGAAAGGGTTCGCTTCCTCCTGCGGACCCGTGACCTCATGAGGAGATCCATGTCCCACTTCAGGACTCGCGGCCGGCCGGCCGCGAAGCGCCGCGGCGGTCAGCTGGCGGCGTGCACGGCGGTGGCATTGCTCGCTGGCGGGATCGGCATGATCCCGCAGGCGGCACACGCTGCCGGTAACTCGCCAGCGCGGCCGACGTCCGCGATCGTTCCCTTGGCTACACAGGGCACCGGGTTCGGGGTGTTCGCTCCTGGGTCGTCGACGCCGTGGCTGGGGTCGATGAACGTCGGTGGGGTGGAGGTGTACTGCATCCAGCCGGGCGTGCCCCTGCCTGTGGGCGACAGCCTTGATCAGGGCGTGCAGTCGTCCGTGAACGGCCTCGACCCACTGACGATCACCAGGCTCAACAGTGTCGTCACCCGGTACGGCTCCACCGGTGGCAACGCGGTCCAGGCGGCGGCGGTGCACTGGGCGGTGAAGTACCTCGCGGACCCGGCCAACACGATCCACGAGTTCAGCAACCCGGGGTCGACCCTCGATTCCGCGATCGACTGGCAGGTCAACACCCAGGGCGGCCGCGGCAACACCGACCAGATCAAGGCCCTGACGCACCAGTACCTCGCAGAGGCGGAGCAGGTGGGCCTACCCGACGAGAAGCCCGCCACGGGCACGGTCGCGGCGACGTTGCAGGTCGACAAGCAGAGCGACTTCGTCGGCAAGCTCTTCCTCGACGACATGAGTGTCGCGCCCGGGACGGGCACGATCACCTTGACGAACGGCGTCTTCACCTCGACCGGTACCGCGTCGATCACGGGCACCTTCAACAAGGGCGACTCGTTCGACGTCATGGGGACTCCGCCGGCGGGCGTGGGACCTGGCGGGTACAAGATCGCCGTCCACGGCGAGCTGACCGCTGGCGGCGGGGGCGAAGCTCCGGCGGCGGCGCTGCACGTGTTCACCACCACGGGCAAGCAGACCACCATCGCCTCCGGTGGCCTGGTGAACCAGACGACCGTGATGAACTTCGACGCCGAGGACCCGCAGGCGCGTCAGGTGCCTCAGATGTCGTCGAAGGCGCAGGACCTGACCAGCCCCTACGCCGACACCAGCGACGGCGTCACCGTCACCGGGCCCGCGAGTGCGTTCCCGATCGGCGGGGTCGACATCGTCAACACCGCATACCTGCTGCCCGGCAAGGAGCCCTCGGCCGAGGACGCCCAGTACCTGACCGACGACCGGAAGCTCCACACGGAGACCAAGACCGTCACCGCCGCCGGCGACGTGACATTCGAGATCCCGGACCTGGCCGGGAACGCCCCCGACGGCACGCACATCCGGTGGATGCACCAGATGAAGAACCATGTCACTGGAGAGCTGCTCCAGCAGGCCGCGGCCGACGACCCGAACGAGTGGACGCCGGTCGAGGACTTCGACGTACACACCACCCCGCCTGTCACGCCCGAAGCCGGGACGGCCTCCCGGGACAAGATCACAGTCAACGGGTACGTCCCGAAGAACACCACCATCGTCGTGACGCAGTACCAGGTCCCACACGGTGAGGAGCTGGTCTGCACGCCAGAGAACCAGATCGGTCCGTCGCTGAACCCGGTGCCGGTGAAGGCGGGCTTGAACACCGACGCCATCTACTGGACCCAGCTCACCGGCGCCCTCGTCGAGGGCCATTCCGGCTTCGTGGAGCAGACCTTCGTCGGCGGCAAGCTCATCGCCACTTCGGGCTGCCAGGACGAGCTGTTCGACGTCGTCACCCCTGACGAGCCCGAAACGCCCGACGAGCCCAAGACGCCCGACGAGCCGGAGACCCCGGACACGCCCACGCCGCCGACGCCGCCAGTGACGCAGGTCACCCCGCCGGCGCCGAAGACGCCCCTGCCGGTCGTCGCTGGCTGACACCCACCTGACCTGCCGGGGCCGGGCCGCACACCCCTCGCGGCCCGGCCCCGGCTCGTCCCACCACCGCTACCGCTGCCTCGAGGAGGTCTCCTTGACCGACACCACCCCCACCCCCTCCACCTGCCGTGACGGGACTGCCCGGCGCCGTACGTCCCGCAAAATCGTCTTCGTGAGCGCGAGCCTCGTGGGCGCGGCGCTTGTCGCTACCGGCATCGGCCTGACGACCACGGGGCGCGTCAGCCTTCCTGCCGCGATCGCTCAGCAGGCCGCCGACGGCTACCGGGCCCCGTCGCCGGGCTTCGTCGCCGAGCTTCCCGCGGCGGTCTACGACGCGGTGCTCCCGGGCCTGGTGCCCTGGACCGAGCCCAGCGCCGACGCGATCACGCGCACGGCCACCATCACCGCGGACGTGCCCCTGTACGGCGAAGACCGGGACGAACCCGTGGGCCGGCTGCTGGCGGAGGACTTCCTCGATAACCCGACCACCGTCGTGCCCGTCGCGACCGACGGACTGTGGACTCTGGTGCTCACCCCGGCCCGAGTGCAGCTGCCCTCCAAGGCCGGCGACGACGCGCCCGCGCAGTCGGCCGGGTGGGTCCGTACCGACGTCCTCGAGGACGGTGTGGCCCTGGACTCTAAGGTCGCGGTGTCGGAGTCGGAGCAGACCCTCACGGTCACGCGTGGTGACCAGTCGGTCGTCTACGACGTCGGTGTCGGGACGGCGGAGGCGCCGACGCCGATCGGGGTGACCGGATACCTGCAGGCGCGGTACCTGGACCCGTCGCAGGGGCAGTCGACATACCCGATCCAGCTGACCTCCCTGCACTCCACCGCGGCCGACGAGCCCTACCAGGGCGACGACGGCGGACTCATCGGCGCCCACTACTCCAATGCTGCCGCCGGGTCCGTGTCGCACGGCTGCATTCGGCTGACGCACGCCGCGGCCGCGGCGTTGAACCAGCTTCCGCTGGGGACGCCCATCACGATCAGCGCCTGAGGCGGCGCAACGCAGAAGGCCCGCACCATCAGGTGCGGGCCTTCTGCGTTGCGGGCAGGTCAGGTGCCGCAGGTGGTTCCGGAGTAGACCCAGGCGGAGCCGTTCCAGGACGTCGAGACGGTGAGGTACCGCGAGGGCATGGAGTTGACGTTCGGGCCGAACGACAGGGTGTGCTCGCCGGGGTTGCAGGAGGCAACGCGGGTGGAGTGCTGCAGGGCGTACTGCGGCGGCCGGGCTGCTTCTCCACCTCCAGGAGCACCGCCGGTGCCCCCGGTAGATCCTCCGGGGGTGCCGGGGGCGGGAGCACCGCCACCGAGAGCGGGGGCGCCACCACCGCCACCACCGCCGCCGGGGGCGCGTCCCGGGGCGGGAGCAGTGCCGTTGCCCTTAGAGTCACGCGACGAGGTGGAGCCGCCGGGAGCGGGAGCGCTGCTGGGCTTCCCTGCCGCGCGTTGCGCGGCTGCCTGGGCAGCCTGAGCTGCCTGCTCGGCGGCCATGCGCGCAGCCGCGCCCTCGGTGTTGCTCGCCTCGGCCGTGGCGACGGCAGCGAGGTAGTCGCGCACGGCGACCAGGACGGCGTCGGTCGTGGGGTCCTCGAGCGCGGTGCTGGTGGCGGCCGCGGTCTGCGTGAGGGCGTCGCGGGCTTCCTGCGTGGCGTCGGGGTAGCTGTCCTGCCGCCCGGTCGCATCGCCTGCAACCGCCCCCGCCAAGGCGTCACCAGTGGTGAGCACGGCGTCACGATCCGTGCCAAGACAGCGGGTGCGCTCCTCGAGGGCCGCCAGGCGCTCCCGATTCACTTCGAGGACCTCACGACCGTCGTCGGCCGCAATCTCGTACGCACGGCGACTCGTACCGTCCGGGTGGGGGCGCGCCTCCAGTTCCTCGAGGGCGGCAGCTTCGAGGTCGGCGGCGGCGCGGTCGCGAGCGTCGGTGAACGGCGCCCAGGTGGTGTCGTCGAAGACGCCACCACGGGCAGCGAGGACGTCGTTGGCGAGCTGCACGGTGGCCTGGGTCTGCTCGGTGAGCTCGGCGTACTCCTCGGTGGCGCGGGTGGCGGCATCGGCGACGTCGTCGAGGTCGGCACGAGTGTGCGTCCACGCATCCACGGCGCGCTGGTGGACGATCGCGACGGCACCAGCAGTGGCGCCGATGGTGCCGAGAGCGACGACGACGCAGATGCTCGTCGCGGCGACCCGGTGAGCGCTCGCCCACCCAAGGGGCCGAGTCCGGCGCAGGTCCTCAAGGGGCTTCGTCAAGGACTTCATGATCGAGCTCACAGGACCGGCTCTGCAGTGACAGGGAGGCGGAGCACATCAATGCGCCGGTGGGAGCCGTCGCGGTGATTCAGCGTCGTGATGGTCATCTGGTGCTGGTATCCGTTGTCGGCGAACAGCTGCAGGGCGTACTTGCGCCGGCGTACCTCGCCGCGGACTTCGTCTCCATCGCCCGGCTGCTGCAGTGGGGGGTACTCGCTAAGAAAGCGGGCGGTGTCATCTGGCGTCTCGGGCATGTGCTCTCCGGTCTGGGGACGGTGCTGTCACCTCATGCATGTGCGCGCGTGGAACTCCTACCTCTACGGCCGCGCATGCATGAGGTGAAGGAGGCTTCATGACCATTCCCATGACCGACCACGCCGACCGTCCACCCCTGTCCGACGTCGCCTACGACCTCGTGCGGGACGCGATCCTCTCCGGCCACTGCGCGCCCGGTGAGGTGGTGCGCGCCGAGGACATCGCTCGCGCCGTGGGATGCAGCGCGACGCCGGTGAACACCGCGGTGGACCGTCTGCTGCGAGGTGGGCTGCTCGAGCGCAACGGCAAGATCCGCGTGACCTCACCTGACGCCGAGACTGGCCGCGACGCTGCTGCGACGCTTCGTTGGTTCATCGATGGCCTCGTGGTGACTCCCGCTCGTGCTGACGCCGCCTACCTCGCGATCCGAGTCCTCGGGCACGGGAATCACGCGGATCTACAGGGTGTGCGCCAGGTGCTTCTAGACCTCTGCGACGAATCGTCGAACCGCGTCTTGGCCGAGGTGCTGCGTCAGCACCTTGATGGGCTGCTGCTCAAGGCACGCCGCGCGGCGCGGGGCCTTGTTGCGGTGTCAGCGTGACAGCGTTCGACACTCGCCCGGCTCTGCCTGGTTCCTCGACCCGAGCTGAGGATCACCGTGCAGCGCTCCAGGCGGCGTCTCACCGAAAGCGTGGCGGAGGCACCGTGTGGGCAATCGTGGGGCTCGCCGGGTGCGGGTTCACGCTGTCGTTCGCGGCGCTTCGCGACTTGGCGGTCGCCTCGGGGTTGTCGCCGTCGCTGGCGTTCCTATGGCCGCTGGTGGTGGACGGATTCATCGTGGTAGCCACCGCGGCGGCGTTCCGGCTCAGGCACGCTGGCCGCCGAGTGACCTGGGACCCGTGGACGGCGCTGGCACTGTTCGCGGCCGTCAGCGTCTCGGGCAACGCCATCCACGCCGCCTCCAGCGACGGTAGGTCCGTCGCGGTGTGGATCGCGACGGTCGTGTCGGCTGTCCCGGCGGTGGCACTGCTGGTGGCGTCACACCTGCTGGTCGTCATGGCAGAGCACACCGCTCGGACCGCGCGCCCGTCACCGACGGAGATCCTGCAGGTACCGGATGCCGCGGCGCAGGCAATTACGCCGGCCGCACGGGAGGCTCTTCCAGCCCACGAGGACGATGTCTCGGTCGTGACGTCCGAGACGCCAGGGAGCAGCCCGGCACTCGAGACGGGAGCGGTAACGGGCGAGGATGAGGATCTCGCGGCGTGGATCCGCGATCAGCTCAAGGCGGGCATCCCGGTGACGGGTCGGAGCGTCGCGGCACACCTGCAGGTCTCCGATCGCACCGGCAGGCGCCGGCTCGATGCGCTCAAGGCCGCTCGGCCGAGCCTGTTTGAGGTGCCCGCGTGACCGCGAAGTCCATGGTCGTGTCCGCGCCGCAGGCGGCGGCGGTGCTGCACGCGGTCGACTCGGTCAGTCCCTACGTCCGCGCGCGCCTGGCGCAGAACACCAGGGGGCTGCACCCGGATGACGTCCTCGCGAAGGTGCAGGACCGTCTGGTTACCGAACTGCACCGATTCGATGCCTCGCGCGGGACACTGCCGACGTTCGCTCAGCACCTGGCGAGATGGGTCGTGGCAGGTGAACTGACGCGAGCGGTGCGCGAGGAACAGGCAGGCCTTGACCCGCACGACGCCGTACCGGTCAACGCGTCGACGTTGTGGGAGCCGCTGGCGGTGCTGTGTCGACGCGACGAACAGCGCCGGTGGCTGCACTACCTGACGGATGTCCTCGATCCCAGCGATCTGGATGTGCTGGTCACCGCGAGCCTTGGCGATGCATCGGGGGCGCGGATGCGAGGACGGGCGCGAGCCCAGCAGCGGGTCGCAGCCGTCGCTCGCACTATCCGGGCTGCGATGACGATCGCCGAGACCGTGCCGTGCTCCACGTTCGCTCGGGCGGCGTCGTGCGTGGCCAACTTCCAGGGGGCGCGCGCTGTGCTGCCGGAGCTCGGCGATCTCGGTCGGGCGGGACGATGCTGCCTGGCAGCTCCTGGGACCCGGCGGGGGCCGGCGGCCGCCGCCCGGGCCGAGGCTGCGCGCAGGCACGCCGAGAGGACTGGGATCACGGTGCGGGCGGCAACTGACCGGGTACAGATCGCGTGCCGGTTGCTGCGCATCGCGGACGCCGTGATCCGCCTCGAGCACGGCGGCAACTGATGGTCGGTGGAGGTCTTGCAGCCAAGACCGCTCTGGCCGCTGCACGGTCGAAGACCGGGCGCCGGCTGCTGGTCGCGACGCTCCTCGTCGTGGTGTTCCTGCCGCTGGTCGTCGTGGCGGCGCCCGTCGGGCTGGCCACTGTCGCCGTCGTGGCCGCGGCCGACGCGCTCGATCCCGGTGACGGCGGTGAGGGGCTTCCGGTGTGTGCAGGCGAGCAGGGGTGTGAGGTGTCTGGTGATGCCCAGGAGGTGGCGCGTCAGATCGTGGCGTTGACCGAGGCCCGGCAGGTGCAGTGGCTGGATCGGCGGTTCCTGTCCCAGGTGCAGGCCTACGCCGCCGGGACGCCGGTGGCAGAGGAGTGCACGCTCGACGTTCGCGTGCTGCAGATCATCGTTCTCGCTGTGCAGCAGCAGGGCTCTGCCGGGGTCAGTTCCCTGAACCGTCGGTGCACTGGGCAGACGCCCGGTGCGGGCACGCGGTCGTACCACTGGAAGGGCAAGGCGGTCGACTTCTACTCCCTGGGAGGCCGTACCGCGACCGGCGCCGACCCGGGATCCCGGCAGCTCATCGAGACGCTCGGCGCCATCGTTCCGGCCGGGTCAGCGGTCGGGCAGTCGCAGTGCCGTGCCGCCGCCGGCGTTCAGGTTCTGCTTGGGAACTTTGCCACCTTCGCCGACGCCTGTAACCACCTACACATCCAGGTCTCCCTTGACGGCGCACCGCTGCGCGCACCGACCTCGCCCGCCTCGTGACCGAATGTCGCTCCGCCCGTGCCACCCCTGCCCACAGGTCGTGAAGAGCAGGCGAGCAGGGCCTGCGCGCAGGCCCCTCAGAACAGGAGCCTCATGAACCGCACCACCGCCCGGGCATCTCTTGCTCTCGCCGCGGGCGTCGTCACTCTCGCCCTCACCGGGTGCACCCCACCCGCCGATGACGCGACCACGACGCCGACACCCGCGCCGACGACGCAGATTGCTATCCCATCGACGCCCCCGGAACGGTCAATGCAGAGCCTGGCGTCCGGGGCCGGCGACGAGGCGCACGTGCAGGTCTTCGACGAAGGCACCTTCACGTCGACGAAGGACTGCCGGTGCGCGCTACAGGACGCCGAGCTCGGCGTCGACGTACCCGATCTGTTCCCCCGAGGTACGACCGTGTGGCTGATCCGCGTCGCCGTGCGCCAGAGCTGGACCGGATCGCTGGATCTGGCCGGAACGACGGTGTCCGGCAGGTTCGCCGACCGGCCCGAAGAAGCAGTCCTTGATACCCAGGAAGGCCCCGAGAAGGCCTCCAGCCTCGGGATGCCGTGGGGCCCGGACGGTCTCCTCGAGCAGCTCGGCGACAGGTCCACGATCACTGGGGAGAGCTGGCAGTCATTCCTGCTGGCCTACCACGTTCCCGTTGGGTCAACCGAGCTGGACCTTTCCGTAGATGTGCCGGCCGCGTCGGTAGCCACGGACCTCAAAGTTTCCGTTCCTGCTGCGGTCCAGCAGGCAGCCCTCGACACCGAAGGAAGCACCCCGTGACCGTCCTGGCCCACGTCTTGACCCACCCCGTCACCCAGCACCTTGCGCTCCAGCAGCCCGCTCCCGACTGGAACGCCCCCGGCGTCAACCTGGCTCGCTCCTTCTGGGCAGCAGGCTTTGCGATCGGTCTCCTCGTGTGCGGAACCGCCATCGTCGGCGGAGGCGCGGCCATCGCTATCGGCCGCTCGACGGCGCACGGTGCGATGCAGAAGACCGGCATCGCGATGCTCATCTGCGGGGTCATCGGTGCCGCCGTGATCGGTAGCGCTGCCTCCATCACCAACTGGGGAAGGGGCATCGACTTCTGATGAACACGGCCCCAGTCCTTGCCGCCGGCATACCGCTTCCTGACTACGGGTGCAGCCTCAGTGACGTCTCCTGTCACGCCTCCGAGTTTGTCGCCACGCTCTCCCTGTCCGCTGTGACAGCAATGGGGAACTTCATCGCCGACATGCTCGTGAACGCGTTCCAGGACTCGAAGATCGCAGATGCGGCATGGCAGGTCGCCTCCGGGCAGTTCTGGTTCTGGGTGTCGATCCTGGCCGGCTTCGTCGCCACCGTGATGATCTGGCAGGTCAGCGTCGGCGCCCTTCTGCGCGATCACAAGCGCATGGTCTCGGCCGTCGTAGGAGGTGCGATCGCGGTGCCATTCTCGGCCGTGTGTGCAACCTTCATGATCCGACTCTCGACAACAGCTGATGCTGCTGCTGACCTCGTGATCCGAACGACCCAACACGAAACGCTCTCGCAGGCCCTCCTTCGGGTCGTCGGACTCACCACGCCATCGGTGACGGGTGAGCAGGCCCTGGCGATCTCGGACTGGAGCCAGTCGTCCCTGGTCGTGGCCCTTGCCACCCACGGCACGGGACAGCCGCTCTTGAACATTGGGCAGATCGGTCTCGCGGGCATCATCACCTTCGTGCTGGCGGTCGCCTCGGGGCTGCTGTACTTGATGATGGAGATCAGGAATATGGGTCTGGTGGCGCTGGCAGCCATGGCTCCGTTGGCGCTGATGTTCGTCGGGCAACCGGTCCTTGCGACGTGGGGCAAGCGGTGGGCGTGGCTCTCGGTCGGGCTGATCCTGTCCAAGCCCATGGCCGCCGGGATCCTTGTTCTGCTCGTGCAACTGACCTCGTCTACCCCTGGGGTCGGCCCGATGCTCGTATTCGCCTGCGGTGTCGTGATCGCGGCGCTCGCCCCTGCCTGGGCGGTGGGCCTCGTCAGCTTCGCCGGAGACGACGTCGGCAACGCGTTCGCCCGCCGGGCATCGATGACCCAGCAGCTGAACAAGATCCAGACGCTGTCCTCGGTCGGCCACCGCATGGGGAGGAAGGGATGACTCTCATCGACAACGACCTCCTACCGAAGATGAAGTTTCCGGCACGGGACCGCACGGGCGTCTTCCTCGGTCTGAGCGGCCCCCAGGTCATCCTCGCCGCGATCGGCGTTGGCGCCGTCGCGCTCACGATGACCCTTGGTGCGCCTCTGGTCGTGCTCGTGGTCGTGGTCGTGGTCATGCTGCCGGTGTGGGCTTTGGCCCTGACGACGTGGAAGGGCGAGTCGCAGCTTTTGCGCCTGGCACGCCTGGTCCGGTACCTACTCCGAAAGACCACTGGACAGACCCAGTACCGCCGGAACCCCTGGCGCATCTTCCCGACCACTCGCAGGGCCACCGGTGATACCCGCCCGGCACCCGTGGTCGTGGAGACGCCACCTCTGCCAGGCGCTCTCGGCGACGTGGCGGTGGTGCAGGTCCCTGGAGGAGGCGCGTTCGTTCACAACGCCAAGGCGGGACTGGTGTCGGTGAGCTGCACCATCCAGTCCTCGGCGTGGCGGCTACGCGACAAGTCCGACCAGGTGTCGGCGTACGACGGCATCGTCGACTGGTTCGGCGGCCTGGACTCCATGCAGGGCCTGGTTGACGCGTCCTGCCGCATTCGCGTCGACCGAGCATCCTCCACCGAGCTCGGCGACTACGTCGCCGCGCGTGACGCTGAACAACTGGCCACGGGCCTGTTCTCGCTCACCCCCGCTCTCGAGCGCGAGTACAACGAGCTGATCTCCATCGGCGCTCAACGGGCAATGTCCTTCACGAACACCGTCACCCTCACCTTCGACACCCGCGCCCTCGGCGCGGCAATTAAGGTGCACGGCGGGGGCCTCGCCGGGCTCGGGGAACTGATGACCTCCCGTGTACGGCAGCTGCACGACGCGTGCGGTGAAGCGCGCGTCGACTTCGACACCTGGCTGGATGCGCCCGGAATCATCGAGGCGTTCGGGGTGGCGTTCGACCCCATCGGAGCCGGACTGCGCCGGGAGCGCAACCCACATGAGGTCACCCCAGACCTGCCGGTGATGGGTATCGAGGAGACCTTCGAGTCGATCCGCATTGACCAGAGCGTGCACCGCACGCTCTGGATCACCGAATGGCCCCGCATGGACTCCAAGGTCGGGTTCCTCGAACCGTTGCTGTACACGGGGCTGTCCCCGCGGGTCCTGACGTTGCAGCTGCGCCCGGTCCCCATCGCGAAGGCCCTGACCCGGGTGAACCAGGAACAGTCCAAGCGGGAGATGCACGAGGCCGTCAACCTCAAGCTGCGCAAGCGCACGACCCGTCAGGAGGTCCGCGAGCAAGAAGATCTCGACCAGCGCGAAGAGGACCTCGTCGACGGCTTCAGCGACGTCCAGTTGCGCGGATTCGTCACCATCACCGGCGACTCCGACGAAGACCTCGCCCGAGCGGAGTCCGAGATCGAGCAGGCCCAGCACAAGGCCCGCGTGAAGCTGGCTTCCATGTGGGGGCAGCAAGCCGCCGCGTTCGTCACCGCCGTCATCCCGGCCCCGACCGGGAAGAAGTAACGCTCGTGCCGCTGATTAAGACCACCACCGATGTCGGCGCGTTCCCGCCCTCCGCCATGCCCTCGGCCGGGTGGGTGGTCCCGCAGAACCTACGCGGCACGCTCCGGGCGACGCCGCCGGCACACCGGGTGTCCTCCCGGGTTCTCGGGGCCGCGTACCCGTTCCTGGCCGAGTCCGGGACGGCGCTGACCGGGCCCTACATCGGCGAGAACGTCCTTTCCCGAAGCCCGCACTCCTACGACCCCTGGGACGCGTACGCCGCCGGGCACGTGAAGTCCCACTCCGTGGCCATCATCGGCGTCAAGGGCTCCGGGAAGAGCATGCTCGCCAAGTCCTGGTCGACCCGCCTCATCCGCTGCGGCCGGCGAGTAGCGGTGCCGCACGACCCCAACGGTGAGTGGGTGAAGGTCGCCGAGTACGTCGGCGGTAAGAGCGTGCGCATCGGTCCCGGCATGAACGCGAAGCTGAACCTCCTCGACGTTGGCCCTGCAATCACGGGCTGGTCCACCCAGGACTGGCGCCACCACCTGCTACAGATCCGCCGCGCCACGATGCGTACCGTCATCGGGCTCCTGGAGCCCGACCGGTCACTCGTCGCCGAGGAGCACACCGTCCTCGACGACGCCCTCGAACACCTCGACGACAACCCCCACGTCACCGTCGTGGACCTGCACCAGGTGCTGACACAGATCGCCGACCAGGGCGGGGACATCGCACCCCACGCCGCCCGGCTGGCCCACGTGCTCAGGCGCATCGTCAAGGGCGATCTCGCGGGGATGTTCGACGGCGCCTCCACGGTCGCGTTCGACACCACTGCACCGATGATGGTCGTCGACACGTCCGCGATGAAGAAGACCTCCGCCGTCGCGCAGGCGCTGGCCCGCCTGTCCACGACGAACTGGATCCGGCAAGCCACCACGGGCGACAACCGCACCCAGCGCGTCATCGTCCACGAAGAAGCCGCCGTCGAGCTGCTGAACATGGTCCACGGCGGCGAGGGCCTGGTCCACCAGGTCGAGGGCGAGAAGGTCGCCCGACACGACGGACTGTCGAACTGGTACCTGCTGCACCGCATCGCCGACCTCAAGGCACTTGGAGACGACGGGTCCGCCGTCCGCACCCAGGCCCTCGGCCTCCTGGCCGACTGCGAAACGCGCGTGACGTACGCCCAACACGCCGCCGAGATCCCCGACACCGCGCTGCACCTGGGGTGGAACGACACCCAGGCGGACCTGGTCCGCAAGCTCAAGAAGGGCACCGGTCTGTGGCAGATCGGAGAGCGCACCGCACTCGTGAAGAACATCTGCACCCGCGGAGAACTCGACGTCTTCCGCACCGACACCCACGGAGGACTCCGCTCATGAACAGCGTCAGCCAGAAGATACTGCTGACGGTCCTCGGCATCGCCGTCGCTGCCGGCCTGCTACTTGCCACCCTCACCCGAGTCGTCACCACGTGGACGTGCGGGAGCGTCACCGTCGGCGGGGACTTCATCACGGGCCTCCGGGTCGTGGTCTTCGGGGACACCTCCGTTGTCACCGTCCCTGACGGCTGCACCGTCCCCGTGCCCGGCATCCGCGTCGCGGCGGGCGTGCTGGTACTTCTGCTGACCGTCGCTGCCGGGTGGGGCCTGGCGCTGTGGTGGCGGTGGCGGCAGTCGGATGCGTACTTCGTGCACGAGATCAAGAACCGCTCCGGGTTCGCCAAGCGGCACGAGATCCTCAAGCATGCCTCCGCGCGGGCAATGCTCGCCCGCGCCCGCACCCTCCGACCCGACCTCAGCCACCACACCGTCACCGATGTCGCGTGGCCGTTGGGCAAGAGTCTCCGGCAGGACGTGTACGTCTCGGTCGAGGACTCCATCGTCCTCGAGGGCCCGCCCCGCTCCGGGAAGGGCTACCGGCTCCTCATCGGCGCGATCATCGACTGGTCAGGTCCTCTGATCACGACCTCGACCCGCTCCGACAACCTCACCGCCACCCTCACCGCCCGCCGCGCCCGCGGACAAGTCGCCGTGTTCGACCCGCAGCACCTCGCCGGCATCGACACCAGCCTCAGCGTCTCCCCCATCGTCGGCTGCGAGGACCCCCTCACCGCCGACCAGCGCGCCCAGGCAATCGTCAAGGGCACCGGCCTCGGGACCTCGTCGACGAACCAGGAATGGGCCGAAGCTGCCTCCGGAGTCCTCGCGAAGCTCCTGCATGCCTGCGCCGTGTCCGGCGGTGACGTCGCGACGCTGCACCGGTGGGGATCAAACCCCGTCATGGCCCACGGCGCCGTCGACGTTCTCCGCTCCGACGGCACCCCCGGCTGGGGCGATGAACTCGCCTCCATCCTCGACGACACCTCGAATCTGCTCTCCTCCACCTGGTTCGGCGTCAAGGGCGCGGTCCGCCCGCTCGGGATCCCCTCGATCCGTGAAGCGATGACGCCGACCGGCGGGCACCAGTTCGACCCGGACGAGTTCCTCGCGAGCCAGAACACGCTCTACCTGATCGGCACCGGGTCCGGTGCCGGCAGCGTGGGCGGGTACCTCGGCGCCCTCCTCGACGACATCGTCGAAACCGCCCGACGGAAGGCGCTAGCCTCCCCCGGATCCCGGCTGGCCAACCCGCTGGGCCTAGTGCTCGACGAGATCGCGAATATGTTCACCTGGCCCGCCCTTCCCCGGATTATGGCTGACGGCGGCGGCATCGGCATCTCGCCCCTCGTGGTGCTGCAAGCACTCTCGCAGGCCGAGACCGCCTGGTCGAAGGCCGAAGCGGACACCATCTGGTCCGCCGCGACGGCGAAGGTCGTCCTTGGAGGCGCCTCCGACGTCACCCACCTACGAGACCTCGAAGCACTGCTGGGCACTCGAACCGTCCGCCGCTCGTCGACGACCTACACCGACAACGGCGACAGCGTCGGCGTGCAGAAGGAGCGCGTTCCCGTCATGACTCTCGACGAACTCAGGCGCATGCCCCAAGAGCTCGGGCTGCTGGCCTACAAGAACCGCCGAGGCATCCTGCTCGACCTCGCCGGATGGACCGAACGCGCCGACGCCTCCGACATCAGGGCCGGCCGCGCCCACACCGAAGCCACCCAGCTCGCCACCTTCCGCTCCCAGTACGAGAGCAAGACCCGATGAGCAACGGCAGGAGAGCCGGTGCAGGGAACACGTACCGCACCGGGTACCTGCGCTCCCGAGCCTGGTACACCCGGCGCCGGCGCTGGTTCCAAGACGAGGCAGCCCGCCACGGAACCGTTCGCTGCGCCGTGACCGGCCAGGCAGGAAGCACCCGCACCTTGCAGCTGCACCACGTCGACTACTCGGGCGTGAACCGAGGCCCCGCCGGGTGGATCGCCGGCGAAGCGCACGACGACCTCGTCGCTCTCCGCCCCGACGTGCACGAAGCACTTCACCGGATGCTGGACACCGATCAGGTGCTGCGTCGCAATCTCGACCGGCGCCTCGCGACCAGGGTCGCCATCAGGAAGCTCCGCGACCGCATCATCACGACCGTGCACGCCTGGAGTGCGCACCAGGAAGGAGCGGCCCAGTGAGCGACGCCGACCTGCTCGCCGAAGCCGACGACGCTGCAGCCCCAGCTGCCGAGGCCGACGATCAGTACGGGTATCAGCCCGTCAACTGGCGCAACCTCACCTCCGCGGAAGAAGCCGCGGCTCTGACCGAGTTGACGATGTGGCTCGTCTGGGCGCAAGAGCGTTACGACGTCCCCGGGAACATCCTGCCGCCGTGCTGGAAGGACCACGCCTGGCTCGTCGAGGAGCTGTCGGCGCTGCACGTCGCCTGGCTGGTCTGCTTCGACCCGCAAGACTCCGGGTTCGGCCCGCTGCAGTGGCTGGAACGGTTCCACCAGGCCAAGGAGCGCATCAAGCCACGCTCGCGGTGCACGGAGACCAGCCACCAGACGGCACCACGACGAACACCGCTCACGTGACCCCACCCCAGAGCATGGTCCCCGACGAACGCTTCGCCGCATACGGAATCACCGGCAGCGACCTCGCGGCACTCCGCGCGCGCTTCGCCGACTGGGCCACCACGATCACCGGCATACCGACTACCCCCGCACCAGCAGCCGCCCCGGTGGTGGCCTCCCCTGCTCGACGTGCCACCGAGAAGCGCCCCTGGCCCACTGACGCGGCACCCCCCAGCCTCAGCTGAGGACCCGTCGGGACTTGACGGACCACACCGTTCCTAGCCCGGGTGCCACCGCTGCTAGGTGAGCGAGGGCCTGGACTGCTCCGGTGCAGGGTCACTCCAGGCGGCATGTCCGCGCACGTCGGCAGCGCGGGCCTTGCGTGCGGCGCGGGCGCGGATCTCGTTCGAGGCGATCACTTCCGGCTGATGCGCGCGGAGCCGTTGCTCGGCCGCGCCCTCGTTGATGCGGCCCATTGTCTTCCGGTACCCCTTCGACAGGCGCACCTGCTCCGCCTTGTCCTGCTCGAGCGCTGCCGCGAGCCGGTCACGGGCATCGCGGAGCTGGTCGCGTTCGGCAGGCTCGAGCGGCTGACCGGAGTGCTGGCGGGCATTGTCCCGGGCAGCGAGCTCCGCGAGCCGCTTGTCCACCTTCACGAGGGTCCGCTCGCGACCAGCGATCCTGTCGAGAACCGTCGTGAGCTCCGCACGCGTCCGCATCGCACCACCGCGCTCGAGCGCGAGGAGCTGCTCAACGTCGTCGACATGTCCCCAGGGGCGCTCCATCCACGGAGCGGGCGTCTCGTGCTCGGAGGGGGCCAGCGCTGCGGTGTCCAGCTCGCGCTGCGCAGCGACTCGCCCGTCGCCGAGCGTGGTCTCCGGCGCCATCCGAGCGATGGTGTCGATCAGCTGCTGCCGGGCTTCATCCATCGACCCGGCAATGTGGATCGATTCATTGTGGAACCGGCCACGGGTGTTCCCGACGTAGAGGCCTGCAGCGTTGACCCCGGGACCGGTGAAGGACTTGTCCGTGGTCTCGCCCTGAACGCCGTGCACAGTAGAGGCGTACGCCAGGTGCACGTGCTCGGCGGCGTACTCGGCAGTGACGGTCCTGGTGTCCACCGAGTCGCCGGAGGCCCGCAGCGTCACATCGCCGTTGTCCTCGACGGCCGCGACCGTCCACACGGCACGGTTCTCGACGTCGGCGTTGGAATCGTTCTTGCGGGTCTGGACGACGTCGCCGACGTGCAGCGCTTGGGCGAACTGGCCGACCGCGACACGGTCGGGGTCGACGGTGATCTGGCCGCAGCGGATGCGCTCGGCCTGGATGGCTTCGTTGATCTGCTGGGCGGACTCGTTGGTGGCCACGACCAGGGACACCGTCTGTCGCTTTCCGGTCGTCTCGAAGTACTTCCCGACCATGAAGTCGGTGGCCGCATGCTCGCTCGCCACGATCGACACGTGGCCACCGGCGATGAGGTCGTCCGCGACGTCAGCGGCGGTGTCCGGGGTTGCGTTCCTCAGCCGCAGTGATAGCTCCGCGAACCGAGTGTCGGGCTTGGTGGGGTCGGTACTGTCGCGGAAGCGATGAACCGTGGACAGCTCAACCGTCGCCGAAGCCCGCTGAGCGACCATCGCCATGGCACCGGCGTGACCCACGGGGGTGGCCTGGTACTGGTCACCGACGACAGCGAGCCCGGCACCGGTCTCCTTCAGCATGACCGCAAGGGCCCGGGCGGCGTCGAGGTCCACCATCGATGCCTCGTCGACGACCACCCGGTCACCGACACCCAGAGGGAAGGCCCGGCCGTACTCGACCGCATTCTCGGCACCCGGGGTGACAGCTCCGTCGGGTACGCGCGTCCACTCAGTCCGCCCGGTGCGCGGGTCGGTGTCCCACCGGAATCCGTAGTCCATGAGCAGCCGATGCAGCGACGACGACTCGGTGCCGATCTCCCGGCCGGCGACACTGGCGGCCTTCTTCGTGGGTGCGACGACGACGATTCGGCGCCCTTGGTCCTCGAGGGCGCGTCGGGCGACTCGGAGCAGGGTGGTCTTCCCGGCGCCGGCGGGCCCGATGACCGCGACGAGTCGGTCCGTACCAGCGACGGCAGCTGCGGCGTCACTCTGCCCCGGGTCAAGGCGCTGGCCGTCGCCCAGCTCCGCGGCCTCGGCCTCGGCCAGGGAGTCGCCGCTGAGGGTCTGGCCAGGCCCGTGGAGGGTGTCGAGCGCGTCGGCCAGGTCGGTCTTCGCGGCCGCCGTGTAGGTGGCCATCAGCTGCTTGACGTGTCCGGGCATGACCGCCTGGGCGTCCTCGTCGAGCAGGTTCATCACGTGGCCGCCGGTCAGCGCACGGTCGGTGACGTCTTCGATCAGCTCGGACAGCACGTCCCGGTCGGCGACGATGCCCGCCGCGGCCACAGCTCGCCGCACGCCTCCTTCGACGTCGTACCGGGAGAAGCGGCCACCCCGACCGTACGAGCGGGTGTCCGCGTCCGCGATGGCCGCCACGGCCAGCGCCTCCCGATCCACCGTGGCCACGGTCACCGCCTCGACGTCCGCCGGCGCCGTGGCCACGTCGCGGGGCAGCATGACCGTCGGATCGATGGCCGTCAGCTCGTCGCGGACACTGGCCGCCCAGACGTCCTCGTCGACGTGGCCAGGCTTGTTCGGGCGGCCATGTGCCCATGCCCACCGGTCGATCATGTCGAGCACGCCGCGATCGGGGTCGCGGCCAGGGTTCTGCTCCTGCCACTCGGCGAGCCTGGCCGCACGATTGGCCTCGATCTGGTTTGACCGCCGCGACAGTGGCCGCACCAGGTGCTGCAGCTCTGCGATCTCCCCGTCCGCGGTCATCGTGTACCCCTTGGCCGCGAGGGCGGCCACCCACGCAGGGTCCGTCCGCGCGGCCAAGTCTCCTTCGCCGTTGATGACCGTCTGGAACTGCATCGCCACCCGAGAGTCGATGTTCGACCAGCGGCCATCCATCCCTTGCACCTTGACGTTCAACCACAGGTGCCGGTGCTTGTGCGGGTCCAGCGACCGTGACCGCTCGTGCTTGAGCTCCACGACCTCGATCCGAGCCAGGTCCATGCGGACAACGCCCGCATGGCCACGCCGGGCATTCAGCTCCTGCTGCCACATCCTGATCGTCCGATCACGAATACGGTCCTCCAACGCCTCGTACGCGGTCGCGAGCTCCTCATCGAGCATCGCCGCGATCGAGAATGTCTTCGACGCGTTGACCGTCGCATCCAGCAGCAGATCCGCCTTCGGCGACGGAACCTCCCGGCCGCGAAGATCACCAGTCACCGGGTCCGCGCCGCCAATCCATGCCCGCAGCCCGTCCTTGTCCAGCAGGTCCGTGGCGACGTCGCCGTCCTCGACGATGAACCGGGTCATGGTCCCCGCGCCGTAGAACGCGGCCTTCTCGATGCCTTCGGCCGTCATCCCCGACAGCGACGCATCACAGGACCCTTGGAAGGCGTAGGCCACAGCCTGCTTGATGCCCTGGGAAGCGACCCCTCGCTTCCACCTGGCCATTCCTCCCCGCATGCACGAAAGCGTAGCGGACCACCGTTGGTGCCTGCGTGCATCAGCTCCGGTTAGCTCGCTCCCTCTCCGTACTTCTCCGGACTGGTCTCCACCCCTGTTCCATCTCTTGTCATGAGCTTCATCTCGTGATGTGGGCCTCGCTTCCCTCCTGCTCGTCGTTCTCTCGATTTCGGTCGGCCCGTGCACCAGCCACCTCGTCGCCGTGAAGACCAGGTGACCGTGCACGAGAGGATCACCACCGCATGCACCCCCAGGCCGCCCCCGACGGACGCACCGCTGCTGAGCTCACCGCGCTCGAGCATCGTCTCCGCGACGTCTACGCCGACGCCATCGCCTCAGCAGCGTTCGGCCGGCCCCGCCCGACCGTGCAGACCGCGGAACGTGACCTCATCTGCCTCACGGCCATCGCCGAACAAGCACCGTCTGTTATCAGCGTCGCCCAACGGCACGCGATCCTCGTCCCCGCCGCCGCAGGCCTTGGCCTCTACGGCCACAGCGCCGTCATCCACGACTGCGCGGCACGCATTGACGCAGCCTTCGCCGTCCGCTCCATCCCCGCCCCCCGCCTCACCGACCTCCTCGGCGACACACCGGCCCCTCCGCACGGCTCCCCGATCTCCTCGGAATCCACCGCGACAAGCGAGTCCGCCACCCCCTGGAGCACAGCACGCGAGGACACGCAGTCGGCCGAGGACCCGCCGGCTACCACGAGCCCGTGGGGCGGCACGGCCCCGTCCGCGTCGACCGCGCCCTCGCCAGTACCGCCCGCGCCGACGAGCGGCCACGATGCCAGCTGCGACGACGACGCTGAAGTGGCGGGCGGCTCGGTCACGAACGACTTCCTCAACCAGCTCCTCGCGAACAGCACCGACGAGCAGGACCTCACTGTCTGGGCCCGTCAGCACGTGGCCGCCGGGCACCCGCTCACCGCCGCGGCGATCTCAGCGCACCTCGACGTCAGCACGCGCACCGCCCGTCGCCGACTCGCTGCCCTGAAGGACACTGACCCCGATCTGTTCGCGCCGACACCAGATGAGCCCTTGCCGGTGCCTGCCCGCACCCATCGCGCCGCTCACGAACCCGCACCCGCACCCGCACCCGCACCCGCACCCGTGGCCGAGGTGCCCTCCACTTCAGCGGTAGCGGCCACAGCCACGGCACTTGATCTCGTAGGCGTTCACTCGCGGCCAGCTCCTACCACGCAGGTGCACACGGACACCGTGCTCGCTCCCTCACCCACCGTCGCGTCTCGGGAGCATCCCCTTGGGGCCACGGTCCTCCGGCCCCGACAGCGTCCGCAGCCGGCCGTGACCGTAGTCATCAGCACCGCCGGCACGGTCACCCTCTCCGGCACAGGAACCATGGGGCGACAGCCCATCGGGCCTGGTACCCCCGTTGTCGTCCCGGATCCTAACCGGCTCGTGTCTAAGACGCACCTGGCCTACGAGGTCAACCACATCGGCCTGACGATCACTGACCTCAGCTCCGCCAACGGCACCACCATCCGCCACCACGACCAACTCACCACGTGCACCCCCGGCACGCCCTACCTGGTCGGCATCGGCGACCGTGTGGACCTCGGTGACCAGCACTTCATCCGTACCCAGTGACCGCCACCACTCACCGACAGACCCACCCGGGCCTGCTGAAAGGACACGCGAATGGCCATCCCCACCGTCTGGGAGATCCCCTACTCCTGCGGACATACCGAGCAGAAAGACCTCAGCCACAAGCCCGCCGGCAAACGCGCCGCTTTCGCCACGTGGTTCGGAAAGAAGTACGTCTGTAGTGACTGCTTCACCCCCTCCGGCGCTCTCAATGAGAGCTCCACCGAGCGCGCCGCCCGCGACGCTGCCGAGGCCGAGGAAGCCCGCGCAGACGCCGCCCGCGATGGCATTCCCCTCGACCTCGTGGGCTCCGACAAGCAGATCCCCTGGGCACTCAAGGTCCGCCGGAGCCTCCTCCGCGACGCGTACTCAGCTCTCGTCGAGACCGGGCAGATGACCGAGACCGAGTTCGAGGAACACGTCCTTCTCGCCGCCCGCCCCCTCGACCGTGCACGGTTCTGGATTGACAACCGCGACACCAACGCCGCCGACCTTCCCGAGCTCTTGGCCGACCCCGGAAGCCTCACCGCCGGCGCCTCCACCGAAAACGCCGCCTAAGCACCCCACCAACCCAAGCCCTCACCTGGAAGGAACAACCCCATGCCCGCGACCGAGCCCCGCCGCCGCTTCCGCGATCTCTTCCGTCCACGCACCACGTCGCACACATCACAGCCAGCTTCCGACGCCACTCCTGCCGAGGCCACGGCCTTTGAAGAGCCGGTCTCCTCGCCAGAAACTCCGGTACTTGCCCCCAGTCCTGACCCGGATGCCGCCGCTGAGCTTCCCCACGTCGAGATGGTCGATGACTTCGCGCGAACGATCTACGAGCGAGGGATCATCGACGGACGCGGGGCGAACGACACCCTCCGCAGCGCACTCGCTGGCGGGAGAATGCACGTCGCGGCTTGGGAAGAGCGCGTCGAGGCTGACCGTGAACTCCTCGCCATGGTGCGCAGGGACATGGACGCTGCGATCTACAGCGACGATCCGTCAGACCTACAGGACCGCTTGAGCGCGTACGACGTCGTGGAGGTCACCGCGAGAGTGCAGGCCACCTGGGCGGGGCTCAACACGACACTGACCGCTTCAGCGCAGCGGCTCCTCTCGGACAGCGGCCTGGTCACGACCCCGACGCCTCGGCGTTCGGAGGAACACAACCCGGAGGCCTTCATCGTCACAGGACCGATGAAGACCGTTCGCCAGGGGGCACCACTTCCTCGACGCACGGACCCTGCGGCACCTCTTCACCAGCAGCCACGCTCCCCTGCTGGCGGTCAGACATCGTCACACGTCCGCGTCCCCGGCAAGACCTTCACCCAGTCCGCGTCCCTGGCTGAGCCGCTACCGACGCGACCTCAACAGAGGCACGGGCTCAGCGCGTAGCTCCCCCGTGATGCTCGGCCGCTCTGCTTCTCTGTGTCTGGACCCGATCGCCAAACGGGGCAAGCCAGACCGTTACCTTTCGGACGAAGGGCGGCTCTGGTCTTGCCTCCAGGCGTAGGCCGCAGTTTCCTAGGAGCCGTGACCCAGATCAGCATCTACGGCCACCGCGCCAAGCTCGCCCCTCGCCGACAGCAGCTCTCGGATGCCATCCACGGCGCCGTCATGACAGCCCTGGCGTATCCAGCGGACAAGCGATTCCACCGCTTCATCGGACTAGACGATGAAGACTTCATTCACCCCACCGACCGTGGCTTCGACTACACGATCATCGAGATCTCGATGTTCGAGGGGCGCAGCGACGACACCAAGCGCGCCCTCATCAGCGAACTCTTCGAGCGGCTTGAAGTGGAAGTTGGAATCGCCCCGCACAGCGTGGAAGTCACCATCTGCGAGACTCCCCGCATCAATTGGGGCATTCGCGGCCGCAACGCAGTCGACCTCGACCTCAGGTACCAGGTTCAGGTCTAGATCACGACGATCGCACGAATGGCGATCCCGACGCGGAGTAACGGGCCGCGCGCGAGGCAGCCGCACGCCGGTCGAGGAGCGTCCTACGGGGGAGCGCGAGGGGGCCCGCCCCCTC
>Ga0265798_10003346_pt1 | contig 22838 bp, 28 predicted proteins | sample P3T30metagenome_FD_192430 | JGI IMG/M metagenome (GOLD analysis project Ga0265798, IMG submission 192430) | Plant litter microbial communities from East Loma Ridge, Irvine, California - P3 T30 | ecosystem: Environmental > Terrestrial > Plant litter > Unclassified | place: USA: California... | reverse complement strand
ACATGGGCTGCAAATGGCCTCGCATCCAACTTACCTTGATTCATATTGCAGAAGCAGTCGATTGCACCGCCGCTTTGCTATGCCTGCTAAAAACGACCGGCCTTGCGAGGATTGGATCTTACGCCGCGCTCTGACGCTTTTGCGCAGCAGTACCGACACTCTGGGTCGACTTCGATGGTGCCGGCAGTGGCAAAAGGATTTGCTGCTGACAGATTCCCGCGGCCGCCGAACTGCTTTTGCACCGTCGCTCAAGACTGTGATCAGCCAGATGAGCCGGCGTCTCGCGTGGCGGTTGCAAAGTTGGAACTCGGGGTGCCGGGCTCAAGTGTCAAAGGGATGCTGAAACGGGATGGCGGTGATGGCTGTCGAGCTCGTCTAACGCCGTTGTTGGTTCGCTTCAGGGCAATCTGGGGGTTTAGCCGGCACAAGGCGGGATCCTCGATTAGCTGCCGCTGCGCTTCGCTCGGGGGGCTGGGCTTCGTTAATGCTGATGCTCGGCCGGTTGGGGGTAGTGCGGCTGTGGCGAGCATACGGGGTTAGGCCTACCTTGTCTTCACTGCGCCCACGTCAATGTGGGTGTCGCGGTGGTGGTGGTGGTGGTGGTAGTAGTAGTAGTAGTAGAGGTGGGTGGACTTGCAAGGCTGGAGTCGAGGAAGGTACGATGCGTTCTCGCTGATAGCACCCACAGCGGCTGCGCGACACCTTAAACCCTGGAAAAGAAACGGCTTGTACACGCAGAGTATCAGGCCCACTGCTGCGCTTTGCTTCTTGCCGCCCTCTCCACAGATCTGGAATCTCGTATCTGGAAGCTAGGCACAGGCAGGTACGGAGAGCGGACCCGTCTCCTCGCTGGCTCGACTTGTTGCCTGCGACGTAGGCGGTGTGGATATGTCTCCGACGTCGCTACGCTGCCATCTGTCAATCTCGAACAAAGGGTCAAGACGCAATCCGGGTGGAGCTTACAGGGTTCAGCTGCAGTCTGCCAAATGAAACGATGTGGCGTCGAGTGATATTCGATCGTGGCTGCTTCGGCGAGGATGCTGATCTGTCGTCGGATACTGAGGATCTGTGGGTACGCCGGGCTCGCGGATCTGGTCGATACGCACGCGCTCCGGGGTGGTAGAGGCCAGGCAGGCCGAGAGCAGAGAAGAGCAATGCGGTGACTGGGCCTCCTGCAATAGATGTGAGCCTGGCTTTGACGTGTGTAGGGCGGGTATGGTGAATGGGCGGAAGCATATATGCACAGGGCCCTGTATTGAAATTTGACCTCTTACTCTCAAACTGTTGCACAAGCCTGCCAGGGTCGACGCCCCCGTGATCTGTGAGGCTGGTAGTGTACCGGCTTTTCCAAAGTCAAGACAAGGACTCGGACAAGAGTGCTGGAAATAGCGGGGATGGTCGGGTCCAGGGATACGAATAGCTGTCGAATGAGCGGTGCATGCAATGGAGCGGGCAGTAGAAGTACACTTGACCAAAGGAAAAGACGGCAGCGCTACAGCTTGATACAGGGTAGTAGAGGTAGACCGGGGGAGGGCGAGGTCATGACGGACTTGTTGGCCCAAATGAGAAGTGCCTACCAAGTGAGGATAGCCTCGAGGCATGATGAGCATGCTGGATCAAGATTCAGCCCCAAAGCAAATGACCCGTATTGCTCAGACCATGACCGTTTTCTAGCACCACGGTAGTATTGGCAAGCTGCAGCAGCGAGCCTTTCCCAAACGGGCATCTATATATCTCCGATGTCAGGAAGGGAGGATCTGCCCTGATGCCCAGGCTCACGTTCATCGAATAGCTGGTCGAATGGCTGGTGGCCTGCTGCTGGGCTCTGCATTCCTTGCACCGGGAGATGGCCTTCTCGCTGCCTCGCGGGCCCCAGCCCCACCGCCCGGCCAGCCGTCGATTGGCTGGCGGTCCAGAAGCATCACAGTCCCGTGCAGTGATGCAGGAACATTGGCCATGACACCACTCTCGAATGGGGGGCCGACTCGACACGGCAGATAGTGCCCGGCCTGCTGGGTCGGTCATGTTTCATCTCCATCAGCCGCCCAGAATAACCCATGGGGGACGAACAGATGATCAGAGTTTGCTCCATGCCACGCCTACGCTGCATTGGACCATGGGCCAGGACGGCGTCCAGTCAGCACCAGAGGGCGGATGCGCTCACGCCCGACCTGGCTAGGAGCGCCACGGGCCGGCTGCCGCTGCCAGACGACAGCTCCTCCCGCGGGTGGGCAGTGAAGGAGGGAACCAGAGGACAAGAGGGGGGTTAGGCTCGAGGGCCGTTACCTGTCACAGAAACGAGCGCGACGACACTACTCTGGCCCTTTGAGCCGGCCCGCCGAGGAGACTTGAAGCCAACGAGGGAAAGCATCTACACACACAGGCGCCACCGCCGGCGAGTGATGCGCACATGTTGCATCGCCTCGACGTTTGGGTTAGAGCACTCACAGCGCCATGATCCGGCCTTTTGCTCTCTCGATAAGCAGCACACTGCGACCCGGCCGACTGGTTGACTGCGCAATACTCCGAAAGAAGGCAGAGCCAGTCATCGACAACGGCCTCTGCAGCACCTCGCCATCTCTGAGCGGCTAACTGTCGCGGCGAACGGCATCCGGCATATCGAGTCTGCCGGTACGGTGACATCTACGAGAGTGAGTCCCGACGGCCGAACGGTGAGGATGGCGAGAGCGGGCGGTGGACATGTGCTGGGGGTGCGTTGTTGGCCGGCCAAAGACTTCCCTCCCTTGCGCGCCTCGAGATGGCGACGATACCGTACATGCTCGATGGCCTACGGGGAAGGAGGGATGGGCGTAGCAGGGGGGGTTTGGGAAGGAGCGCCCGGTGACGTGCAGCTTCCCGCGCATCTTCTCTCTCCCCCCCCTCCCCACCAGCGCTAGCGCCATGCCGCTCCGAGCCTTAGCGCGCCTTGGCTACGGCCGCCGCCCACCTGGTGCTCCCAGACATCGCCAGTCCTCAACCACGGCCATGTCATGTCGGCACTCAACACCGCGACAGCGTCATCGTCCACTGTCCCTTGCTGGCCTCAGCGAGCGCCCACGCGCGCAGGGTGACATCTCAGTCCCAGCCCTCACCGCGCTCATGTGTCTTGCACGTTGTGGCCAACCACCGGCCGCCCGGTGCTGACCGCGCGACGAGCTATCATTTCTTCGCATTGCATTCCTTTCCCCTCCCCCCCCTCTCAAAAGTCCGTAGCTCACTTTGATGCTGATCCAATCGCTCGCACCCCCCTCAGCCTCTGCACTAGGCGAGCAAGGCCGACGGGCTGGCCGCAGGAGCTAATATGAGACTGACCCGAGCCCTCTTCTTCGACTTCCATGCCTGGACAATCATCTGACCCACCCCCGATAGAGAATGCAAAAGCAGGGCTGCCGCGTAGTTTCCGAGCGCCTCACCGCACTTTGTACGCGGTCCCTGGCGCTTTCGGCACTTGCCATAGCATTTCACTGCACCCATGCACAACAGCCGTTGGACTGTAGATGAAGATGGTGGCTGGGTTGGCTCACGAGATCGCCGCTTGAAGAAGACGTGCAGCTCATGTTGAGGCCACGGAGCACTCGACAGTCCTGCAGGGCGTCTGCTGTCGACACAGCCAGCTGCAGCCTCCCGCAAACCCCGTGACGGCCTTGGTCGGCGTCAGAACATGTCCGTAATCGATAAAATCATGGCGACCTGCAGCCGTCTTGAATGTACCATCGGGAAGATCAGGACCCGCCCCAGATCCCCTCTTTCATGTCTCAGCCGACTCGAAGTAGCCTGGAGGCTGCATGATCGCCAGGCTGTTGCGACAGCAGTCCGCCGCCGGTTGCGTACGACTGGTTACACGAGGCTGCTTATTCCGGGTCTTCTGATTCAACCGATTGTCAAGAGAGATTGACGTGATGTCGTGCTTGACCAGACCAACCTCTACCCATAGCGGTACGGCCCGTCAGGTTGAGGACGACTACATACATTGTGAACAAGTTACAGTCCCTTGCTCTTGGTCTTTGAAGCACCCCTCGGGTAACTCTCCGGTGGAACTGGTAACTGAGGTCCAGCTCCCTGGCCATCGGATCGATCGGTCCAAGCCAGTACTCGACTAGGATTTCGCCAAGTTGGATGACGGCGCTGACGGCAAGTTTGTGTAGGCAACTCCTTACCAGAGATTCGACCTAGCAGGATAGATTGAAGTTTGACTATGCTTGTTTGAGTTCTAGCCGTGAAGCCGCTGCCAGCTCATACGCACCTCACGTCTTTTCTTGTCTTTTAACAGCCCGTCGCAGACACTGCGCCCAAGTGAGCGCAGGGTGTGTTGGCACAGGCTTAACAAACTCCGGCGCTGGTTTGACTCCGAGGCTCGTACCGGAGTACATGGGGTTATAGCTGGCTTCAACTATAGGGTGAGTTCGGTCTAGGTACGCCAACGTCCCATTATCTGCGGCCCAAGGACTCGCACAACGGATCCAGCATCACTGCTAGACCAGCACGGCGTACGCCGAGGGCTTCCTGAGTGGCTCATGGAAAGTACGTCGCGCTGTCCGGCTGGGCTTTTGATTTGCGATAGCCTAAGATCCATTGGTCGCTAGGCGTACGCATGTTTCGCACAGTAGCGATCTATGCCTCATCTGCTATGCTTGCCAGCACACGTGGAGCATTACAAACTCCCCATCATCGTGTCGACACCGCAGTGTGACCAAAGTGTGAAGAGTTCTGTCTAAAGTCACTTTGGCGTGAGACTTAGTCTGGGCGGCATAAACCATGGTTTGGTAGCGAGATGTTGGCGTGGTACGGCGCGGCCGATGGCATCTGGTCCAGAATACAACAACAACAGTTTGGGGATTGTCAATCGGCGCAAGCTCAGTTTCCAGCTAGCCTTGTCACCATGTTCTTTAATGATGATACTCTGGTCGACGACTCGGCTCTAATGCACATAGACAATGCGCCGTTGTCGTACTCTGTTAAACGCGCGACTTTTGGCCCCAACATTGTTGGCGACGACCCTCACATCAAAGAAGCTATCAAGTCATCTGGGTCTGTAGATCTAGAGAATAGTACCGCGAGGCCAAACTCGTCTTTCATGCATCCAGGCTATGCATACAGCCTTTGAACGACATGTTCGGCCGGTTTCCGAGATGGTTGCGTACGACAAAGCAGCCGTATAACCTTGACGGCTCCAGAGTAGCTCAAGAACGATTGGTCTGTGCGGATGTCGTGGAAGCAAACGACACGGTCATGGAAGAGCGCCGCTTTTTCACTTGCCACTTTGGGATATTACCGGTCAAGGCCGTTTGCTATGCGAACTGGTCAGCCACACATTTCTTTGTGATTCCATATCTAGGCCCAAGTCGTTCTTCTGGCGGGAGCACAGCACGAGCATCGTCACAAGATACGTCTTTCGGCCATGGAAGCGTCAAGTTGCTGTAAACCACAATCCGGGGACGGGCAATCGACAACGCCACAGTTTCGCAACATGGAATTGCCGTATTGACTCCACAACGCCGACCCCGCCTCAGACAAGCTCTTGTGCTTGCCTGGACACAATGAAATCAGCAGCCAAGGCTCATATACCTCGAACGTAGCTATCTCCTCTCGTGGCCAGTGCGCATATCACAATCTTGTTGTGTGATTACTCTGGCGTCCAGTCATCTCTTACAACAACGTTCGAACGAGGAATGAAGAATGCTCTGCCCCTGAAAGCTGCATGCTATTTGTGACCTGTGTCAGCTGTTGTGTACAGCTGACACTAACATGCTCTTGAGGTGAGTCGTCGTAAGCCTCTCCTGCTTGATGCTGGCTGAGCCATTGACACTACGCAGCGTTGGCAAACAACGAGGGTGCAGCGGCTCAAGGGAATTTCCCGCATTCTACTTTATGTTGTTTTGAGTTGGGCATCGAAGCCTACGGCCGTGACAGGGCATTATTGGGTAACAATTTCCTAGGCCTATCCTTCACCTAGCGATCGGCTCTACTGCCCGAAATGTGTTGCCGGAGCCTCTCAATATACGGACTTGACTTCTGTTCTAGCAACTCTGTAATTGCTGCGATATTGGAGCTGCCCAGCGTAGCAGCAGTCGCACCCAGATCCGCACTTCGGAGGCACTGCCACGAACAGGTCTAGCCACCATGACATCCGCAGGATCTCGTCATACTCGTTCTCGTGTCCGATCAAGGCGACGGCTTCTCCGGCACACTACCTGGCAACTAAAGCCCGGGTGTCAAACACCAAACATGGCAGGGCCGGCCCAGTCATTCAACTTTTGGGGTGGCAAACAGAACCAACACAAACTCAGGCACGCAGTCACGATATCCTCAGCATGACTGCATAAAACCTGTTTTTTGGATGCCATGGAAGAAAGATTGGGGCATGTAATGTGCGTCCGCTCGTGCTGTGATCAGCTCATCTTCTGCTCTTACAAAGCGCGGGGACAGGAGAGCAGGGGGCGAGGGGGCGGCGAACGCTTGAAACTAGTGTTGAGGCCGCCCACCTAGCTCGCTGTTGTGAACATTACCTGGCGTCTGTCTGGATTCCACAGCAGGCATGCAGGGTCGGGAGAAAACCGCGTATACGAAGCATAGTCCAAGAACCCCCAACCAGCCCAGCCCAACAACCCGCCGCAGCCGCTGATGCAAGCCTGAATAGACACATCATTACCGATGATGGAGGATTATTTGCTGCAAGTATAGTGTCATATCCGTTGTGGATGTCACCAATGAAGGTAGTCAACGGCTGCGCGCAGCTCATGCGTTTCTCCGTGGAGCAAGTGGGGTGAAGAAGCGAGGGTTCGGGGTCTTTGGTGCCCCCCCTCCAGTTGAGCTGCTTTCCTCAAGGGTTCTCTGATGCTCCTCTGATTCTCCTTTAAGCAGGAGGCCACGAGACTGCAGTGAGCAAGGACAGACAAAGGTGGGCTGTGATCTGATGTCTCTGAGTAGTGCTGGGCAGGAAATCATATTTGTTCTTTACAATGGTCTGGAGATGTCACTACTTTCACTCGGCTATCTGGTAGTGTTGCGGAGCTGCCGAACTGTGTCATGTTGGACATGCGCTATAGGGCAGGTCTATGCTGTTCTGCCGTTATTATTCCGAGGGACACGCTTGGTGATGGTTCCCATATGTTGTGAACTAGTTTGACAAGTTAAGGTCTGAATCCGGCAGAGCCGAATTAGGGTCTGGGGCTAATTTACTCCAGCCTTCTCGTCATTGCTGAGCGAAAGGCCTGAAGTTTGTATATCCTATTGCGAAAAAGCATTCAATAAGATGTCCTGTCTATGCCTCAGGCGCATGAATCGTTTAGATAGCGAATGTATTGGTGTAGTAGTAGTAGTAGTAGTCTCTGACACCCTCCATACTTCCTCTCCATGGTCTTCTTAATCGCTGATACAACGCATTATGTTATGATATTCTTATGTTTTTCTTAGTGGATTCTCCAAGCTGTTGTTTTTGAGCATGTCTTCGGTCCTTGCACATCGACTGGATGACTGTGGCCTGGTTTGTAAAGGTTCACTACATCGACTAGAGGTGACTCGAGCAATAGGCTGGTAACCCTGATCACGTGCGCTAAATTCCGTGTTATATTTCGCGGCAAGTGTTTGTAGTCAGTTACAAACACCGTGGATATACTAGCACCATCTGAACTGTGATATAAGTCAAAAGGCCTTCATCATAGCATCTACCCATTTTACCCTCTACAAGAAGATTGGACTCCCGAGACCACAAATTCCTGGGTTTGGTTCTCCTGGTTTTTAACGGGGGGGGGGGTTTCAGAGTAACATGAGTGTGCTGGGAAAGAGCTACGGGCCGCCTGTGAAGGGGCTACGGTACCTGGAAATAGTAGGATTTAACTCGTAGGAGGTTCAGGCATAGAATTAATAGAATAAAAATTTGAAATAGTAAAAAACACCGCGGAAGTTGCGATTGTCAAGATTGCGCAGACGTCTCATCCATCTTGACCTTTTCTCAAGCCCTGTGATTATACCACTACCGTCATGAATCCCGAGCCTAATCTAATCTTGTGGCAAAAAAATGCTGCGTATTCTTAGTTTTGTATTTAAGGAAAGAGATAGAGATTGAACGCACGCTTTCTAGCCTTTGGCAGAGTAGGAAAGGAGTATGATTTTCTGATGCTATAGGGGGTATCATAATTCAAAAAAGTCCAAACGGGTAACATGCCTCTACCCGGCAAACACAAAAGTTCGTAAAAATGGAAAGGAGTATATGATCTATGTATTACTACACTGCCTCTGCATCCATTTGTATTTGCCCACGTGTAAAGACAATACGTCAGAGTCCTTCTCCCTAAAAGCAAAAAAAAAGATATTCTCTTAATAATGAATAATGAGCCTTCCGCGAGAAAGTGAGGGGAAGAAACACAAGCTAGACGAAGCTACTGCTTCAAATAGCAAACCCAAGCTCAGCTTTGAGCGTCTTCTCAGAACTGGAAGAACATGATTGTAACGTAGAATAGTCTAGATTGATAGCCAGACACGTTTAATCCGGTAGTATTTATGACCCCAAGTCTATCTACATGTACTCAGGATAGTAATCGGCGACCTGAGAAAGCTCAAAAGCCGAGAGGGTATACCCGTCGAATGGTTGCTCTAGTCCGTAGTCTTCTGTATCACTATATTCTTCTTGCCTCCCCGCATTTAACACAGCGACATACTAGAGATCGTACGAATCAATATCATCTGACACAGTGTCGCTTGAAATATCCAATTCCAGAAGATCCGGGCCCAGAAACGTTACTTGGCAGTTCGTGATGCTGTCACTGTCATCAAAGAACATCTGCATTAGTGGAGTTGGAGACGCAATGTCAGGCTGATGATTCAAGATCATGGTCCAGCTCTTCTCCGCTCCTGCTAGATCAACTGAGGCTTCCATACTGGCAAAACAATCGGACTCGGAGATTGCGAGTTCTCCGGCAATCCGAGTTTCGTCTATCTCGGGGTCTGGGAGTTCGGAAAGCGCTGCTAGGGCTTGCGACGAGTAAAGGGTCCATTGGCCGCAGAGACCTCCCAAAGGGATCGGAGAACTATCCTCCAAGGACCAACGAACCCTCTGCGCTCACTGTTCTTGTTCCTTCTGAGTGGTTTGCAGTGTCGCAACGCACCCTCTGAACCACTCTTCCTCACCCTCTTCTTCCAACTCAATGCTTTTTTGATCTGAACCTTGTTCGCTGCTCATGTTTGTTTTGGCTTGATTGTGCTTAATGTCGATGTTTTGGCCTGGTACATAAAGCCCCCCCTGTTACAACAGTGGGCCTTGTTCGGAAGATTATGCAAATATCTCGTACTTTGGTAACTAAACCGAGGACTTTCGAGCTCTCTTTAGTTTAGGATAGATATCAGGGGATGTAACTCTGGTATGACAAGAGAATCTGGTATACGAATGGTGTTTGTAGACCAGCTGAGGTTGCCTCTACATCCTGCTAGCGACCCCACTACCACGTCATTTTGAAAGACGGGCCGGTTTATAAGCGAGTTGATTTTGAAGTAGAATAACACCACAACAAGCTGTAATTTCATGGTTCGTAAACAACACGAAAGTTGGATGCGGCTCTACTACAGAATCAATAGCCTGTAGAAGCCTCTTTATAGCTATTTGTTGTATTTACCTCGTTCTCACTGTGTCTTTTTTTTTTTGCCTTATTTTTGCGAATGTCAGAGTTAAAGTCCTATGTTTACGCGTCAAGTGCTAACAACTTCTTTACAGCCAACCGTCTACGATGACTTGATGGCGACATGCCGACAGGTGGCACTTGATGCTCAAGCATGCAGATGGGTGTTGTAGCTATATGTTGATGTGCGGGCTAGTGAGCTCGACCAAGTAAACCATTGCCGGAAGTCGGCGACGTAAGAATTGCGACAACGCAGCGACCCAAGTCGGTTCCGTGATTCAAGCTCGGGGCTGACAGCGATGACATCACGCTAAGGCTTGTCCATCAGCCGCTACGCGCTATTTTGCGGGGAACCCCCATCATCACTCGTTCACTCCACACTCGCCATGCAGCCACCGCCAGGCGTGTTAACGCTTTCGGCACAGCCGTTGCCGAAGCCGGATGGTATTTCCAACCCTCTTGGAAAGGCCCCTAGGCATGACGGTGCGCGCCTTGGTCACTGTGCGCCACGTACGTGTAGACCGGTGAATGTAGTTGACCAAGGGCACGATTCCTTGTGTGCCCGAGGCGCACGGGCGGCGGCCAAATGGACTGTATAAACATGCTTAGTGAGAGTATAAATAAATGGTTCGACCTCTCGGTCTTTCTTTGTCGTGAGGGATCGGATTCGGAATTACCACCAGAATGCGCTCGTTGATTACTGCTCTCGCCGCATGCGCGCCATTGGCGAATGCGCTCTTCATCAATGGCAGCGTGATTGCACCTTGCGACTCGCCCCTCTACTGCTATGGCGACGTGCTTCGTGAGATTGAGCTCGCCAGGCCGTTTGCGGACTCCAAGACGTTCGTTGATCTGTCAGTGTCGCCCAAAACACATTTCTGGTGTCTTGACTAACCTTACCCAGGCCGACAACACGCCCGCTAGATGAGGTCCTCGCAGCGTTTGCCAACCTCTCAAGGCCGATCGAGAACAATACAGCGCTGAACGACTTCCTGTCTACTTACTTTGGCCAGGCAGGTTCAGAGCTGGAAGAAGTGCCCACAGACCAACTCGAGACTCAGCCAGACTTCCTCGAAAATGTCAACTCTTCAGTCGTCCAGGATTTCACGCGCCAGGTCATTGACATCTGGCCTGACCTCACGCGCCGCTATGTCGGAGCCGGAAACTGCTCTGGCTGTGTTAACTCTTTCATTCCCGTTAATAGGACATTCGTGGTGGCTGGTGGACGATTCCGTGAGCCCTATTACTGGGATTCCTTTTGGATTATCGAAGGCCTTCTCCGCACCCAGGGATCGTTTACCCAGATCGCTGAAAATATTATAGAGAATTTCCTGGATCTGGTCGAGGACATTGGATTTGTTCCCAACGGCGCCCGACGCTACTACGAGAACCGATCGCAGCCTCCGCTGCTCACCCAGATGGTCCGTATCTACGTGGAGTATACTCAAAACTACACCTTGCTGGAGCGAGCTCTGCCAATTCTAGAGCAGGAGTATGAATTCTGGGCGAACAATCGTACCGTGACGCTCGAGCGCGCGGGCATGAACTATTCTCTGAACCACTACGCAGTATCCAACACTCAACCTAGGCCAGAGTCTTACTACGAGGACTATGTGACTGCAAATAACGCGACCTACTTCAACGCTAAAGGTGAAGAGTTCAATGCTACACGACCTCTTACCGAGGCTGAGATGGCTACACTCTACTCAAACTTGGCATCAGGCGCAGAGAGTGGCCATGATTACACAGCGCGTTGGATTGCCAACCCTTCGGATGCCGTCACCGACACATTCTTCCCGCTTCGCTCATTGAACACTATCGAAACCGTTCCAGTTGATCTCAATTCAATCTTGTATCACAATGAGATCACAATCGGCGAGTTTCACCGTCATCAAGGAAACTACAGCGCTGCGCGGCAGTGGGCCGAACGTGCCGCAAAGCGTAGTGAAGCCATGACGGCACTGCTTTGGTCGTCCGAACACTACAGCTACTTTGACTACAACCTTACCTCCAGCAGTCAAAACGTCTATACTCTTGCAGATAATACAAGCACGCCTCTCGCACTACAGGGGGCACCGCCTGGTAAGCAAGTCTGGTTCCAGGTCTCGCAGTTTTACCCATTCTGGACGGGCGCCGCACCAGACAGCATCAAAAACGACCCCAAAGCGATGCGACGTGTCTATGCACGTGTGGAGGAGCTCTTGGACTCTCGTGCCGGTGGTATTGCAGCGACAAATCTTGAGACTGGCCAACAATGGGACGAGCCAAACGTGTGGCCACCGCTGCAGTACATTCTCATGGAGGGCCTGCTCAACACACCCCTGGAAGTTAGCGAAGAAGACGACGAACAGACGACTCAAGACTACGTCTGGACACAGAACCTTGCTCTACGACTTGCGCAACGCTATCTCGACTCTCTATACTGCACATGGCGTGTCACCGGTGGCGCTACTGAGGGCGTTCCGCAGCTTCCCGATTCTCAAGGTAACGGAACGATCTTCGAGAAGTACGCGGATGAGAGCACGAATGCAGCTGGTGGAGGCGGAGAGTATGAAGTCGTCGAGGGCTTTGGTTGGTCTAATGGTGTACTTATCTGGGCTGTCGATCAATTTGGACAGAGCCTGAAGACACCTCAATGCGGCAACATCACGGCTGCAAATATCGGAGGCAGTAGTACCAAGAGGAAGAGGAGCGCGGTGGAGCTGAGCAAGAGGGATGCCCAGTGGATCAAGAAGACAGCTTCTAGCCGACTGAGGTATTAGACAGTGTGGTGGTTAATAAGTAGTCGGAGGTTACAACATGTAATTCATCTTGATACATGCCCAAAATTCATAATCAAATTTTATAATTCAATGAAAATCCTAGAACAGTGATCGTACCTCTACACTTTGTCTTCCTTGTTGACTTGGCTAACTATACAGAGGCCAAACGGCAAGTTCCGGGTTAGGTGTCCGCGACTCCAAGCTCCTCTGTTTACCGTAACACGACGGGCAACTTTTCCCCCTCCTTTTTCACGGGTAGCGTCCCCTCCTGCGACTTTGTTTGGGTTTAGGTATCGACTGATATGTTTGCTAATCATAAAATCACGTAGTGAGGCTCGCGTCCAATACGGTTTCCACTGTTGTCTTTTCCTCCTCTCTCTCTACCGCCCAAACCTCTTTCACCCTCGTGGTGTTTGCTGGCATTCATCGAACAGCGGATTTTATTTCCCATGGTCATCACATCCATTTGTATTTTGCTGCATTCCGCTGGTCGTACCTACTCCTCATCTCGCTTCGCTCACCAGCGCCACGCTTTACGCATCTGGACGAACACTCACAGCTAGAATGAGATGAGACAATGTGATTGATGTGCAGCTTGGCGGGCGGCAGCCGCATCTATTCCGAGGCGACAAGATTAATGCCCCTGGAGCGATCACGAGATGCAAAGGGGACATCCCTTGCAGTACTCGTTCGCCGGTCGTACCCGTCCCGACTCGTAGATGTGTTTAAGCGCAGGCTGCTTGTGGTAGGACGGCCGACACTACTCTACAGATGAGGTATGGCGACAGTTTCATTAGCTGCCAAGCAAGCCACCGCGTGCGAGATTGGTTGCTGGCAGGTCACATTGTTGGAGATTTCCAGAAGATCAGCGTGGCTCGAGATCTCCCTGTGGGGTGCGCTAGGACGATGCGGAGCCTAACGAGCGGCTCGTTATCCCTGACGGTCAGTTTCTAACATTCATGTTTTCTCTATCCGTGGCACGTTGACAATAACACTATGCTCGTCTCCTGAGACTTGCAGCTTGCACTTTTACAAATTCAGAACTCACGTCTTCTAGATCCACCAACCTGGAGCTGTCGGTTTCAGAAATGCTCTCATCAGTACGTCATTTAGGCAATGCGAAGTCACATCCTTCAGGGTTGAACCATACTCTGAGGACGGCTTCAAAGGCTCACCAGCTCTTTCGCCGCTTATGCCGAACGTTATGATGTCACGCATAGCGTCCGCATGTCAGATGAACCTAGACTACTCTGTTAATACTTATTGTGGAAGAAAGGCAACGATTGGCAGCTTTGATGCGCTAAGTAGTTTCCAATTAGTGACTTTACCGTGATATGCCGTGGCCACGGCGCGATCAGCATACTGGGCACTAAGCAAAGAGCCAGGCGTGGGGTGTGCACCATGGCGATCTGCAGAAGTTAACATGCCGACAGCAGGGATTCAACACCTCTCGAAATCTTATTTCCAGTTCCGAGGCTGCTACTCGGGCAGCATTAGGCGATTGCTTGCTGAGCCTCATTGTGTAGGATGGATATGGAGATAAATTTCTTCAAACCCCCATCCGATGAAGGCCATCCTCGAATCTCGCACGTTCAATCCCTACTACGTTTTTCCCTCCACCTAATTCATCATCTTCAGAACTCTTCAAAATGAAGTTTGCCACTCTTTCCATGTTGACTGCTCTTGCGGCGGCATCTCCTATCTCTCCGACTACTCAGTTCTCAGACAATGAGATTAATGTCTCAGACAACGAGCTTGAGCTTCAGGCTCGCCAATTTGGGTTCGGCTCAACTATCAGTAACGACCTCCAAAATGGCCGCGCAGGGGCTTGCCCGAAAGCCATCTTCATCTTTGCCCGAGCGAGCACAGAGACTGGCAACATGGTAAGTTGTGCCTCACAAATCTCCAATCAAGGATTACTAACATGAACCAGGGGGCTTCCACTGGCCCTGCAGTCGCCAGTGTCCTTCAGCGCAACTACGGTGCGAGCAATGTCTGGGTTCAAGGAGTCGGCGGCCCATATGCTGCCGACCTAGGCTCCAACATACTGCCTGGAGGAACATCTCAAGCTGCAATGAACGAAGCCGTTGGTCTCTTCCAGCAAGCGAACCAAAAGTGCCCCGACACACCTGTCGTCGCTGGTGGATACAGGTACGATCTCCTTGTCTACCCTACATCTTCATTGCCGTGCTAACATTTTCCTAGTCAAGGTACCGCCGTCATCGCCGGTGCGATCCCCAAGCTTTCCAGTGCCGTCCGCAACCAGGTCAAGGGCATCGTGCTCTTCGGCTACACACAGAATGCCCAGAACCGTGGAGGTATCAACAACTACCCCAGTGAGGACTTGAAGGTCTACTGTGCCATGGGAGACCTTGTGTGCTCTGGTACCCTTACGATTACCGCTGCACATTTCTCATACGAGGACGAAGCACTTGGGCCAGCACCCCAGTTCTTGGAGAGCAAGATTGATGGGAACTAGACTGGCGGAACGGGTAGAGTCGTAACATTCTGTATAGGGGGCGTCAATTAGTTAAGCATAATATGTTGGTTGCAAAAGCTCTTGGTGAAAGCGTGAAATCGCGTCAATGAAGTCGATATGTGATGCGAAACTACCACAAGCTGTTTTCATAAACAAAAGTAATTGGTAAATCACCACCCTTGTTTTCTCTTAGAAGCGACAAAAGTTTTGCTTTGCCTTATTAGACTTCTTCTTCTTCTTCTTCTTCTTCGCCTTGTAAATCCACACTCCCACAATCGGGCCCGAAGCGCCCCACCACACATTGAGTTGAATAGTAAGACCCGCAGCAGAAGTGATGTGCATATTGCTACTCAGCCAATCCAGCAGAGGGAGCCAGGTGTAACCTCGTAGTTTCTCCGGAGTCGGCTTCCCCAAATGCGCATCGTCTTCTCCAGATTTCGGTTACTGCTACAACTCCTTCGAACTACATATGGCTCCGGGGGAGAGTTTGCCATCATGGAATTGAGTTCATAGGATAGAGGTTGCCAATGTGAATCAGGTAGGTATGACATACCCGCACACACTTACTCACTTTGTTATCGCCGCTGACCGCTAGGATGACCACCGGTATGCCGAGACTATCACGAGGCTTTGAGTCTAAACTGTTATGGCGCATGAAGGTCTACTAAAAGTTGTTTTAAAACTTTCGTACGCTGGTTGTGAAATATGGCCAAACTGAAACTTTATAGACTATTTGACGACAAAAGAACTTCAAATAACAACTATTAACTTATGGGATCACGTGGGCTTATGAACATCCCGTAGAAGATGTCCCAGTCACTTTCTATCTGTCAGCTCTTTTTCGATACCCACAACTAGAGTGGTAGAGAGTTACCAGCCAGAGTTCTAACAAGCATTCAATCTTATTGTCGATCTAGACGGCGTATACTAACATCTTATCATAAAAGACTACTTTTTCAAACTTATAGAGAGTCAGCTAGGGTGTGGACATGGGTGCTTAGGGCTGCTAAAAAAAGAGAGAATCAGATGTGGGTCGGACCGACTGGCACTACAAATGCTGCAGTACTGCAAAGCACAGTTGTGATTGCGGTGAATAGATGCATTTTCATGAGAAGATTTGGGTAGATTGGGAGAAGAGAGATGTATGCAGTAAATGCTACGTAGGGTATGAGGCTATTTCATCTAGCTCGAAGCCTCAACCTTTTATATATACCATAATGTTCATACTGCCAGCTTGCCTTGCCTTGCCTTATGCGCGAACAAACCTCTGTTTCTTGCCGTAGCGCGCAACAACACATATAGAATACTAAGAAACCATCAAATGCAATACAAAATGAAAAGGACTTTCAAGTCGGCAAAATCACAACTAGAATAGATGTGAATACTAGTTTTGTTATCTTCTTTACTACCATCCTAATCTCACCAGCATTAACACAAGATAATTATATTCATCACTCATGTGTGCAGTTTGGAAGCCAGACCGAAAGTTGACATGCTTCACGTCCGTACCTTTCTTAGAGTTGTGCATTATTGCGTGCTACATCTACGCACCACGTGGTCTTCCTGCTTAGTGTAATAATTTGAACGTTTTGTAACAGAAAAATACTTATTAAAGCATCCAGCATACCCGCTCACCACAGCTACTCAGATATACAGACTGACATTCTTCGTCTGCTCTACAATAAGATGTTTTTCGATGGCCTTGGAGACTTCTTCGAGGTTGCAGATGAGGTGAGTACAAGAAGATATTGGCTGATGATAGTAATGAATGAGTGCATGATGGAAAGGACTCAATGAGATCTACGTCTCACGGCCCGCAATGAGGCGGCCGCCGCGGAGTTGAACAGCCTCTTCCTGGAGCTGCTGAAACCTTTCCGAAGCACATAAGGCTGGCCAAGCATGGGAGAAGCAAAGTGTAAAGGCTGCCTTGCCGTGGCTTGGAGAAACCATTTTGCTGCCTTTAGAAGAGAGGTTGCGGGTTCAGTGGCTCTGTTGGTGACGTTCCTGTTCGCAATAGCCACATCCCGTATACTGTGCAACGAAGGCTGCTGGCTGAGAAGGGCGCGAATTGGAACCAGGAGAGAAAGCTAAAAAAAGGCTTTCACGGTTTAGTTGTATCCATGATCCCTAGGCTTCATGAAACAAAGGAATTCTTCTTGTTATCTGAGATGATGCTAAGTGGGTGCTAACGCAGGGCGTGACCACATGCATCAGCTGTGGTGACGTACCTAGGCCTGATCCCTGTCGCGTCTGCTTCGCCCCCAGCCCCAGCCCCATCAACCAGACAGGTCGGACCGCGGCCGCTATCTAGACGCCAGCCTCATCCATCACTACCAGAGCTCCCCATTCTCCACACCAACCCCAACTTCTCCCCAACTCCAACAACACGACATCGGAAAATAGCCGGGTCGTTGTTTTTTGAGCATATTCCAAGCTCCTACAGCTTCTCACGTGCAGTAACTGTCTTCACCGCCGCCATGCAGCTCACCACTCTCTTCGTCGCTGCGCTCAGCGCCGCTACCGCTACTGCGACACCCTCTTGGATGGGAGGCGACCAGGTGGCCATCAAGGCTGAGTACAAGGTGCCGGGCGACAACCCGCTCTACTTCTGCGGCGACCCAGCCGACGACATCTTGAAGATTGAAAAGGTCGACCTAAGCCCCAACCCACCGGTGCCGTATGTTTTCCATGTCTGCGCATACTCATGAGCTGCGTATGCTTTCATCCAGAAGCTAATATACGCGCAGTGGCCAGTCGCTCTCGATTAAAGCAACAGGTAATTTCAAAGAGGAGGTCGGCGAGGGCTTCAAGATGCACCTCCAAGTCAAGTACGGGCTCATCACGCTCATCAACCAGAACGCAGACGGCTGCGACACGATTAAGAAGGGAGATCTCGACTGCCCGCTCGAAAAAGGCGAGATGAGCTTGACCAAGGATGTCGATCTGCCCAGGGAGATTCCTCCGGTACGTACTTGCAACCCTACAGAGAGTTATGATGATGCTAACAAGACTGCAGGGCACATACACCGTTCTCGCAGATGTCTTCACCGCTGATGGCGACAAGATCACCTGCCTCAACGCCAAGATTGCTTTCCACCGGTAAATTGTCTCTAGCTTTACTTGGACACCGCAACACTCGATCAAGAACAATAGTGTCTGATGTTCAACAATGCAGAGGAGAAACAGAGGAAAAGAAGACGAATGGCGGCAGCAAGATCAAACTGGGACAGCCAAGGGTGCAGATGTCTGGGCCCTTGGCGGGTCTGGTGCAGGAGCGGTTGCGACAGAGGAGAGAGCTCTAAATGGAGGGCGAGTTGTTCACGTTCATGTTGATGTTCATGTTGCGCGATACCAGTGCGATGCGAGTTTTGGTGTACGGATAATATTGGACCACGGCTTAATGTAGATACGACGGAATTGCATGCACTCTATGGCATAATGTCATATCAAAACTTGTACTGTGGTGGTTATCTTCCGCTGTCGGTGCTATCTATCCTCGTCAGTCGTTGGAGACGTCTATATGCACAATGGTTGCCCTCAAAGACTTCGCGCCAGTGATATACTTGGAATGGCCCACTTTTGTCATCTCTCGCCATCCTTCGGATTCCCTTTCTACTCTCCGAACAACCTCCTCACCCTCTTCAGCACACTGTCCTTCTCAGGATCGTAGGGATGGTCTTTGGACGGTATTTCAAGCAGTGAGGGAAAGGCAGCCGTGTATGTCTCGACTCGGTGTCGTATCCTCTCAGCAATCTAGCCGTCGTCAGCGAAGTTGTCCCAGCTACCAGCAGCGCTCATGGGCAACAAGGCGTACATGTTGGTTGATAAGCAGAATGGCGATATCCTTGCGCTCGGTGGTGAACTTGTCAAAGGCAGCTTCGATGGCCGCGGTTTCTGTCTTGGCGTCCACGACCAGGAAGTTCTTCTGGCTGTCCGGCGGCTGGGTAACGTGCTGCAACACTCGTCAGGCGTGCACTCCTATCGTATCGCATTCGCATTCGAGGTCTCAATAGCTTACGCCTACGCCCGCGAGCAGCATGCCCGTGCAAGTGTCCTGTCGCCTGTTAGTTTCCCGCATTCATTCATTCGTCCCCCATAACCAAAAACAGTCGGGTGGTGCGCACCTCGTCGCCGATGACGGCCAGGAACTGTCTGTCCTTGTACTGGGCTGCCGGTGCTGCCATATTGCGTCGTGTTGGTTGGCCGCTTGTCCTGTCGTGAGGTCGAAGCTCGGTTGAAGCTGGAGCTCCCAGGCCCGCCCGGGGGTCGCCGTCGTCATGGGCGGGCGTAGGCCCTAGTCCGTCTTGGGCCAACTGTTTGTACCGTCGCTTCTTCTTTCACCATTACTCTCTATCCCCTTCTTCTGTTCCAAAGCACCGTGTCATGTCATGAGACTCACCACTGCCCTTGCTCGCTTCTTTACCTCGTCTCTACTATATTAGTCAAGCCATACCGCGGACAGAATAATCGTAATACCTAGAGACATGCCCAAACTCGTGCGCCGCGCGCCTCTCTCGGAGCGCATCAAAGCCTACCTCGACCTCTCTGACTGGTTGATCTGGATCTCGGAGGAACTCAACAGCTCCGACTGGGACGACTTTGCGTCATCCTACGCTCTCTACATCGGCTTCGGCGCAAACCTGCTCTTTGTCCTCGCCCAGGCAAACAGCGGCGCACCCACGACCGACGACGATGACGGCGTCTTCAGCGAGATCCAGGGCCCAGGCTGGGTAGAGTGGATAATGGGATTGCTGGTCTTGGTCTTGAGCGTCACGAGCTTTGGCAATGCGTGGCTCGTATGGGGCAAGAGGAGATATTATCGCTTGTTTGAGCAGAGCGTCGACATTGCGCCCCAGACGCCGAGTGCAAAGCGCGTCAGGGTTGACTCGTCGCCGGCGGGAGCCAGCCCGATGCAGTTTGTGAGGAACCTGGTGCAGAACAACGCGGCAAGTCGGGCGCATCCGGTCGAGGGCCGAGATGTCTGGGAGGTAGCCGTCTGGGACCCCAATCCCCTGTGTCTACAGTTGTTCTGTCTCTTCAGTCCGCTGCACGTCATTCTCTACTACTTCAATCTTCCGGTTGCGCCGCTGGACCCAAGGCCAAGCGTTAGGGTTACATCGACCCTTTTCATCGGAGCAGTGCTGTCGCTGCAGCTTTGGTGGCTGAGGAGCGCCTTTGCGCGTCAGATCAAGGACAACGCTCTCATCAACCGACAGGTGCTCCACGAATATGACAGCAAGTTTGTACACCCATCCCTTCGGAAGCAGTGCCGAGACGTGGGTGTCCAGACAATCTCAAAAGATAGGGGGCGGGACTCGAGTGTAGGTGTCAAGGGCAGCAGTCACCATCTTGCCAGCGAAGTCGTCACATACACACCCACCACCATCATCAACCGTACCTTCCGCACCAACCCAAACTCCAGCTACGCCTCGCAATACGACCCCGACAACGTGGGTTCAACATCTATTGCGCGCTCAACCCAGCACACGCCATCACGCAACTCACGGTACACAGCCACCTCAACAGCCATGGACGACGACTTCTCCTCCCCCCTCCGACCCTCACAAACACCCAACCCCTTCCGCCAAGCACCCACCATACCTCGAACCAACGGCGCTTCTTCCAATGACGGTGGCTATCTCGGCATAAACACACACGCCGATTCCCCTTTGCGCAAGTCCGCCAGCAACAACTTCATCACAAGAGATGCCGATCGCAGTACCACGAGGGGTAGAGACAGTCTTGGCGGCGCCTTTGAGCGGAGAGCCAGTCCAAGCAAGCGCGATGTCAGCCCCTTGAAGAGGATTAGTCTGGGAAATGCGGAACGGGAGAGAGAGCGGGAAAGAGAAAGAGAAAGGGATAGGCCGGTGGGTCAGGCGGATAAGTTTGGTAGGAGTACGGGCTATGGCAATTTAGGTGTGGGTAGGAGAGAGAGCGGGCGGTTCTAGACATGTTCATCAAGCCTGGGTGGACAAGTTTAGTACCATCATGTACATGTATTTTATGTCTTTTCTGCAAATACCCCCAATACATGCCACTGGCACTTTTTTTTTGAAAGAAAAAAATCAAAATGGAAATCCATACTTGTCCTCCGCATATGTACATCTATCTACAGTTTAGGCGTTCGAAACCTTTGCTCTGTTGTTAGAATCGGGGAGGACTGGGGTTTCGGAAAGCAAGAAATTCATGCTTACTCACCCCCCTGTCTTTGTTCCAGCCCAGTCAAGCAACTGTCAAGGAGGAAAAGAAAATCCTCGTTTTAAACATGACAATTCCGAAAATCGAGTTAGCTGGCAGTTTGCCAAAAAAGAAAGAGAGAGAGAGAGAGAAAATGAGAAACTTTATTTTAATTCGTTCAAACAGCATCAAAACATCACGTTTCAAAAGTGGGCCGAGCGAGTATTTTTAGATATCAATTGACATATTCACAAAAAAGGGATGCAGAAGCATCCAAATATCCACAAGTCTTTCTCATAAGAGAATATGAGAAAGAAGAAAGAAGTGAAAGGGAAGCCAAAAAAACTCAACAACCCATTCAGCAGCAGCATCCAGTCGTCGCCATCATTATCCCATGCTCATCTCATCTCCAGCAATCATCAAAGGAAAATCCTAGCCATCATACTCAGGAGTGTTTTGGGTGTCATGGATTGTTTCCATCCGGACCTTGCAGCGCTTAGTCGTACTGCTGGATGAAGGTGAGGGCGGTGCTGACGCGGGTGTAGACACCAGGGTAGTTGGGGAGAGCGCAGCCCTCGCCGAAGGAAACGACACCGACAAGAGTCTTGGAGGCATCGACAAGAGGGCCGCCAGAGTCACCCTGGCAAGAGTCCTTGCCACCGGCGGTAAGACCAGCGCAGACCATGTTGTTGGTGAGGTTGGAGTAGCTGTTGCGGCAGGTGGTGCGGGCGACAACGGGCACGCTGACCTTGTAGAGCGCGTTGGGGCTGGTGTTGGCACCGGAGCTCTGAGTGCCCCAGCCAGCAACAGTGACGGTGGAACCGGCAGCAGGGTCGGAGCCAGAGGCAGGGAGGCTGACGTAGCCAATGGTGCTGATGGAAGGGACAGAGGTAGAGAGCTTCCAGATGGCAATGTCATAGTTCGAAGTAGCGGAGTTGTAGCTGGGGTGGAGGACGACGGAAGAGACACCGACAAGAGTGCCACCGGAGGAGCGGCTCTGTATGATATGTTAATTACCTGTGTTGCTGTACAAGAGAGGAAAACAGCAAGACTTACCACTGAACCGAGGCGGACGCGGAGGTTGCTGACGGAGCCAATGACGTTGCTCACGGAGCAGTGAGCAGCAGTAACAATGGTGTTGGCGTTGATGAGCGAACCACCGCAGATGTGGGATCCGCCGACCTGAAGAGAGCCAATGTAGGGGAACTCGCCAGAGGCGGCGGTAGTTCCACCAACAATGTCCTCATCAGGAGTGTCGGCAGGGAACTCGAAGCTGGGGTCCTGAGGAGTGGGAACCGCAAGAGCGAGCGCTGGGAGCGCAAAGGCGACGATGGATTGGAAACGCATGATGAAGATGCTGGTGGTGGTAGTTGTTGAGACTGCGAGAGGCGAACCCGGAGAAAGACTGTGAAGTGATGGGATTGAAGAGACAAGCGACTGACTGAGCTGGCTGATGATGCTTTAGATGGGAACGCGACTGGATACTTATACACATCGTGTCATTGCATTCTCCCAGTACACTGTAGCAACTGACCATTACAACCTTCCCATCGTGTCTTCCGAGAGTGTATACCAAGACCTGATCGACTAGGTGCGTAGTATGTCCTTCCGGATTGGGGCCCCGTACGGCTTGGTACTGCTTGGCAAAGTCTTAACCATTGTCCGCCATGTACCTTGGGCGCGACAGAGGAGCGAGGTACCCCAGGCCCCATGTAGGTACGTTATCTAGGCGGAGCACAAGCTTTCGCCTGATTACCTTGCAGCGAATGCGAAAGAGGAAGCTGATCTAGCTGTGGCTTCCAGTCTAGG
>Ga0265798_10003345_pt1 | contig 22840 bp, 26 predicted proteins | sample P3T30metagenome_FD_192430 | JGI IMG/M metagenome (GOLD analysis project Ga0265798, IMG submission 192430) | Plant litter microbial communities from East Loma Ridge, Irvine, California - P3 T30 | ecosystem: Environmental > Terrestrial > Plant litter > Unclassified | place: USA: California... | reverse complement strand
ACTATCAAAACCCAGCGATGAAAACATGACTGGCGCCGCGACCCTGAAAACTCTGAAGACCGTTTATGCCCGACTCATGTTACTCCGACCGGAGGTTTGTGGTGGAGGCACGAAATGTAAAGTGGGGGCTCACTGGCACCTGCCCCGCTCAACTGGGGTGACATCGGACCCAACCACCCAAGCGTCCCGCCGTAGGATGTCGCCATCCGCATACAAACACACTCGACGAGCCGCATTCCCCTATCTGCGCGTGAAAAGTTTTGCAGGCTAAAGGCTTGTGTGAACGGCTGAGATGACCCGGAATCTGGGCTGGTATAGATACAGCCGGTGGGACGAAGATGCGCCGATTGATTCCAGCTATTCAACACCACAGACATGGCCGTCACTGAAATGGACATCGACACCGTGAACCAGACGGACGCGAAGAGCATCACAAAGAGCAACACCAAAGATGTCGACAACACCGCAGACATTGAAGTCGCCAGCGTCGACGATGCGTCCAAAAGCTACTACTCCAAGCTCTCCGTCTGGCTCATGATCCTATTCTCCGGTCTCGCCATTGGAAGCGATGGCTACAATGCCGCCATTATCGGCAACATTCAGATTCTCATGCGCATCATCTACCCGGACTCACTCACTGGCACGATCTCGACACGTCTCTCCAATGCCTTCCTCGTCGGCATGATCGTCGGTATGCTTCTTTTCGGCGTCGTCGCTGACCAACTTGGCCGCAAGACCGGTGCCGTCGCAACCACAATTCTCCTGGTCCTCGGTATCGCCCTGTCTGCAGGCGCATATGGCGAGACAGAGACAGGCATGTTCTGGATGCTCATCATCGCGCGCGGCATCGCTGGCGTGGGCGCAGGAGGCGAGTACCCAGTCTCTGGCGCTGGTGCAGCTGAGGCAACCGACGAGAACAGCAAGTACCGCAAGCACCGCGGCTTCATGTTCGCCATGCTGGCTGATCTATCTGCGAGTCTGGGATATGTGTGGGCTGGCCTGACGCCACTACTCTTGCTACTCTGCGTGGGCGAGGGCAATACGGACAAGTACTACATCGTCTGGAGAGTCGGATTCGCAGTCGGCGCTTTCCCACCCCTTGCCATTATCGGATTCCGACTACGCATGGCTGTTGCAACCGCATATCGCAAGTCCTCCATGCGAAAGCAGAAGGTGCCATATGTGCTGGCTATTAAGAGATATTGGCGGCCGCTCGTTGGTGTATCCTCATGTTGGTTTCTGTACAACTGGATCAGCATCCCCTTCGGCATCTTCAGCGGCACCATTATCGCGCGCGCCAACGTCGGTGACAGCCTCGTTAAGAATCTGGGCTGGGGTGTCGTCATCAACTGCTTCTACATTCCCGGTCCCTTCTTGGGTGGATATCTCTCGGACAAGATCGGGCGCCGACAGACCATGGCGCTGGGCTTCACGCTCCAAGCTGTGCTGGGCTTCGTGCTCGGGGGCGCGATGGAGCAGATTCAAAGCGTTTTCCCGTTGTTCATCGTTCTGTATGGCATATTCCTTACGCTCGGTGAAGTCGGGCCCGGAAGTACCGTCGTCATCACCGCATCCGAAAGCTTTCCCACATCCATTCGTGGCCAGATGATGGGCTTCATTTCCGCGTGTTCGAAAGCTGGCGCTGCCATCGGCACGCAGGTCTTCACTGCTATTCTCAACTCGTACGTGAGCGATCCTACCAAGGGCGATCAGGTCGCTTTCCTCATCGGTTCCGCCTTCGCGGTTCTCGGCGCGCTGATTGCTTTCTTCGTTATTCCGGATGCGTCGAGGAGGCTTGAGGATGACGATGCGGCGTGGAAAGTGTATCTTGCTGATCATGGATGGGTGGCGACGTGGGGTGATGATGAGACGGTCGATCCTAAGGGCGTGATGATGAACCGCGCGACTAGTTAGATCTGAGATGTGCCACGAGTGAGACAGGTGTGACTGGCCCCACGCGCGACTATGGTCCATGTGCAACTACGTACCCATGCGACGAACTTATAAAATAGTACCATGTATATCTCGAACGCCCCTTCGCGCCAATAAGCCTCTGCAAACTTTCCGGTTCTGGTTCGTTGATGAGTATTTCGGTGCGATACTTGTCGTCTCAATTTCATACAACGTTTTCGACACCTTGATAGACTTTGCATGGCGGGTGATCATGTTAGAGAATTATGCCAAGCGGTAGCTGGAACAATCCCAAGCAAGATGTTCGCAACGCCGGATGCTCGTCAATGAGCTCCAATGCAGCTACAATGGGTATCACAAGATTCAGATGTGATGCAAACAAGTGCGTGGTAGTCCATTGAGCATCGAGCGATTATGCACACCTTGTGCAGAATTACGAATTAGAAGCCCATCTACCTTCAATGCCCCTTCACGCCAGCCAACTTCAACAACTTCGGGAAGTCCGGCGTTCCAAAGCCAGTGACTGGATCCCAGCCCTTCGTAACAGGGAAGCCCTCAACATTGCATCCATAACTGAAACCCTTCGTGATATCCGTAAGCCCCTTGTAACCCTTCTTGTACAGCCACGGGTTAAGCCATCCAAGCGTAGGCTTACCGCGCGCAATCAAGGCGTCATTGACCAGTGAGAAGATACCGCCCGTCAAAGGGCAGGACGCAGAAGTTCCGCTGATAGTGCCCTCGGTGCCGTTCCAGAAGTACGCAAAGTACAACCCCTGGGCCGCGAGATCGGGATACGCACGTCCGCTCGAGTTGTACAGGCCCTTGTACTTATCACCCAGGGCCTCAACGTAAGCTGGGACGACCTCGTCTTGGTACTTTGGTCGCGGGAAGTAGTTGCTGAAGCCGCTGCCGGAAGAGTACAGATCGCGGAAGCCAGCGGAGGTATTGCGCGAAGGACGGTAGGCGGACTCCTCGGGCTCGAAGTTCATGGTCGCACCCACGGTCGTTACGTAGGGACATGAGGACGGGAAGTCAGGCATGAAGCGGTATGTGTTCGTTCCATCGTTTGTGTAGCATGTATCTGTGCCCCCGAGTCCACGATCGCCAGACGAAAGGAAGAGCGTAGTGCCGCGAGCAGTGACTTGCGCAAAAGATTTGCACACGCGCTCGGCATACGACTTCGGGATGGTTTGTTCTGGCTCGCCGTAAGACGTACTGATGACGCCAGGAATGTGCTTCTGCGTAAGCAACCACGTTACCCACGCCAAATACGGCTCGTTGGTGTTCGTAGGCGTCGAGATATCCGGGATGAAAGGCGGCATTCCACCAGTGGAGTAGCTGACAATGGGCGTGTCGTAGCTTATGCCCGCGATAGCTTGAACGTCGAGATTTGCCTCGCGAGAAATGCCCTCTGCAGACTGATTCGCTGTGAGTGGGCCATCTTGAACGGGGCCGTTGTCGATGGAGTATTGCTTGAACGAGTACGCCGATCCCACGGCTTCTGGACGATACTTCTGTAGGAACAACTTCGCATCCGGGCGGATCGGGATCTCGCCGAGGTAGTTCGTGAAGCCGACGCTGTTCTTGTCGCACGCTTGCGTTTTGTACCACTTCGTCTTGTACAGCGTCTGGAAGCACTCTGGAGTCACGGACGTTACGTTACACACCGCGGCGATGGACGTGTTCTTGGGAGGCGTGTATCCGGCTGGCACGGTGACTTCCTTGTCGACCCAAGTTGCGTCGCGTGCGGCGCCGCGGAAGAAAGATGTCGTGGGCTGGATGGTGTCGATGTGGTCGTGGAGATGGCGGGGAAGCGACCATTTAGTTGTGCGTGCAACGATGGAGCCATCTTTGTGCTTATAGTTGTGGTACGTGGTGTCCAGCAGGTTTTCAACCTTCTCGATGGGCAGATGCACGATTACCCAGTCTTTGGCTGAGCTGTATCCGAGGTTGGAGGCGTCAATGCCATTGTCGAGAAGCCAGTCGTGTACGAGGCTGTGGGTCTCGGAGGTTGGAGCAATGAGGGCGTCGACTTCGTCTCCGTTGAGGTGGTGCCCATAGCGCTTGTGGTCTGGGTCAGAAACTGTGAAGAATTAGCTTGAAATTGGAACTGTCTTCAGTCGTGAATTTTGATGCGACGAAAATCGTAATAGCGGGTATCGTACTCTCGTGAAGCTGGCGATCTAGCTCTTCAAAGCTGCCTTGCTTCAAGCCGATTTGAAGCTGGATAGTCTTTCCACCATGCGAACGCCCCAATCGCGACCAATCTCTCGGCACAAAGTGCGTCTCCTTAACGGCATATGACGAACGAGCGACTGGCGTAGCAATCACTCCTGTGGCAACAGCCGCCAGCAGAGTGAGCGTGAACTGCATGTTGTTGATAGAGCCAGAGGTGTCTGAAGGAGCTATCGCGCGAAGGTCAGGACGCGATGGATGCTATTTAACCTTGCGGCTACCTGGTCGCATTCCATCACACTGCATTCCTCCATTTGTCACTTGCATGAGGGGTGGTTGATTAACTCTGGGTCCATCCGTTTGCTCCAAGCTCGCAATCTCGAGATCGCTACCCAGCTGCTGCATTGCGACAAGTGTCTCACCCGCATGGCGACATTTGTACGAGCAGGATCATCGTGCGATTGGCTGGCCGTCCGTGAAGGTATCGATCGGGCTCGAGGAGCAAATACCGTGCTGGTCTACAGGTTATCGCCATCCTGGTTGTCGGAGCTTTAGCCTCGGCGGATGAAATGCTAGTGCTCAATGTGGAAGGTGGGAGATGCTTGATGTCATCTTATGAGGAGAACAAGCAGTGCCAAGATGAGCTTTCAGGCCTCCAAGAGCTCTTTCCGAGCTTGTTTCTTTCTTGGAAGGTGGGATCGCACGTTACGATCGATGCTAGCGAATTACTCCGACTATTTGAGCCACAGGTATAATCTCAAGTTGTACTGCCACTCTATCTCATGCCCAACGGCAATCGGTTTGAATGAATCACTGCACCAAAATTGGGATTGCGAATGAAGTTCGTTGCGCTTGTACTCTTTCCTGGTGGTACTCAGGCTCTATAGATGCGTTGCAAAATCTCGTAAGATTGTCCGTCCGAAGCCAGGCAATTGCACGTAGATCGGCAACAACGTCCCACAACCCCGCACTTGTTTTCACACGCTTTCATCTGCTAATCAACGCACTTCCTCGACTCTTCGCATCTCTAGAGGTGGCAGCAGGCAGCCAGATCAAAAATCTCAATCTCAAAACTTTCGTAGATGTTCCCAAGTTGACTTTTCTGCTGCAAAGAACCGACAGATTGTTTGATACGCACCTAATTATTGACGACCACGCCCCATCACTACAGGAACATTATTCAATACACAGCTCAAGACTATTGCGACCACCGCAGAATGCCGGATAGTCCTTGCTCTATGACTGGGTACTTATTCGAACTCCCGCGCCAAGCGCAGAAACCCAAATGAAGATGATTCACACAAACGGACAGCACGACTAGACGTCTTCAAATAACGGTCCCTTCTCGGCTGGAGGTTAGGACGGCATAATTACTGCGTTTGCGTACAATGCTGATGCATGCACTGCGCTTGGCACCAGAGCGCTCTCCTATCGATCTCGACGAGAGGGGCGGCACGATCGGCGAGCACTATTGGTAGGCTCGGATGAGGCAGCAGCAGTATATTTGTCGAGCGGACATGCAAATTCGAATCATTGTTAAAGGTGGGAACAATCGGAAAGGTGGCCTACTTCAATCTCATACCACACCATAACCAACGTCCAGTTTTCTACCACACCAAAGCCAACGCAACCATGACGAACACGAACATCATGTTCCCTACCATCTTCCTTCCCATACTCTCTTTCCCCGACGACCACTCCCCAACCGGCACCCTACTTCCCCGGACCACCTCATCCGGCGCAACACACACCACCTTCGTCTCAAGCTGCACCCCGCCCTCCCTTGGCGCTCTTGCAGCAACAATCCACGGCCTAACTTGCCTCACATAGCGATCATAATACGTGAAATTATCCACCGCTTGGTCCGCGCCCTCGAAGCTGATCCTGTAGCCGAAGACAGGGTGGGTGCGGTATTCTGAGGGAATGGCGGCATTGAATGGACCTGCAGGTAAGGCGACGGAGCAGTTTTTTGACCACAGAGAGACTGAAAGGGTTAGATGGACGCGGATAAGAGAGAAAGGAGATACGACGTACCAGCATCATCTCGACCCCACAAACCACCCAAAGCAACTTCATCCGGGCAATTCTCTCTTATCAATTCCCGCTCCGGCAAGCGCGGACACGTCGTACTCCCCACACCCACATCCATCCTCTCACCAATTTCCCTCCGCAGCCACTCCCTACACCCCGTACTCAGCGCGCCGTCACATCCCGACGCGCCACCCGCATCACTGGCTTGAACATCGAGCCCAGGAAGCAAATAAACGCACGCCGATGCAATCACGTCCTCGGGTGCGCTGATCCAGCCTTGCAGATCGTGGAGTTGGACACGGAGGTTCGGGCTGCGTGTGTCGTTGAGGGTCATGGTTAGGTACCAGTCGCGGAACGGTGAGCCGAGTTGGAAGGGCTGTGTGCCGGTGGAGTTAATGCTTGCGTTGAATGAGAGGGAAGAAATGCCGGGGCAGTCACGACTGCTCTGCGCAGAGCATAGTGGTAGGAATGTCGTGAGGGCGAGCCGGAAGGCTGACTGTGTGGGCTTCATCGTGGTGTTAGTTGGTGTTGTTCCACGGACTTAGATTGCGTAAAGCATTTCGGCGAACTGCGTTGTTTTAATGCTACCTCTATGTTTGATACAAGTACTGCGAAGGAACACATGATATGCTTGGCCGGCGTCATGGCTCATATGTTTTGGGCTAGTTAGTGGTCTCGCTAAAGGTCGTTGTCTGACATGTCGGATAAGACGGGATCTCGGGGTTGTGTTTCCTGTGCTCAAAAATGATGCGCATAGTTGCCATGGTACTAAATCGAGAATGCAGCAAACGTTGGGGGGAACGACCAGAACGCAGAAATGAAAGTAAGGTACGAAAGGATAAGCAGATCAATCGTTGAAGGTGGGCAACTTTGCGGGTGATCGGCGTTGCATGCGCCATGCCCGGAAGCCAGCCGACTTGGCGGCCCGCCTGGTGTAGCATTACATAAACCTATCTTTAAACAAAGAACAGTCATCAATTGGCAGGACTTACTTAATTTGCCCCCTCGCTTCCTCGCTTCTCAGCGCAACAGATCCTGTAGTTCTGGCAGTGTAGATGGAAGCGCATCTTCTCCGCGCCTCTAGCATGCCGATATTGCTTCGTGATGTCGGGAGTACCTCACGTGAGTATCAACAGCGAGCTTTGCTTAACGCAGCATAGCTGGCAGAGCCGTCACCGTTTCAATGCCGTTGGATGTCGCGACATCAGGGTTGGGGTAATACCACGCCGCGACCGCGATGATGACATACACAATCTGCATGCATGTTAGGAGATGCTCGTAGTCATAGGGCACGCCGAGTGACTTACGACCAGCAATGCGCCCTCAAGGTAGTTTGATTCGCCGTCGCGCAAGAAGTTGCCAACCACAACGATGGACAGAACGAGTAAGACGATCATGAAGATCTCGAAGTTGAGGTCCATGTCTTTACCCATGAACCAGCCGACGATAACAACGAAAGGAGCGTTGAACAAGGCGGTCTGGATGGAAGGGCCGATGCAGTGGAAGAGTGCGAAGTTCTGCACTTTGTTAGTACAAATCCCCGAGCTGTATCATGTACTCACGATCTGTCCGTCCCAAGCTTCGTCAATCGCGGTCAAATGCTCGGCCGCTTTCTCAACCAGCGGAAGCATGATCAGGCCAAGAAATTGGTCCGGAATGCCCGACTCCACGACGTCCTCAATGCGCTCGACGAGGAAGACAGCGAGAAGGGTGACGATGGCAAGCGAAAGCGTCAAGGCGACAATGCACTCGGTCATGGTGAATTTTGGCTTGGCCAGATCGTCGTGGCGGTCAAGATCAGCGTGCTCATCGGCTTCAAGAACCTCGTCGAAAATGGAGTGCTGGGAGCGCGCGTTGTACCAAATGAAGCTGCAACGTGTCAGCGCCCCACCCCTAGATGGGCAGCTTTCGTGACTTACATGAAGAAGGCTACGATGAGCAGTATGGAAGTCACTTGACTTATCCTCAACACGTTGTGCTGCAGGACTTTCTCGGTGAACTCATGATGCTTGCTCGCCTTCGCGACTGCCGAGCCCTTGAGAGCAGAGTAGTACGCACTTGGAATAAGCAACCCGAAGCCAGCAACAAGCAGCAGTCCGCTACCGACCTCGCTGATGGATGCATGGAATTTCTGGCTCGCCTGCCTCAGTCCACCAACGAAGAAGCAAAGACCTAGGCAAAGCAGCAGATTGGTGATGATCGACCCGAGAATGGCTGCTTGAATGACTGGAATGAGATTGCCATGTTCGGATGATCCATCCTGATTCTTATGCTTCGCAATGAGGATGATAAATAGTATGATCTCGACAATGCTTCCGAACGCGGTCTCGATGAGGATGCCTGAGACTTTGGGCATCTTGCGAGCAAACTCCTGACCGGCAAAACCGAGCAAGTTGGCTACTGGCACCATGGCGATGTAACTGGTGACGAAGATGGCGATTGGCATGCTAGGAACCGCCCAGTGCAGAATCATAGCCACAGGCACGACGGGCCATAGCAAATTCGCCCATTTTGCTGCGCTGCTACCAGATTTCCACGCTACACTGAAAAAATGCGAGGGGTTGAAGCCAGTGCGGCCACTCTCGCCGTCGGGATGGATGTGCTGAGGGAGAATATTGTGCAGGAGTGGCGTCGCCTCCGAGTTGTGGTAATTGGACGGCATGATGGCAAGGCTGAATGAGGTGCTTAGGTGTGGTTTCGGTAAGATTTACACCTCCAATCAGCTCACTGTATGCGAAATGCTACTTTGAGGTCCGGAGAACGGTTAGGACGGAAGAGTTGCAGAGATTGTCGTTTGTTGTCGCGACGAAAGCCAAGGGTGGGGAAGGCGCTGCCCAGCCGCGAAAAATCAAGGAAATTGTGCTGCAGCACGCGCCTCTTCCCGTCTTGAGCGCCATCGCAAACACAAACCTCAGAAACGGCTTACAATTGACCTGTTTTGGTATCTCTCGCCATGCGGCGCGTCGCACAGAGTCTTGCGCATACCGCGACAGGTGCGAAGTCCTCCTTGCATCCCCGCGATTGTGTGAACGCAACCCAGGCGGCCGAGTTGCGCTACGACCAGCTGTCGAAAACATATCGACCAACCAAAGCCACTTTGCAAAGATGGAATGATATATCTGCACCTTCGATATCTTGGAACCTCCTGGCAATAAAGTCTGATAGATGCCCAGAGGATCATACTTCTTCGCGACATCTTTCATGAACGCACCTTCTCCGCGCCATAAGTTACCCAGCGAGGGAATTCTGGTCTTCATCGGCATAGTTAAGGTAGAAATAATCTATATCCGTGCCTTGGCTCTCCGCGAACTTCTGGATGCCGTCGGTCAGCATCAAGCCTAGGTTGATGAAGAGCTCATCGTCTTTGGCCTTAAACCAAGAAAGATACGACTGGTACATGATGAAGTTATCCTTGTAGCGCTCCATACCAAGAACATTGCCGCCTTTGGGTGCGCTTTTGCGCCGTGTAGCTGGCAGAGAACACTTGGTGCAAGCAGGAGACGCGCCAGGAACCATATGCCTTGGCTTGGAGCTCCGTGATGAGCATCTTGTAGAGACGTGCGGTTTCTTGGAGAGTGGCGAGGTCGAGTTTGAACGAGAGAGTGCGAAATTGGACTCTACAGAAACAATTTAGCAGTCATCCACGAGGGCTCAGATGGAGCAACGTACCTCTTGGTAGTGTCACTACCGAACTCCGCGGCTATCGCGCTCATCGGCTGGATCTTTGTGCTGTCGCTGAGCGTATTGTTCACGGCAAAGAACTCTTTGTAGGCAGCCGGGCGGGCCACAGGCCTGGTATAGTCGAAAGCAGCTCTTACAACATTTGTTGGGCTGAGAGTCGAGTATCCTTGAAACACGATCAACGCAGCATTTGGATCTCTATTTGGGTTTAATCCGAAGTTGACCAAAGATTGAAAGTGCTGATTGATTGTAAACGCTGGCCAGGTGACGATGCCTCCCCTAAGGTCTTCGCTCGGAAAGGTTTCCATATCGTAACGCGTTACGATGGTGAAGTTGTTTGTGCCACCCTTGAGAGCGGTAAACAGGTCGGGGTTGGCGCTCTTGTTGACATTTGTGGGAAGGGAAGAATGAGGAGAATCATGTGTAGATTGGGCTATGGGAGAGCGAGGCCTATGTACTGAAGGGAGCACGCACTAGTCCTAATGGGGAAGTGCATGAGAGCAAACATGTAGTGTAACCTGGGACAAACAGTACTGGCCCGTGCGGGAAATCCCACGGCCGACAACATTCACGATGCGGCCATCAACTAAGACGACCTCGAAATTGACCACGTTGTCGCATGAAAGACCGAAGCGAGGCGCGTAGTGTGAGATTCCACCACCCAGAAGAAAATCACCAACACCGACTGTAGATCCGCGACCCCCGGCTACCATGCGTCCGAGAGGCTCCAAGGCCGCATACACGGGACCCCACCGCGCAGCTGGCAGAATGGAAGCCATTTTGATGTCGGCGTCGTACGTGGTCTCGTTCATGTACAGGAAGTCAATGGTCACGCCGTCATGAACATTGTTGGCACCTGGAATTGGGGTATGGCCGCCAGACCGCACCGCCAAACTGGCACGTCTTTGCTGTGAGGATCTTTACGGCAGTGGACACATCCTCGGCGCTCCTGAGCTGCAAGACACAATTCGGGCTCAGCCGGCTCTTGCCGTCGAATTACAAAGCCTCGCTCGCTGGCTTCGTATGAAAGCTCTCCAGGGAAAGCGACCCGGTCTGTCACAGAACTGAGAGATAGAGCTATGCACTGGAGGAAGTTATTCGGTGCAAGCAAGGCGATCAGCGACTTACGCAGTGTTTCTCAGTCTCGGTCTCGTTCTGCTGGGCGTTCGGTACCCCGAGCAGAACCGAGGCAAGCAGAGCAACGACCAGACGTAGCATCATTGCCCGCACATGTACTTTTTAGTTCGCCGAGCGTGATGAAATGCTTAAGGAATCTGCAGCTACACACTTGATAGCGACTGGGTGAACTACGGTACTTATGGATCCGGGCGAGGAGATGAGGGACCCACTAGCGAGCATCAAGCTAGCGCCTGAACTTGTAAACACATGGTATAGTTCTTTGAACGACGATTTGCAACGCTGCAAGCCACAATATCTTGAAAGGAAGCTGATGGTACACACCTACTGAGGCTATCTCACTTGGCAGTTGAAGCGAAATGCATGTGGTCGGGGATTTTGCCCGGAACGCCCATGTCTCCGCTCATCCTTCAGCAACGATCTAGTTCCGCGACCAATCATCGCGACTGCATGAGGGGCTGCGATCAATTGTGGCCTAAAATCCGACTCTGTGCTTCCTTCAGATATTCGTCGATGCTCCTGGGGTACAATCCGCTCTAGTCAGCAAGTTAAGCAATGGAATCATTGATAGAGATTTCTTTTCATTCGACGCAGTTTTACGCACACAATGAACACCATGCTAGAGTACCAGTTCTACGATCCCAGCGAAGCGCTTGTTGAGCAGGTAAGTACAGAGGCTGTAGACAGTTCCACCTACCTCCCAGAAATAATTCTTGCAAATCATAACGTTGATTTGCGAGAGGGTCGGAACGCTTCAGAATGTTGCGATCGTGCTGTTCAATGTAGTACAATAAATCTTTTGCTCCGCTGATGCTGTGGTATGACTCCTTTGGCGCATTATTGATCGTAAACTGCCGTACCCTTTCAGATCATATACGTTTGTAGCTTCTTACTAGCAGCTTTCTTTTATATCTCAGACAGGACTGCTAAGCTCAATGATCAAGGTGGAGAATAAAGCCTCGGGACGTCGAACCTCACGATACATTATGCGCGCACAATGTCTACTGTCTGTCCAGCTTAAGAAGCGTTCTACTGTGCCCAACACTGAAGCCGCATTACGCAACAACCATTCCCTCGAACGACAACTATGGCCAATCTCACAGTGAATGACCCTTCGAAATTCACTACCGCAACCGCCTTGGAGCCATGCACAACCTTCTCGCCAGAAGAGAAGTGCGGCGTATGTCTTGCTCTTCTTACCCACTGGCCTTCAAGCACTGAACCTGCAGCATTTTCGACTGACTCAACCATTGTGCAGTCCAAGGTATGCGGTCCCACACACACGTTCCACAAGATCTGCATATTGGCTTGGTTTCGATCCGCGACGCCAAATCTCAACACCTGACCGCATGACCGGAAGGTTCTCTACGGATTTGAACCGGTTCGTCAGCCGCACTCCAATGTCCCAGGATGCACTGAGTTTCCTGGTCATGCTGTTGAAGAGCACGAGGACTTCTACGCTGATGTTCATGAGCCTATCACCACGTACGATAACTTCTTCTCCGCTTGGAGTCATGTAGAACCTGCTGCGGGAACATCGCCGTCACAGTAAGGAGTCGCCCCGGGTCGCATGTCCTTCGCCGATTACATTCAGCTTCGACGTGGAGGCGAGGAGGCTCAGGCTGCGGCACTCGGTATGAGTCGGGATGAGTTCGCCCAGGAACGATATGAGACTCGTGCTGCGGATCTGGGTTGGGGGCGTTACAGGAATTGAGATGGGTCTGAAGGTCACCAAACGGCATCGTCACACGAAGCAGCTCCACATCACGGTGATTTTCCACGACGCCTTTCGTGTGAGCGGCCTGCTCGACGCGAAACCCATCGGATGTCTTTAGGAGAAGCTTTGAGCACACAATGGCGTAACCATCAAATATCGCCTTCACGTCCGTCACTGGTCTGGCCCGCGCCTAGTGACTTGTACCTTGAGCCTTCAAACAATTCACAAATGCAAGACCAGGCTGCCGTGGCCGATGAAGACGACTTTTGGTGGGATGCACACGATCTTCGTCGAACGCATGCGCCGCATATCCCTCCGCGTGGTCTCTTTACATTTGCCGAGTCACGACGAACGCGCTCCCCTAATTCTCGACCTCATCGCGAAGAACTCTCGATGACTCTCGGCGACTTTTTGGACTACGATGGCTGGGAGGACGAGGAGCACGAAGAGGAGTGCACCGCAGTAGCAGAGATTGACCATGAGCACTAATTCCGTGATACCGGCAAATGCGCTTAGTGTGAAAGACTTGGACATGTTACTTTGACGTTGGCCGGCCGACCGCAGCCAAAAATTGGGCTTGAGAACACGCAACACGTAGTGTATGTATTCCCATCGAGAGACGCAATTAGTGTCGGAAGATGCTAGAGTTTGTAGCAATTGATGATTGACATGAAATGTAAAGATAAATGAACGTTTCATGTATGATACATCTACTGAACGAATTTGGCCGACCGGAGTGAATCTTTTGGTGTACCGGAAAGATCAGCGCGAAGTGAGACCTGTAAGTGTAAGAGAAAATCTGGAACTGTAGGGCATGTCATACTTAGACTGTCGGCACAACCATGTTGTGACGGTTTATAAGGGTAGTATATCACGTGTACTATGTGACAGCGGTCTCAGCAGTGCCCAACCGTCCGCCTCGATCCTACTTCGGACCGATTAGCGCCTTACTTACGCATACCTTTCTATATATTGATAGCGACCATCCTTACAACTAGGGACAATGCAATCTGACTTACTGCCTTGCGTAGTTTTATCTTTATAGTTTGCATTCACCCCAATACATGTACTCCCTAAGGGGACCAGTCCCATTTGCCATTCTCTTTGCCACGTGCGCCAAGTATTTCTGCCTCAATCGATCGAACTTCTCTTCATCCTTTTGTGTCCATTCGTCATAGCCCAAGCTCTTGTGCAGCTCTGGCCACTAGGCATACATTCCTGTGCCGATTCCCGAACACCATCGCTTCTTGCTCCTCGCTGCCTCCAAAGACGCCAAACAGCGGGTCCATGATTTCCTCGATAGCGAACAGCAAATTGAAAAGTCTCGTCGTTGGAAAGATTCCACATCCGGCGTCCGAGCTCCGCTGAATTGACGAGCCTGCTATGGGTAATGGCATAGTATGCGCCCATGCACATGGTTGCGTATCTGTAGTTTGAGTAGGGATAGGGCGGTCGCTTAGTATCCGGAATGCGAAAGGTGGATTCGTTCGGCTCTAGTGGGCTTCCTTGCTTTGGAAAGTGATGCTGAAAGAGCATTTCGATTTCGTCGAGGGGTCGATCGATCTCGACGTGCGCATTGCGCTCGATCAGCCACTGCTTGAAGCCAAGCGGCGGCTCGACTTCTTGACTGTCCGCCATCTTGGACGCTGGTAGGTAGTATTTGAGTGATTGAGATAGTGGGTAGTTTTTCTCTCAGTATTTGTGCGATTGTGGGACGCCATCAAGTTGTGTGACGCAATAAGCGAGGGTGCAAACGCTTGACACACGTGACAAGGTGGCGAGGATCCTAATCGCCATAGCAAAGGGAAGGCAAAAACGATTGTTGGTCAAGTGATGTGAGTCTATCATGATGTGCACCCATCATGACCGTCGATCTTGTCGCGATGTACCAATTTTGTTCCATTTCCATTCCGTCACTACGCTTTCGACACCAGAAATAACGCCAAATCGGCCATGTTACGAGCCGTTCATTAGCTTTGCGCAAGCACCGTGAGTGTGCAGCATATTAAAGCCGCAGAACAATAGGGTTAGACAAAGTAGCTTCCCAGGCTGAAGTACTAGAGAGAAGCGATGGACAGCTCAAATCATTAGAGTGAGAACATCGGCGCTCACAGTGAATCAATTACACCCAATCGAGCAGAACAACGGTCAAGCCATTGAAAGACAACTCTCACAATATTCCGAACACCACTCTGATGTTGTTGTCTCTGCGCTATCACAATGTCTCAAAGTGGAATTTTATTCTTGGTGCGCAATCGAGACAAAGACAATATGGCATAACTTACCATCACGACATGCCCCCCGAAATCACACCCGACTTGCAAGCACAGAACTACAGCCCACAAACAGTCTCTCTTTTTAGTAATCATGCCATCATCGTCGAAGAAAGACAGCCTCGTCTTCGTCCACCACAAGAAGACAGGTGAAGTCGAGGTCCGCCGACGCACAAGCAATTCCACCACGCGCCCTGCCTCATCCACAACTTCACTCTCATCACATCTCCACTACATCGATCCTTCTCGTTCACACGTCTGCAACTGCTCGGATTCCAACAGCCGCGCCAGCTCATCCCCAGTTGCGTCCGACTCCCAGCACCTTGCTGCAGCCATAACACGGTTTCTCGACCTCCACAATTTCCGCGATTGCTCCATCGCCCAGTTCCGCACTTACGAAGTGCAGATCAAAGGCGAGTGGGAGCGCGACGGCATTTTCGTCAACGACTGTCACTATGCGACCGTGCAAAAAGACGTTGTGTGTCGCTGCACGGCACCCAACAACCATGGTCAAGGTCCAGTGCGCAATCCTGATATTGCCGAGCTGTGTGCGATATTCTGTTTTCAACTCCAGGGAAGATGACTTGCACCAAGGCGCAGTGGCGTGAAATCAGTGAGGGCGGCTCGATCCCCAGCAATTCACGTTCGTCGCAGGGAGTACCGTTCTACATGGAAAAGACGCCGCGACAAAGTACCATCCCTACCACTCAGTAACCCCGTAACCATCGCGAAGTTAGTAGTCCGTCATTCCATAGCGACCGGCATGTCTCCAAAGCGTTCCAACGTCCTTACCAAATTCCGAATGTCACTCCCATGGCACCTATTGTAGATGATGCTTCGACCATACGCAGCTCGCGGCAAACGGCACGGGGCTCAGCTCCGGGTATATCTGATGCGTCCGCCGGTACCAGCTGATCGAGGATACTGCGAGAGGTCGCTGGAGCGTCTTCAAAGCCGCCTCATCCTTTGAGTGAGACTGAGACGCATCCTCAGTCGTCTTATTGGGACGAATATGTCCAGCGACCTGATAAGACACCAGCTATCTTCACTTCCAACAGTTCCTCTCTCGCTCCTTCTACAATCTGTCGTGCGCCATCAGACAAGTTCTCGCCGCGGAACACAACACACAATTCCGCCACGCTGCGCAATTCCGATTCCCATGCATCCGCGAGTCGGACAGGTACGTCTCGCACGATGCGCATCTCAAAGTTTACAAACTCACATATGTCGCAGTCCTCTCGAACTTCTACCTCTCTCTCTTCCGTTTTCCGCCAAGTACGTGAGGCCGTCAACCTGCCCGAACAAGAAGAGTTTCTTCTCAGGCATGTCATGGTGTGCACGTGCTCGTATCCTGCACCGGCTGGTGAGTGTAAAATACGCACCAAATCGTACGCTGATCACAGTCTTCGCACCACTCGCCTGCCATCCTGCGGCCACATCCTCCACGAATCGTGTCTTCTCAGATCATTCCGCATCGCTGACTCAACCATCGGAACATGCCCAATCTGCGATCTCGCACTGTGTGAGCGCAGTCTCTCAGATCGCATTGAGACCGATCGCAGCGCTATTTTCGGCTCGCAGTGTACCAAACTGCGAAGCGAAGCGCACATCAAATTGGCTCAACGCTATGAATTTGCTCACGTACATTCCGAGCAAGAGCTCGCAGCAGCACAGCTTCGCCTTCTCAAGGACTATACAGACTTCCACGCCGAGGAAGTCTGGCAACGCTGGGATGATCGGCGTGCTGAGCCGGATTGGCATGCTGGCATCATTCGGCCTGCTGTCGAGCTGTTCAAGGGCTGGTGCACGCCGTCACAGCAAAGTAAGTTTTTCTCGAAGCGCGACGCTTTTATCAAACTGGTGGCTTGGTCGGAACTGGTACGGCTCATGAACGTTACCCGAATCGCAAAGCGCAGGGTTGATGGCGAGACTGCGGCTTTTCCACCGCTGGCGGAGTTGCATCGGAAGTTCCTGTCGGCTAAAAATCGCTTTGATCAGGAGAAGAAGAGTTGGTGGGGTAAGGATCTGAAGTGCGAAAGTATTGTGCAGGATGCGTTTGACATTGCTATTCTTACGCATGGCGGTGGTAGGTAACTTTTATGCATCCTCGTTTCATCAGTCTTCGGAAAACTTCGTAGAGCCAAGGCAAGTAATGTAAGCAATTCTCAAAACAGTGTATCTTGCTTTCACCTGTGAGCTTTCTGACGCAGACTATGCAATATGTCGGCCGCATCTTTCCGACTCACCTCTCACCATCACTTTCACTTAACATGTCGGAGCCCGGGACTTGTGGCGACGACGTACATAACCGTTCTTTCCCCTCCGTCTTCGGTCCTTCCCCTTACTTTATCGTTTATCCCTGGCCGTTGCTTCAAAGCAGCCGCTATGACGCTTCTCACAACCCCAAGCCCAGCGAACGCGCTGGCGCTCCAAAATCTTTCTCTCGGAGCCAATCTCGCCAATAACGTCACCAAAGACATCCTACCCTGTCAGGAAGACTTCCTCAGGTATCACATTACTCCGTGTCATCGCCTCTCCAGCGACATCGACTGCGGTATCTGTCTCGAGAGACTCGTCGTCGGACCGGATGTACCGCGATCAGATCAGGCCATCTTCATCAAGCCCTGCAAACATTTCTTCCACGCCGAATGTATCTTGACATGGCACACGTCGATCAGACCAGAGCGCGATACCTGCCCGATCTGCCGCCGGGTACTGTAAGCCAACTCGGCCCACCCTTACGCGAGGTCTCAATCCTGACATTCCACAATAGCTTCATCGCCGACCCACTCACGCCCACGCAGCTCAAGCACCTGCACGCCCAAGAGCGAGCCGACTCCGTTATCTCAGCGGCCGTAATCCCAGACACGGACCACATGCTGGCAAACGGAGAATACCTCGCGATGGATATCCTCGCCAGCCTTCTTATACTGCGGCACTTCGACATCCTCAGCTCGGGATCGGACTTCTCCGGCCACCGCTTCAACTGGCTCGCCATCTGCACCGACATGCACTTCTCCCTACTCACAGCCAACGGACCTCTTCGACCCGTCTTCCGACCGCACGTCGACACCTTCATCACGCTGGTCCACGGCATTGCTTTCGGCGTTCAACTCAACAATTGCGGTCACGTGATGCCCATGGAGGACTTACTCGCTTTCCAGGCGTGGATCGCGCGACTAGTGAACAAGGTAGGCAAGAGGCGCGTGCGGCGGCTTGTGAAGGAGATGGATCGGGGCGGGCTGTTCGTTCAGTCGCTTCGGGCGAGGGTGTTGGTGCCAATGGCGTATCACGAGCAGCCGCATATGACGACTGCGGGTGTCTTGCACATGATGGAAGTGGTCAAGAAGGAGCCGGGGAAGCTGCAACGCATTGCGACGAGGCTGTCGCCACGGAGGCTGGCAAGGAGGATGTCGAAGAGCACATGAGAACTGGGAAGAGACATGGTGATGCGAGCGACAGGTTGTTCAGGGCTAAATCGGTTTGGGACGGGTGCAGGGTGGCCATGTTGAGACGCTGGAGTGGTTGAAATCTAGGAGAGTGGGTGTTGCAAGGACTTGCGTATAAGACTTACAAGCATTTGGTCAGAACTGGGGTTAAAAGATGGGAGAATCTAGCACAGGAAAGCTTTTGATGGTTCCTGTTGACGTCATGGCCCGCTTCGTGCGAAACATGTATCTCCTCGTGCTTCTCACTGCGAATCGAACCTCTTCACCCGCCTATGACTGTCCTCTCCCTCAAAATGACTTTCGCACCAGGCTTCCCCGCACTCTCCCTCGCTTCCGCGAGCAGATCCGGCTCCCCAAGCAACAAAGCCTTGCCAACGATTCGCCACTTCTCTTTCACCTGATCACCTTTTGCAGGCCGAAGAATCCACACTCGTAGCGGTATACACGGCGTCTCAAGTAGATGCGTTGGCACAGCAACCTGTATCTTCTTATCCGGCCCATCACGAAAATGCTCATTGACAGTCAGCGACGTGATGAATGCCGAGTCACAGCCCATTGTGCACGGAACGCGGAAAGTGCGAAGCCCAATGTAGTACATCGATCTCGGGTCCGTGAGCCATGTCAGAAAGAATGTGGCGTCGTCCAAAGTAGGGGGCGAAGGCTGCGCTATGCCCAGGAGCACCGAAACGGGAATTAAGTGCGCTATGAAAGCCTTTGCTGCGCTGCGAAACGCAGGATTCATTGATAGGTCTTTGTTGTTGCCGGCATTGTAATTCGGGCCAACGACGTCGCGTTTTATTTGCTCCCATAATCTGCCGGTGAACGTGTATCCGCTCAGAATACAGCCTGCTAGAAAACGGCGGCGGGGTATGTCAAATTCATCGTCCAAGTAGGCTTGATTAGACGCTGCTCGACCTGTGGCTTTCGGTCTTTTGCTGTCAGGGTGTGTGGTTAATATAGTGTTTGGGAAGATGTCATATGTGGGCCGAAGGTCCCTTTCCTTGACTGACCTCCATGGCGCGTCAAGAAAAAGCATGTCCATCTCAATCTCCTCCTCTTCCACTCGGTGAATATCTGACAGGGGCCCAAACTTGTAACTAGGAAGCGTAGTATCATTCACCTCGTGTTTCGACATCCAGGTCGGCTTTCCCTTTAGCATGATAGACTGATAGTCCATCATGCTTAAGGGATTGAGATCTCCAGCGGCCAAAGCGAGCAGACTGCTCAAGTACAACAGCTCCTCCTCGGTGGTCAACGGCGGCCCTGTATACGCCAGACTTAACCCACACAGGTTGATTAAGATACTAATACGATCCTGCAAGACGCTACAGCCCTTGGCGCTGATTGCATTCTGACGCGCCATAACACTTCCACTCCACCCGTCTTTTTGATCTTCAGGTTGAATCGTCCCGGAAACTGTGGCCTGCCCCTTCCACCAAATTTGTGCGTTAGGCAACACGTGGGTTGCGAGGCTCATGAGCAGTACCAAATTAATCCACTTCATCTTTACTGTAGTATCGTTGGGCCCACATAGAATGAATGTCGCATTGAATCGGTGATCCGTCTGGCGCCTGTCAAGCAACGGTCGATGCACGCACATTTCGTGGAAACACCACGCCCGACTCCACCAGCGCGCTGCGTTCACTTTCTCATAGAAGTTCGTATAAGTCTCGATCTCGCTGGACTCCAAGTTCCATCCGCCATTGTGGGGGCGCTGGGAGATGTCGTATTTTTGCACGAGCATCACCTCTTGCGCGGTGAGGAGCACATCCTCTAACACGACAATAAGTCGCATGCACGAGCGGTAGATGATATCCATAGTCGCGATAGACAGTTGCTTGTCCAGGGATGAGGATTGGTCGATGCATATCTGATCTACCCAGATGCCTACTCTTGGGTGATCCTTTCCTGCCAAAACGGCGTCCACGATGGATTTCTTGAAGGGCCAAATATCGTGGCATTTGTAGTCTTCTGTTGGGAACTCTGGAGAGCGCCAACAGTACGAAACCACAAAAAACTGTCTTACATACAACCCAGTTTCTTTGAAGGAGTGGAGGTCACAGTTGGGGTAGATGAGGCGGAAGGGTGTGGACAAAACGGTCGAGGTCGAGCGTAGACCAAACCGAGACGCAGCTTCGGTATTCCACCGCTGAAGATTCTTCATAATGGTAGAAGTCCGACTGTCGCTTTTGGTCAACTCAGATAGGGCTTCTGCGAAGATCTCGGCTTTGTTGGCGGAAGAGAGGGTCAGTTGGAAGAACGAAGGTCCAAGGGGGTTGTGGATAGCATATCGATGTGACGGGTCGCTGGCATCGTGAGATGGGGGATACTGCAGTAACCCGGACATACTTTTGAGCTCCAGAAGAGATATAAGATCGCTTGATGGTGAGGCTGAGGCTGAGGCTGAGCCCTCTCAAATTGGTTGACTTTGGTCGGCATGCTGCCCCACCTTCCTTTCCGTGTCTGGGCCGCATCGTGTTCGTGCTCCGCCTTCTCATCCACGGTCCGGATCAACCTTGACCAAGATATCCTTCTTGTTAAAAGATCGATCTTGCGACCACCGTAAAAGGTGAGGTAGATTCGCGCTCAAAAGCTCGGTGGTTGCCGTGACGTCATCGCTCGCTTCATGCGCCAGATCCATCTCGGGCTTCCCTTCTTTCTTCACACAATCATCATGCATGAATACGAAGTTTTCAACATGTACTACAACATAATAGTGAAATCTCAATCATCTGATGTGTATGCGTTCCGCCAGGGCCCTTCCTTCATTCGTGACTCTCAACAAGCACGCTGCTAGGCGCAGCAACACGCCGAATCGCATCATCACCGCCACCGACATTCATGACACAACTAGCAGTCTCAACAGCCGTCTGCGCCGACCCGTTCTGCATCTCAGAGCACCACTCCACGCCCAGAATTCGATAGGAATACCCTGGTGGCACGATGATCGTCGCCGCAAACATACGGTCAGAAACCTCTTCAGGAGGTCCACAGAAGACCACAGTATCGTACACGCCCGAGACTGCCGAGACTGTGAAGTTCGGCTGGACGCGCATACGGATGCCGATACATGTATCAACAACCAGACCGCCATCGTAAGGTTGGATGAGAGTGACGAGGTCGAATGACATTTTTCGATTGGGCTTGAGGAAGATGGATTTGGATGTCGCGCGGAGAGGTGGTGAGTCGGTCGGTTTGGTCCTTTGAACGAAGTGCGCGTCGCATCGATTTCCATAAAGTCGCGCTGGCTGATGTTTGTGGCATGAGTTTGAGCAACGAGCCTACTGCTTTTAGAACCTTGATGTCCGTAGAAGCGGCGTGCAGACGACGCTGTTCGGCCTAGAGACGTAGGATCATCGAGCGACACAACTCAGGCTCACAGAAAGCTTGATGAAACTTCGCAGCAAGGAACTCTTTGGTCGCCTTTTGGCACGCAATCTCCGGGATGATGAGCAGCTCATAAGCTAGGATGGCGACTGTCGAGAGTAGCACGATGTACTCCCCGTCTGCTTTCGAAACACCGATGTTCCAAGCGATCTTGAATTCCGCGACGAATGGGATGAGAAACTGTGCTTCCAGCGTGGTCAACAGGCCGTAGTACGGTCGGGGTACGGTCCCACTTACGGCTGACGTAAGCGGGACGTACGTAGGTTGAATTGGGTGGGACCGTAGGCGTAGGTGGTAACAGTTTGGGTGCCGTAGTTACGGTTGTACGGCTGGAATTTGCGCGGTGGGTCTATAGGTGGCTGTAAGGGCGCTGGGTGGTCTGTTCCGGTCGATCCTACACGCAAATTTGTTAGCAGCTGCGACGCGACGCGACGCGACTAGGCCGTACCAAGGAGGCTGGAGGGCTGGCTCGAGTGAATTTTACGCGTATATAACCGCCGCTGTACGCACCCAAATCGTCACCACTTACACCCAAAATGAGTCGCTCTCAACGCTCACAACAGACGCTTGTGCCCATCGTCCGATCTATCTTTCACTCTGCTGGTTCAAAGCAAATCGCCCGCGCGGAGGCCTCACCTTCAGCCTCACCAACGCCGTCGTCGGCTGTTTCAACTGCCTTTGCCCATGGCTCACACGAGCTGCCAACGGGTGATTATTCAGTTGTCGGATTGGAGTTTCAGGTAGATTTCAATCACGTGTATCGCAACGGCGAGCGCCTCCATCCTGGCCGTCTGACGTACCGTGTGAAGCACAAGAGTCAGCTAGAGGGCAACCGCGCGTCAGCTGAGCAGTGGCAGTATGGGGTTGAGCTGTCTTACCTGGAGGACGACCTCGTCACGTATTCAAGAACTCTGGCTCTGCAAGCAATGCCACCTCCATCGCCGCACCAGTGACGCCAAGAAGGTGAACGGCAGCCGTCACGTGAAGGACCACATGAAGGACAAACACCAGATTGATGTGGAAACTGGGCTCATGCCTGTGACTCCTGTGAGGCCGGCGTCGCCTTGGGAGGCAGCAGC